>Ga0209323_10002587_pt1 | contig 12026 bp, 10 predicted proteins | sample Rifsed19ft2_FD_184014 | JGI IMG/M metagenome (GOLD analysis project Ga0209323, IMG submission 184014) | Soil microbial communities from Rifle, Colorado, USA - sediment 19ft 2 (version 2) | ecosystem: Environmental > Terrestrial > Deep subsurface > Rock core/Sediment | place: Rifle, Colorado...
TAAATTCTGCATAATATATTAACTCTATTTTTACTCTATTAACTCTAATAACTCTATTAACTATGTTTTGATTCATATTTAAAATGCTGAAATTCTGCATAATATATTAACTCTATTTTTACTCTATTAACTCTAATAACTCTATTAACTATGTTTTGATTCATATTTAAAATGCTGAAATTCTGCATAATATGCTGAAATTCTGCATAATATGCTGAAATTCTGCATAATATGCTGAAATTCTGCATAATATATTAACTCTATTTTCACTGATTCTATTTTGACTATTTTACTATTAATTCTTTAGCTTTATTTTGATTCATATTTAAAATGCTGAAATTCTGCTTAATATGCTGAAATTCTGCATAATATACTGAAATTCTGCATAATATATTAACTCGCTATATTAAATTGAGATAATTCTGGTACAAATGATTATTACAGACAAAATCTATATGTGTCGTAAAAGCATACAATATAGATATAATGCTATGCACAAATCTGATAAATACTTAATAGAAATCGAGGTTGAACTCATTGGTTAAGAGACCCCCAATTAAAGGCGGCAGATACAAGGAAAAAAGAATCATGGGTGGTATTCTTCACAATGTAATAACACAAAACGGCAAAATTGTTGAAGACCTGGGGCCTGTTAAAAAAGATCAAAAAGATCAAAAGTTAGAAGATTCTAATGCTTCAGAAGACAAGTCTACTAATGGGTTACAATTAGTAAAAGATGACGAAGTTCGTGGAAGATCATCTGGTATAACGCTTGGAGAAGTTAAGAAATCATCAAAAAAATCTAAGGTTACATGGGAAGATATTTTGGATAGAATTCCTGAACCAAACCCAGACAGACAAGAAGAAAATAAAGACAGACCAAATATAGTTTTCACACCAATTCCAGTCGATGATCTAGATAAAAATAAATCACCTCTAGATGCAGAACTTCCAAAAGAAGTAGAACTAGAACCAATAAAAGAAGTAGAACTTCCAAAAGAAGTAGAACTAGAACCAATAAAAGAAGTAGAACTTCCAAAAGAAGCAGAATCATTAAAAGTAGAACTTCCAAAAGAAGCAGAATCATTAAAAGTAGAACTTCCAAAAGAAGCAGAATCATTAAAAGTAGAACTTCCAAAAGAAGCAGAACCAATAAACCTTCCTGAAGTTCCCATTATTCCAAAAGAAGCAGAACCAATAAAAGCAGAACCAATAAAAGCAGAACCAATAAAAGCAGAATCATTAACAGAATCATTAAAAGCAGAACCAATAAAACTTCCTGAAGTTCCTATTATTCCAAAAGAAGCTGAACCAATAAAACTTCCTGAAGTTCCTATCATTCCAAAAGAAGCTGAACCAATAAAACTTCCTGAAGTTCCTATCATTCCAAAAGAAGCTGAACCAATAAAACTTCCTGAAGTTCCTATTATTCCAAAAGTAAAAATTAATATCCCGAAGAGTGTTCAAGAAATGCCCATTCCAGGTATAACATCAATGTCGATAAAAAAACCAGATATTAACATTTCTGGGACCTTTCAAAAGGCAGACAATGTCAGGCCCCAACAAGTTATAGAAAAACCTAAACCAAAGGAGAGAAAATCTATGGCAGAAGAACTAGAAGCAGAATTATTAAATGAAAGAAAATTTGAAGAATGGATAAAGAAACAAAAATTTCGTGAAAATTTAGAAAAGGCGGCAAGATTTGCTGAAGAAACTAAACAGCAATTTGAAGAAAAAATACCTGAATTATCTGAAAAGATTGAAGGAATAACTGGCGAAGTAAAAGGTGTTGAAAATAGGCTTGGTACAATGGACAAATCAGTAGGAGAACTTTGTACTGGAGTCGACTGTATTAAAGATGATGTAAAAAAGTATCAAGAATCACAGGAAGCATTAGAAAAATTGGTACAAGATAGATTCCAAGAATTAGGAGAGAAAGTGCAGACTCTTGAACATCCAACTTTTACATGTGAAAATTGTGGAGAAAAAGTAATATCTCCATTGTCATCATTCTGTCCTAATTGTGGATCACCTATACATAGCTGGAGCGATGATTCAGGAGAACCAATAAGAGGTTGGACACCATATTGGAAGAGAATGGGAAGAAGCACTCCTCAATAAATCCTTAAACTATCCTTTTCAGTCAGGAATTATTATGGCAGAACAAGATCCTAATGTTCAAGAAGGTGGTACACAAGAACCTATTCCATATGTAACTGCAGAAATGGCTTGGGAAATGTCTAAGAGAGCTGCTGCTGAGGCCAGAGAAGAAGCTATTAAAGATGCACAAGCTCAAATCCAAAATAATAGAAATAATAGAGATGTTGATTATGATGATAGAAAAAGAAAAAAGAGAAGAAGAGATGATGACGATGATGAAGATGAAGATCTTGTAGGTTTCAGCCCGAAACTTGTAAAACAATTGCAAACGACTGTTGGAGTATTTAATACACTAAAGGATTTTGCATCAAATCCAATGCAAAAAGCAATTGAGGATAGAATTGGAGGTTTGGCTGCTGGAATAATTGAACAGGCGTTTACATCTCCAAGAGGTCCTCCACCAAAAAGAGATATGGTTGATACAATATTAAATTCTCAGATGGCTTTTGGTCTAGGACAAGGAATGGGGAGTAGAGCTCCAGAATTAGTAGAAAGCCTATCAAGAAGCTTTGGCAGAGAAAAAGCTGAAAATATGATTGAGGGTATGATAGGCAAATATTCTGGAGAAAGAAGAAAAATTGAATCGGGAAATAGTGACAAATCTCCAAGTCCTGAACCATCTCGTCAACCTCCTGCATCACCAAAATCTGATGACCAGTCAAATATAGAACTATTATTATCATTAGATCCTAACAATCCTGAACATGTAGCTGCATATGCAGAATCTCAAGGCGGAATAAGTATAGATGTAGCAAGAAAGATGCTAATGATACATCAAGATGACATAATAAAGAGAATGAAGTCTCAAGGAGCAGATACAACAGTTATTGAATCTCAAAGGGGTTCTAGAGTTGATAACGTTCGGTCAACAACAGGACAAAACGGATCTGTTCATAGAACAGATACATATTCTGATTATAATTCATCGTCTCCTGTCCAACCGGGTCAACAAGTTCCTCCTGAGGTACAAGTTCCTTCTGATGTACAAATTCCTCCTGAGGTACAAGTTCCTCCTGAACAACCGGTACAACATGTGCCTCATGTACAACAGGTACAACAAGTACAACAAGTACAACAGAATAATCCTATTCATCAAATCCCTGTTCAAAAGAATCCAATTCAGCAGAATTCTCCAAATATGAAAGACGATTTGCACAATATGCAAGATGATATGCAATACATGGAACCAGATTTAAATTTTAGACCAGAACAAGAATACACAGAATTCAATGATATAAATTCTCAAGAAAATAATTCCGTTCCTTCCAACAATGAACAGGTTACAATGATGAAGGCATTTGCAGAAGATATTGGAAAGGTGATGGGAGACGTAATTGGTAAAATAGAAAGTCTTAACAATACAGTATTTAATTTACAGAATGAATTAAACGAGGTCAAGAAACAGAAAACACAACCTCCTCATGAACAATATATCGAAGAATCTAAATTTAAAGATCTTGAAGAATTGAGTCCTTTGACATCTGTTCAATATAAACATCAAAAAGATGTAGACAAAGAACATAAATCATCTCAAGATTTCTTCCCTGAAAAATTACAGGACATTCACGATTTTGAAAAGGAATTAGAAGAAGAAACGCTGCGTTCGATACAATTAAATAAAGTAGATATAGTACCAAAAGTAGATATATCACCAAGTGTAGTACCAGTAAAAATAGAACATCCAAATGTTGATATATCACCAAGCGAAGTACCAGTAGAGACATCATCAAGCGAAGTACCAGTAGAGACAAGCGAAGTACCAGTAGAGACATCATCAAGCGAAGTACCAGTAGAGACATCATCAAGCGAAGTACCAGTAGAGACATCATCAAGCGAAGTACCAGTAGAGACATCATCAAGCGAAGCGATAGAAAGAGCAGTAGAAGAGGAAGTGGTAGATACAGTACCAAGAGAAAGTGATGTGCAAAAAGTAGAGATCATTAAAAAACCAATTATGTCCATGAATAAAAAGAAAATTAACTACTCATTGAAACAAAAAGAAGATGTACAATCTGAAAATAATATTTGCGAAAGTGATACCAATGACAAAAATAAAAATGACGAGAGCGATAAAAACAATTAATTCAATGAAAATAAAATTCAATGAAAATAAAAACGATGAATTCAATGAAAATAAGGCAGAATGATATGGAGGAGCTACATGGCGTATAAACCAACCAGACCAATATTTAGACAAACAGATGAAGATATAGAAAGAAAAGTTAATCAGAGATTGGATGAGCAAACCAGATCTCTTAAAGAAGAAATTACAGGCAAGATTGAAGAAAGAACAAAACCTCTCGAAGAAATAGCCAAAAGTTTTCAAGAAGATAGAGAAGAAAAACTGAGAGAAAAACAAGAAAGAGAGTTGCAAGAAAGAGTAAATAAACTTGCTGATGAAAGAGCAGATAAACTTGCTGATGAAAGAGCAGATAAACTTGCTGATGAAAGAGCAGATAAACTTGCTGATGAAAGAGCAGATAAACTTGCTGATAAAAGAGCAGATAAACTTGCTGATGAAAGAGCAGATAAACTTGCTGATGAAAGGGCAAAACGCATAGCAGAAGAAATGGCTACAAAGTTGGCTGATGAAAAAGCTAAAACACTTGCAGAAGAATTAGCAGTAAAATTGGCGAATGAGAAGGCAGTCAAACTTGCAGAAGAGATGTCTGTAAAATTAGCCGATGAAAAAGCTATAAAATTAGCTGACGAGAGAGCTGCAAAATTAGCCGATGAAAAAGCTAAAACATTGGCAGAAGAAATGGCTGCAAAATTAGCCGATGAAAAAGCTAAAACATTGGCAGAAGAAATGGCTGCAAAATTGGCCAATGAGAAGGCAGTTAAACTTGCAGAAGAGATGTCTATAAAATTAACTGAAGAGAAGCTGAAACAGTTAAATGATGAGAAGACTAAACAATTAGCACTTCCAACTCCATCGGCAACAGTAGCGATCACTGCTCAGACACCGCAAGCTCCTCCAGTTCAGACCTCATCTCCAGATACATCATCTAAAATAGCAAAGATGATTGAAGAAATTAAAAAAAGAAAGGCAGCAATTCCACCTCCTTCGCCGGTTTCATTACAACCTGATGGACATGTACATACACAGATTCCTATAATTAGTCCAGATCAAGCTGTAGATGATGGAATAGCATGTCCTACCTGTCACAAGGGTCATGTTCATTCAGTCGAGACAGACGGTGTAACATATAAATGTACTGGTCCAGATTGTGGTAAAGAATATGTAATGGTAGATAAGACAGCAGATTATAAATGTGTAAATTGTGGAGTTCCAATAAAACGTCCAGAGGATGACAAACTAAAGATGGATTCCTGTCCCTTCTGTAAGGGAAAGAAAGCAGTAAAATTTGATTGGTCAAAAGCATGGAAAGTATCAAAACCTATAATGGCAATTAAGAAATAGATTTGAAACACAAAATAAAGAAATATTGGCCACAAAGAAATAGAAACGAGGTGACCAGCGATATATGTTGAAGGATCTACAGAATAGCCTAAGCAAACATCATATCGCAGTAAAAACAGATCAAGTACAATTAATTAGAGATACAAAACTATCTGTTAAAGATATTGGAAATGGAAACGAACCATTAAATCTTTCTTCCAGAGAAATTAGAGAAACAGATGCTGCATGCAATATTGTGAGCCATATTTTTCATTCCATTGATATGTGCATTAAAGAAGATAAAAGTAAGGTCAAATTAAATCTATTCGCAAAATCATTTATTAAAGGAATATTGACAAGCAATGTTAAGACTGGAATTGATGACTTCATTAAAAATATGAATAATCAAGACATAAGAGCTTTGCTAGATGACATTCAGAAAGAATTGGACAAAAGAAAATGACATCTATGGAATTCGTGGACACATTAAGTGATGACGCCATTTTTGCTATAGAAAATATGGTCAATCATCATATATCTGGGAATTATCAACATGTGAGAAACATAATTCTTGGATATGATTCTAAAAATGATATGTGGATAAGTAAATATGGAGAATATATGGCAAAGAGACACAAATACAACATATCTCCTCCAATATATTTTCTACGTAACAGAAATATAAATAAAGAATCTAGAAATACTTTTAATAGAGACACTTTTACAAATAACAATGGAATGTCATTTTATGACGAAGAAGTCTACGAATATATAAGAATTTATATGGATGATAGTGTTAAGAGAGTGTTAGAAGTTTTATTTACTTTATCGAGAAATGTTATCGACTACAGGGACATAGTTGACATGATAATTACAGAATGGAATGTAAATAATGTTAAAGATGCGATAACATTTAATAGATCCTATGCAGAATATGACATATGTGGGAATCTTCATTATTACAAATTGGAAATTAGAAAAAACCCTTGGGAAGATTTTAAAAAAATAACAAAACATAGAGGGCTGTCAATAAGAGATACATTCAAAGATGCAGTAATATCTTTTTTGGAAGGTAGAACACATATGATAAAAAATGGTTACTGATTTTGTAGACATGGTATGCAAGCGACCAGGACAGCACCAATTCAATTTGATGTTAAACCAATATCTGGTTCTACATTATCTCTTAAATTTTTGGTAAAAGGATCTAGAGATATAATAAAGATAGATTCACGTATTGTTATACATTTCAAGAATGCTATTCATAAAAATATGATAGATATGATAAGTTCTGATATATTGAGCGTAACAACGTATACCGAAGATAGAATATTTAAAGTATTAGTAAATGTTCCTGAATTTAAGACTTATACCAAATCTTATATAATTTTCTCAGTAAATCAAAATGAGAGTTTATACAAGAAAGTTTTCATAGAAGATATAACTATAGAATTTTTATCTAGAAAAATAGATGGTCCAATAGTTGAAGAGATTTCATTATCAAAAACAAGAAGTTGTACGACGATTGAAATGATAGATCAAATGATATGTCAATATGATAGAGAATTGCCAAAGGACCAAAAGAAAAGAGTTTCATACATATATTCATTATACAGTCATGATAGTTTTCATATTGTCGCTTCAAATCATATTAAGTATTTAAGATATTGGCATGGATATAAAAATAGTGAACATGAAAATAGTGAACATGAAAATAGTGAACATGAAAATAGTGAACATGAAAATAGTGAACATGAAAATAGTGAACATGAAAATAGTGAACATGAAAATAGTGAACATGAAAATAGTGAACATGAAGATGAATATAAAAAAAATGATAAAAATAGTGAACATGAAGATGAATATAAAAAAAATGATAAAAATAGTGAACATGAAGATGAATATAAAAAAAATGGATATATTGAAATAGAAGAAATAGATTGGTCTCAAATAGGATGTATAAATTGGAATGAGAAAAGAAGCATATTGTTACATCCTTTTCTGTATCCATTTGCTTCATCTGAATCTTTTGCACAAAATTCAAGAAATTTTGCGAAATTACTGAGCATGAAAAATAAGATAGGAGGATTTGATGTTGCAGATTCTAGCATGATTTCTAGATTAGCAGTTGACCTTATTAATAAAATTGATCTTATGATAGTCCCGTCAAGTTTTTCTAAATATGCATATGTCAATTCAGGAGTGACTATACCAATAGAAGTTTTGCCACACGGAATTTCAGACGAATTTTTGATAGATAATCGCGTAGATATTGACAACATTATTACTAATAATATTAACATAATTGGATTAAAGAGAGCCAAAAAATATGGTAATATTCTCATTTTATATTTTTTGGTTCATTCAGAATATAGAAAAGGTGCAGATATAGTAGCTGAAGTAATGAAAAGAATACAGAAGAAATATCCAAATGTTTTGCTAGTAGTCAAGAGCGGACATGATACAAAAAGGATATTCAATAATATTGATCATATTTCGATAACTGGATGGTTGGACGATAAAGAATTAAAAATGTTATATGATATTTGTGATATATGTATATCTCCATCCCGTGGAGGAGGTTTTGAACTAAATGCCCTCGAAGCTGCATCAAGAGGGATTCCAACATTGGTAACAAATGGAGGTTGTTTTAAAGATTTGATAAACTATTTTATTCCCATTCGTTTAAGTAATAAAGTTGTGCAACCTCTTCCAGGAAATACTGTACATATAGGATATGGCTATGAAGTTGACAAAAATGATCTAGAAGAAAAAATTATAGATACCATAAATAGATTAGAATATTGGGAACATCATTTCAAGAATAACTCGAAAGAAATCAGAGAAAAGTATTCATGGAGAAATATTTCTAAGATATTAGACGGATATCTAAAAAGCTATGGGTTTGTAGAATAATGGGTTTGTAGAGCAATAAAAAGATATACATTTTAGGATATATTCATGACTACTAGGAATAAAGGACAATTAAGGATAGGTAAATCAGGATCGATTAATATAGAAAGCGCTCCTCAAGAATCTTCGATAAAAGTTAAAATAGGACTATCTGGACCGATTTCCATAGGAAATATGGCAGCAAATAAAGAAAATGAATTAAATAAAGAAAGATTAGAAAATATTAAAATAGAAGATAGAAAGAAAGAAATTCATGATAGTGGATCAAATAAAGCGATATTAGAAAATATCAAAATAGAAGATAGAAAGAAAGAAAAAATATATGATAAATTAAAGAAAGAAAATGAACGATTAAAGAAAGAAAAGGCTAAAAAAGAAGAGATACTAAAAAAGAAATGGTTAGAAATCATTAACAAAAAGATAGATTCTAAAGAAGAGACAGAAAAGGTTTCTAAAAAAGATTCTAATGTAGAAACAATTATTAGATTTGCGAATAAAATAGATGAATTTAATATATCAGTTCAAGACAATAAAGTTTCTGGTAGACCTTGGCATCATAGATTGGAAGGGAACTGGTGGCAAGGAATGTCAGAAAAAGAAGCCAGGACAATAATAGAGTCTGGTCAAGATCTAGATAAATTACAAAATGAATCTGGTCAATCTGAAGAATTAGAACATTCTAAACAGATAGAAGACTCTCATATAGAAGATTCTCAAAAAGAAGTTATACCAGAATCTCAAATTCTAACGATAAGTGAAATGATCGATCAGATGAAAAGTCAATATACCAAAGATTTACCAAAAGATATAGAAAAAAGAATATCATATATATATCCACTAGATAGTACACATAGTTTCCATATAGTGGCAGTGAATCATATAAAACATTTAAGATATAAACATACTTCAGAGAATAGATATGTTGAAATAGAGGAAATAGATTGGTCACAATTATCAAATATAGATTGGAATGAAAAAAGAAGTATATTGCTACATCCATTTCTATATCCATTTGCATCATTAGATGCATTTATACAAAATTCAAAAAACTTTGCTAGATTATTGGCCATGAAAAATAAGATAGGAGGGTTTGATGTAGCTGATTCTGATAGAATATCTAAACCTGCAGTAGATTTAATTAATAAGATAGATCTAATGATTGTTCCTTCAAATTTTGTAAAAGATACATATACCAGTTCAGGAGTGACTATACCAATAGAAGTTTTGCCACATGGTATATCAGATATATTTTCTAATGATAATATTGTCAATACTGATAATGAAAAAATAATGAGAGTGAGAAGATTGAGACAAAAAGGAAAGATTATGATTTTATATTTTTTAGTTCATTCTCCTCATAGAAAAGGTGCTGACTTAGTAAGAAGAGTCATGAAAAGAATTCAAAAAAATAATAGTGACGTTATTCTAGTTGTTAGAACAAAAAAATGTGATTATTTTTCAGAAATTAAATCCATTTGTATAGATTCATGGCTAAGTGATAATGATTTAGTAGCACTATATGATTCTTGTGACATATGTTTATCTCCATCGCGAGGAGGAGGTTTTGAATTAAATGCTTTAGAAGCCGTCTCAAGAGGAGTCCCTACTCTAGTACCAAATGGAGGGTGTTTCATCGATTTAATGGATTATTTTATTCCAATTGGTCTAGACGATAAAGTCGTACAATCTCTTCCTGGAAATACTATTCACATAGGATCAGGTTGTCAAGTAAGTATGGATGATTTTGAGGATAAATTGATAGATGTAATTAATAGATTAGATTATTGGAGAGAATATTCTAAGAGAAATATTAAAGATATTAGAGAAAAATATTCATGGAGAAATACTGCCAAAATGTTAGATGAATGTCTAATGAATCATGGATTTATTGAAAGAAAAATATAATGAAAGAAAAATAAAAGAAAAATATAATGAAAGAAAAATAAAAGAAAAATATAATGAAAGAAAAATATAATGAATATAATAGTCTATGACTAATAGGAATATTGGACAAATAAGAATTGGAAAATCTGGTCCTATAGTCATAGGAGGAGGTAATGAACCTCAACAGTCTTTGGAAGTACAACAGTCACAAATATCAGAAAATAATTTTAAAGAGGAAGATTTAATGAGCAAAAACTCAACCTCTAAGGATAAACATAAACATTTCAAGAAAAAAATTATCAGATCAATAAGCAAAACAGATAAATTTAATCTATTGGTAGAAGACAACAAAGAATCTGGTAAATCGTGGTGCGAAGGATTAGTAGGTGACTGGTGGTGGGGTATGACTGAAGAAGAGGCTAGAATGAGGCTAATAGAAATTGAGAAAGCATTTGAAACCAATTCAAAAAAATTAGCCATAACATCCATTGTACGAAATGAAGAACGGAATGGATATCTAAAAAAATTCTTGAATTGTTGTCACAATTTAGAAAAAATCCATAAGGACATAATCTATATATTTATAGAAGGCGATTCTTCAGATAATACCTTTGGAGTATTGAAAAATTGGTTAACCCCAAAAAAGAATTATATATTAAAAAAAGTAGATAGAAAACACCGTCCTTTTGCTAAAGATAGAAATCCGAGACGTACTATATATTTTGCAGAATTAAGAAATATGTTAATAGATTTGGCTCTTTCTATACCAGAAGTCTCAGAAATTTTGATGATAGATGCAAATTATGGATGGAAAGGCGATTTAATTTCTTCATTAAGAGAAACTGATACAGATATAGCAGCTCCTTTGGTCGTGAATCACAAGCATCATGATGGAAAATATCTTTTCTATGATACATGGGCATTTAGAAAAGATGGTAGACAGTTCTCTCAGTTCTATCCTTATGTTAAAGGACTTGATTCAGAATCTTTTAATTTAGATAGTGTTGGAGGAGGTTATTTGATAAAGAGACGTGTATTAGAACAAGGAGTTAGATACAAAGGAGAAAAAGATTGTGAGCACGTTGGTTTTTGTACAATGGCCAAAGATATGGGGTTTAATATCAAAATAAATCCGAAAATTTATATAAAAAAAGGTGGACACGAAGAATAATCTAAAGAAGTGATAATCTTGAGCGAGAAAAAACATAAGAAAGATGAAATATCTAAATCGAAATCAAAGTCTAAAAAGAATGATGCTGACGAATCAAAGTCTAAAAAGAATGATGCTGACGAATCAAAGTCTAAAAAGAAAGATGTTGAAAGAAAATCAAAATCTAAAAAGAAATATGTTGAAAGAAAATCAAAATCAAATGAGATTTATGAATTTGGCAAAGGAAAAGTAGAGAGCTTTGATAAATTGGTCAAAGAAAATAAAGCTTCAAATCGAAGTTGGTACCATGGCCTAGATGGCAAGTGGTGGTGGGGCATGACAGAAGAAGATGTGAGAACTAGATTGGTAGAAGTCGAACAAATTCTTGGAAAGATAAAAAAAGCTGATATAGAGACCAAAACTGATGATATAAAAGATATAAAAGCTGATATAGAGACCAAAACTGATGATATAAAAGATATAAAAGCTGATATAGAGACCAAAACTGATGATATA
>Ga0209323_10002590_pt1 | contig 12024 bp, 10 predicted proteins | sample Rifsed19ft2_FD_184014 | JGI IMG/M metagenome (GOLD analysis project Ga0209323, IMG submission 184014) | Soil microbial communities from Rifle, Colorado, USA - sediment 19ft 2 (version 2) | ecosystem: Environmental > Terrestrial > Deep subsurface > Rock core/Sediment | place: Rifle, Colorado...
GATATTCATCTATGGAAATCGAGAACGACGGGAAAATATTTTTTTTATTTAAAACATTCCATGTAACTATTACGGGAGTTCTTGCAAATATATGTTTGGGTAATAATCGAGATAATTCCACCTCTCTTAGTGTAGATTCCGAAAGTATCCCTGATATAATTATAACAGACAGCATCATTGCTACAATAAGATAGAGAAGATTATTCCCACTATTTATGGCAGCTATACCAATGACAAAAAGGATTGCGATAAACCTTTTTCCTTCTTTTGTAAAGGATAGTGTTCTTGGAAGGATAAACGAGCTTACTCTCTGTTTGCCAATTTGTCTTTTCTTCTGTAACAGTTTAGCAAAAGCTGTAAGCCAAGGCAGGGGTGCGGATAGGGTGAGGTGGATGTTCATTTTTTGATTTACGAATTACGATTTACGAATTACGATTTAAAAATCTAAAATCGTAAATCTAAAATCTAAAATTTCATAACGGCACTTCAATATTTTCAACTATCTCCTGTATAATTCCTTCAACATCTGTTTCTTCCTCCATGCCCTGAAGAGGGACTACCCTGTGACTGAATACAGGTATTACGAGCTTCTTTATATCGTCAGGGATGCAATAGGCCCTGCCTTCAACAAGGGCAAATGCCTGGGCAGCACGATAGAGCATCATGGCTCCCCTGGGGCTTACACCCAATCGCAATTTGTCGGATTTTCTTGTGGCATCTACAATTGCCAGGATGTATTTCACCAGGTCATCATCAATCTTTATTTTATCAACCAATAGTTGGAGGTATAGTATCTCCTCTGTAGATAAGACAGGTTTAAGATATTGTGGCTGAAGTTCGGTAGAGGAGGAGCGAAGTATTTCCTTTTCAGCCTCTGCTCCCGGATAGCCAACCCTTATTCTCATCATAAATCTATCCAGCTGGGATTCGGGTAGAGGATATGTTCCTTCATACTCAAATGGATTTTGTGTGGCAATTACCATAAAAGGCTCAGGGAGCGTATGGGTCATTTTATCAACCGATACCTGTCTGTCATTCATTGCCTCAAGCAATGAGCTTTGTGTCTTTGGTGTGGTGCGGTTTATCTCGTCTGCCAGGACTATATGGGCGAATATGGGGCCTGCCTTAAACTCAAAGAGGTGCCTTTCCTGGTTATAAATGGTAACGCCAATGATATCAGAGGGGAGGAGGTCGCTGGTAAACTGGATTCTCTGGAAGGTGCAGTTGATGGATCTGGCAAGCCCATGGGCGAGGGTTGTCTTGCCAACTCCAGGGATGTCTTCTATGAGCAGATGCCCTCTTGCAACGAGGGCTGTTATTGCCTGCTTGATAATTTGCGATTTTCCTTTGATTATCTTCTCCAGGTTCTTCTGTAATAAACCAATCTTGGCCGAAGCGTCTTTAACAGAAGTTTCCATAAAGATAATTGTATCAAAGCAACTGGCGCCAGTCAACAAACACTTGACAAATTATACATATTTAGCTATATAGTAAGCACTTACTAACTTTTAACAATAGGTCTGAGGGAAATGATTAAAAAGAGATTGACAGCAGAAAAAAGATCTGCCCAGATTGTAAAGGTTGCTATGAGGCTTTTTTCTCAGAAAGGCTTCAAGGGTACCACAACAAGAGAAATAGCCAAACAGGCCGGGGTTAGCGAGGCTATCATTTTTAAGCATTTTGCAAAGAAGGAAGAACTCTTTTCTGCTATAATTAATGGACAGTGCAACGACAGTGAAGGGCAATCCTTCTTGCTTAAGAGATTGGAAGGTAAAGAGGGGAGGGATGTGTTTAGAGAGATTGCTTTCTTCCTTATACAAAAACATCATAAAGACCCAACTTTTATGAAGTTGCTTATGTTCAGTGCATTAGAAGGTCATAAGCTTTCTAAAATCTTTATAAAGACGCGGGGATTGGAGATTTTAGATTATCTGGCGAAATACATCAATCGTCTGGTCAAAGAGGGTAGATTTAAGAATGTAAATGCGCATCTGGCAGCAAGGGCGTTTCTCGGCATGATTCTTCATTACAGCGTTACGCAGGAGGTGTATGGCATGAAGAAGTTTTTTAAAACACCCGAGAAAAAAGTAATAGATACCTTTGTTGCTATATTTTTTGAAGGCATGGAGAGGAGGAAGATATGAAACATAAGACAGAAATGAGAAATCAGAAATTAGAAATTAGAAGGCAGAAAGGAGAGGGAAGAAGGAAATTGGGAGCAAGGCCTTCTTATTACCTATTTCTTCTTTCTCATTTCTCATTTCTTTTTTTCTATTGCCTTCCTGCTGTCGCCCTTGCCGAAGAAAAAACTATTACCCTTACTGATGCCTCTCGCCTTGCCATTGCTGGCTATGAATCAGTGAAGCTATCGGAAGAAGATCTGCGTCAGGCTGATATTGCAATTGACAAGGCAATATCCCAGATGCTACCGACGATTACTGTGGATGGCAATTATACAAAATACTCTGAAAGTGAGACCTCTGGAGGTTTTAATGTTCAACCAGATAGCAATACTTCGCTAAACGTTAAGCTCAGTCAGTCATTGTATTCGGGCGGTAAAGAATGGAGCTTGTGGAGACAGGCAAAGAAAAATACCGAGTCCAGCAAACACAGGCTTGATGCCACAAAGGAGGAAATAATACTGAATGTTTCTAAAATTTATTACAACGTTTTAAAGGCAGGGAAAACAGTAGAGATAAAAGAAGCTGCCTTAAAAAGGGCAATGGAGCAAAGGAGGGTGGCTACTTCAAGATTTCAGGTAGGGGAGGTTACAAAAGCCATAGTCTTGAGGGCTGAGGCAGAGGTGGCGGGAGCAGAAGCAGAGTATATCACTGCTAAAAAAGATCTTCTTGTGGCCAGGGATAAGTTGGCAAGATTTTTAGGTATATCCGAAGATTTTAAGGTTGCTGATCCGAATATCCAACCTATTCCTGATGCAAGCTTGGATAAATTGGTACCTCTTTCTCTGGAAAAAAGACAGGATTATATTCAGAGCGGGTTTGGCGAAGAGATTGCCGACGAAGCAATTAATTATGTTGTGGGCAACTTTCTTCCAAGTCTTAAGCTGGAAGGTGTTTATTCAAAAAGGGATCAGGATCCTAAAACAACATTTTTTAATGAAGAGAGCATCTATGCCGGGCTTACACTCACGTATCCTATATTTGAAGGTGGTTTGAGGAAGGCTGAGCTGAATGAGGCAAAGAGTAAAAAAAGGCAGGCTGAATTTAAGAGGGCAAGCCTGAAAAAGGATATTGAAATCGAGGTGAAGGAGGCATTTCACAATCTTGAGGCATATAATTCCATTATAGAATCATTTAAAAGACAGCTGTCCTTTGCAAGAGAAAACTATACTATGGTTTTTCAACAATTTACCTACGGTCTTACAACAAATGTGGATGTGATAGATGCAAACACAACGCTGGTATCAAGCGAGAGAAACCTTGCCAATACCCAATATGATTATCAGGTTGCAATCCTGGAATTAAAGAAGAGGGTGGGGATTCTGTTGGAGGAGATGGGGAGGTAATTGGAAATTATACAGAGCGTCATAACTTCGCATACCTGCGTTGCTTCTCGGCTCGTCTTTGCGGCGTATGCTAAAAATACGCCTCACTCCTCGCTTTCGTCGCTCCTTGGTCTGCTTTGTTCTGATGCTCTGTATGCGCATTTATTTATGTCGCTGTGTATAGGATTTAAAATTAGAAATTTATTTTTATTCGAGCGAGGATTCCAATGAAAAATATTGCAAAGATAACCCTGTGTCTATTCGCTGTCCTGCTCGTCCTTTCATCCTGTTCTAATGAAAATAGAGCGGCCAAGCAGAGTGAAGAAAAAGCTGATAAAGTATTTAAGATCAACACCGCAGTAACGATTGGAAAGACTGTTCAGAGAACGGTTGAAACAACAGGGACACTTGCCCCATGGGATGAGATAGCAATCGGCAATGAAACGCCAGGAACGGTTGATAAGATATTTGCCGACCTGGGTGATGAGGTGGTTGAAGGAAAGCTCTTATTGACCTTGGACCAGCAAGAGGCAAAAGCTAATTTTAATAGCGCTGATGCAAATCTCAAGAAGGCACATGCTGTATGGACTGATGCTGATATAAACCTCAAGAGATATTTAAATCTTTTTCCCGAGGGTATTATTTCCACCAGCCAGAGAGATGCAGTTCAAACACAATATAATGTAGCAGATGCACAGCTAAAACAAGCAGAAGCACAATTTGAACTTGCAAAGAAACGACTTGCCGATACAGAAATAAGGGCGCCGATATCAGGCTATGTGAAAAAAAGGCTTGTATCGGCAAGTGAAGTGCTGAAAGATAAATCGACTCTCTTCGTATTGGTCAAGAATGATCCGCTAAAGTTTCAGAGCGCTGTTCCGGAATCTTTTGCTCACCATATAAAGATTGGCCAGGATGTGGTTATCTCCATAGATGCATTTTTGGATAAGACTTTTCCCGGCAAGATTATCCGTATAAGCCCGTCAGTCGATGAAAAGACCAGAACGCTTTCAATAGAGGCTAAGGTGCCAAATCCCGATACTATATTGAAATCAGGTTATTTTGCCAAGGCTGTTATCAAAATGAAAGAGGATAAAGACGTCCCGTTTATTCCTGTGGCTGCTCTCTATTCTGTTGCTGGCATAAACAAAGTATATGTAATTGCAAACGGTGCAGCGAGAGAGCGATTAGTAGAAACAGGCAGCAGTGATGCAGGGATGGTGGAAATTGTAAAAGGGGTAAAGTCTGGAGAAACAGTGGCAACAACAGGGCTTGACCAATTATTTGATGGAGCAAAGGTAGAAGCAAAATAAATATCCAAATTTCAAAATCCAAAATTCAAATGAAATCTAAAATCCCAATATCAAAATAATTTGAACTTCGAAATTTGGATTTTATTTGACATTTGAGCTTTGACATTTGGTATTTTTTAAATCTATGTCACTATACGAAACCTGCGTAAGAAGGCCTGTCTTTGCCACAATGCTTATTATGAGCCTTGTGGTTCTCGGACTTGCCTCATACAGGGAACTTGGTGTAGACCTCTTTCCGAAGGTTGACCTGCCAACCGTTACCGTAACAACAAGACTTGAAGGTGCAAGCCCCGAGGAGATAGAAAATCAAATTACCAAAAGGGTTGAAGAGGTTGTCAATACCATAAATGGTATTGATGAACTCCGTTCCATAACCATTGAAGGCCAATCCCAGGTCTATGCCACATTTGTACTGGATAAAGATATAAATGTGGCAGCCAATGAGGTTCGGGAAAAGGTATCTGCCATTGCCTCCCAGTTTCCTCCGGGCACAGATTCATCTTCCATAGAAAAATTTGACCCCGATGCTAGCCCGGTAATGGCCATTGTTGTCTCCGGCAAGCGCTCTGCAAGGGAAGTGACGGAGATTGCAGATAAAAAAATAAAGCGCCAGCTTGAAACGGTAAAAGATGTGGGCGCTATTTCTCTTATCGGTGACAGGAAGAGGGAGATCCAAGTTTTTGTTAGCCCGGACAGACTTGCTGCATATAACCTCAGCATCCAGCAGATTAAGGAAGCAGTGAGAAGGCAGAACATTGAAATCCCGGGTGGAAGAATTACCTGGCAAAATCGTGAACAAGGCATCAGAACAATGGGGCGTATTGAAAAAGTTAATGATTTTAATGAACTTATTGTTGCCGATTATAAAGGTGCGCCTGTAAGATTAAGAGATGTTGGTTATGTGCGGGATGGCGAAGAAGAACCGAGGACATTGTCCCGTCTGGATGATAACAGTGCGATATCGCTCCTGATACGAAAACAGTCAGGCACAAATACCGTGGAGGTTACTGACAGGGTCAAGGAAAAACTTGAGGTTATAAAAGAATTCCTTCCCGGAGATATCAATATAGAGATAGTAAAAGACCAATCCCGTTTTATCAAACGTTCCGTGTCGCAGGTTGAGGAGCATCTTGTCTTAGGTGCATTCCTTGCCAGTATTATTATCTTACTTTTTATAAGAAATTTAAAGACTGCATTTATTGCCGCCCTTGCCATCCCTACTTCCATAATTGCAACCTTTTTTGCAATGCGTTACATGGGGTTTACCCTTAACAATATGACGCTCCTTGCACTCTCCGTGTGCACAGGTATTGTGATTGATGATGCAATAATTGTACTTGAAAATATTTTCAGGCATATAGAAGAAGAGGGCAAAACACCATTTGAAGCGGCCATAAGCGGCACAAAGGAGATTGCGCTGGCTGTCATGGCAACAACCCTCTCACTGGTTGTCATATTTCTCCCTGTTGCATTTATGGGGGGGCTTGTGGGCAGGTTTTGGAAAAGCTTTGGCCTTACTGCGACAATTGCGATAGGTGTATCATTACTGGTTTCATTTACCCTTACCCCGATGCTTTCATCCCGTCTCTTGAAAAAGACAAACAATACACATAAGGGGAAATCAAAAGAGTCAAGATTCTACAGCCTCATGGAAAAGGGTTATCTATCAATGCTGAAGTGGTGTCTTGACCACAGGGCTACGGTAATCATACTTGCTATAGCGCTCTTTTTCTCTACCGTGCTGATAATGAAGTTTTTAAAAGGTGAGTTTATTGTTGATGATGACATGAGTGAATTTGAGGTAGTAGTTGAGACACCGCCAGGTTCATCTCTTGAAAAAAGCAATGAAATTGTGCAGGGTGTTGAATCAGAGTTGAGAAAAATCTCTGAAGTAGAACACATCTTTACTACTATCGGTGTAAGGGGGCAGTATCAGTCAAATGTAACTGATGTCTCCATATATGTTGGTTTGAAGCACTTATCAGAAAGGGAAAGAAACCAGCAGGCGATAATGCAGGATGCAAGGATGCGGTTGAAAAAATATGCAGGCCTAAGGCTCAGCGTCCAGAATCTCAATCTTATATCAGGCGGCGGCTTCAGACAAACTCCTTTTAACCTAATCATACGGGGTCCGGAACTGGAAAAGCTTGATGAGTATTCGAAGACGCTGATAAAGAGACTCTCTGCCATTCCAGGTTTTGTTGATGCAGATACAGGCCAGGCGCTGAGGCATCCTGAAACACAGGTTATCATAGACAGAAACAAGGCATCTGATCTTAACGTGAAGATAGATACTATTGCATCGGGCTTAAGGACAATGATTGGCGGCGAAAAGATAAGCCTTTTCAGAGAAGGGGACGAGCAATATAATGTTCGCCTCCGGCTTGCGGCTGATTACAGGAAAGACACAAAGCAGATAGAAAACCTCACCGTGCCGGCTGCGGATGGTAATCTTGTTAAAGTGAGCAATATTACGACTCTTATCAGTGGTACCAGCCCTGCACAGATAGATCGTTTTGCCCAAGAGAGACAGATAACGGTTGTATCCAATCTCTTTGGAAAGCCCTTGGGTGAGGCAATAACACAGGCTAATGCCATACTGAAAGAAATGAACCTGCCACCGGCGTATAATACCGAGTATCTGGGAAGAGGGAAGCTTATGCAGGAGGCATTTGTAAATTTCATGCTGGCCTTTGTCTTAAGCCTGATATTCATATACATTGTTCTTGCGGCGCAATTTGAAAGCTTTTTGCATCCTCTTACCATAATGGTTTCCATCTTCTTAAGTATACCCTTTGGGCTCTTGAGTCTTCTCATTTTTGGCAGCAGTCTGAATATATATAGTTTTATGGGGATGTTTGTTTTAATAGGGGTTGTGAAGAAAAATGCAATACTTGTCGTTGATTATACCAATACGCTAAGGGCTCGCGGTATGCCTATTTATAATGCACAGATAGAAGCGAACAGGGTAAGGTTAAGGCCTATACTCATGACAACATTTGCTATCATTGCCGGTTTAATCCCTGTTGCAATAAGCAAGGGTGACGGTTCTTCGTCAAGGGCATCCATGGCAATAGCAGTTGTTGGCGGCCAGGCATTGTGTCTTTTGATCACGCTTCTTGTCATACCGGTTGTTTATTCCATGTTTGATGATATAAAGGAGTGGATGAAAAGGATTTATTCTTTTTTTAAAAAATAAAAATATGGACAAGACAGCCTATTATTTTCATCCTGTTTGGGACATTCTCCTTCGCATACTGCACTGGTGGAATGCCTTAACCATGCTCTTTCAAATAACTACAGGAAGCATCATACTTATCCTGTCTAAGACTAAGACATTGCAGGATGACGCCAGCGGGTGGTTGGTCTCTGTTCATGCCGTATGCGGATACATGTTTGCCGCAGGCATTCTTACCCGCATCCTCTGGCTTTTTGTAGGTTATCCAACCGCAAGTTGGAGAGACATTTTGCCGCTGACACTGAATCAAGTCCGAATATTGACGGATACTATTCGCTATTATCTCAGCGCCTTGAGGAAGACGCCGCCACTTTATCTGGCGCATAACCCCTTTGCCGGTCTTGTGTATGCGGCCTTTTTTGTGCTTGCAGCAGGCCAGACAGCCATCGGCGCAATGCTTCTGAATCTTCCTCCGGAAGAGCGTGATAAATCTATTCTCCTTGCATGGCATGATGCGGGATACTATTTTCTCATCATGTATGTTGCAGCCCATGTATTTGCTGTATTCGTCCACGAATGGGCGGAAAGACACGGCCTTATTGCCGCCATGATCCACGGAAACAAGACATTTACCGTGGAGGAATGGCAAGAACTTACTTCTAAAAAAGAGGGAGGTGATGTTTCCCCTCTTAACCCCACATAAAATCCCCCCTTATTTAAGGGAGGGGTAAAGGGGGTTCTGGGGAGATTTTGTAATTAAGATGCGGTTTAAAACAAAGTTCACAAAAGGGAGGTTTTTATGAACGGCAAGATCAATATCATTTTTGGATTTATCTATTTTGCATTTACTGCTGTGCTGGGGCCGACGATGCTGATACCTCATTTCAGCATCACAAAGCAGGCTATGGATAAGGCTGTCCAGGCAGTGGACAAGGCAAAGCAGGAGGCGCAGCCCTCAGCCACAGCCGAGGCCCTGGCCGGCATCCTCGATTATCTGAAAGTTGAAAAACCTTCGGTAAAAGGCGCTCACAGCCACGGCAACCTGGAGGCGCTGCTCAATATAGCCGTAGGTATAGTGCTTTTAAGCCTTGCAATCCCTGCCAATTTCAAGGCATTATTGAGTGTTCTCTTTTTGGCTGGCGCGGTGTTCCATTCCGGGATGCTCTATCTTGGCGGCGTATTTCACCAGTATTGGGCGTTTAATCTCACCGTCATCGGAGCCATCGCCATTATCGCCGGGCTTGTGGGCATGGGGATAGCGAGTATTGTAGGGATTAATAAACAATAAACAGTGTCTCATTATATTATCGGAAGTAGTATTGACGTTATGAAACATGAAAGGAGGCGATAAGCATGATAAGAATAATATTATTGCTTGTCTTGTATGCGTTCATCTTATCTATGCCTGTTTTCGCCGCGGACCCCGCCGAACATAAGGGCATGGATATAGAGAAGAAAAAAGAAGCGGTAATCTCAAGAATTGACAAGCGCATCAATTTCCTTCAGGATTTTAAGAGATGTGTTAGCGAAGCCAAAACGGGAGAAGATCTGAAAAAGTGCAAAAAGACATTCAGGGAAGAAAGGAAAGAACCCTGTGAAGAGATGAAGCATGAAAAAAGGTAGGCAACTGTCCATAATCCAATGATTATGGCTGGCATTAGATCCGGTCTGGGAGAGGGTTATGTTTAAAAAAATGATTATCTTTGCTATAGCGCTTGCAGCTGTTGGCTTTGCAGCATGGTTTTTTTTAGTAAAGGAAAACAATCAGGAAGTAAAATACAAAACTGCAAAAGTGGAGAGAGGGGATATAGAATCTGAGGTCTCCGCAACAGGTACGATCAATGCGGTTGTCACTGTTCAGGTAGGGAGTCAGATATCGGGTACAATAAAGGAACTCTATGCAGACTTTAATTCCGTAGTAAAAAAAGGACAAGTTGTAGCAATACTTGACCCGAAGACCTTTATTGCCCAAAGGGATCAGGCAAAGGCTAATCTGATAAATGCCGGGGCTAATGTGGAAAGGGCAAAGGCAGATTTGTTTGATAAAAAGCGGCGGTTTGACAGGGTTACAAAGTTGTATAATGAAGGTTTAATTGCAAGCAGCGAGAGAGACAGCGCAGAGGCAGCCTATCTTTCGAGCGAAGCCCAGCTAAAATCAACGGATGCGCAGGTAGAGCAGTATAAGGCAATGCTTGAACTTGCTGAAGTAAACCTTGAATATACCATTATAAAATCGCCTGTTGACGGCATTGTAATATCTCGCAATGTTGACACAGGTCAGACTGTAGCGGCCTCATTTCAGACACCGACGCTTTTCACTATAGCCAGGGATTTGACCAAGATGCAGGTAAATACCAATGTGGATGAAGCAGATATCGGGACTGTTCAGATGGGACAGGATGCCCAATTCACCGTTGATGCCTATCCAGAACTGGTTTTCAAAGGGATAGTGACCCAGATAAGGAATGCGCCGGTAATTATCCAAAATGTAGTCACCTACGATGTTATCATTGATGTGGACAACAAGGAGTTGAAACTAAAACCTGGTATGACTGCAAATGTATCCATAATTACCTCCAGCAGAGATAATGCGCTCAAAATGCCAAATGCCGCACTGCGGTTTAAACCGGACGGAGAGATTAATCAAAAGACAGTGAAACAAGAAAAAGGCGCAAAGGTCTGGCTTTTGCAAAATGGTCAGATAAAGCCGGTGGCTGTAAAAACGGGGATTAGCGATGGCAGTTATACAGAGGTTGTAGAAGGGGAGCTGAAGGAAGGTGATATGGTGGTTGTAGAATCAAGTGCAAAAAAGTCTGAATCTGGGAAAGCAGGGGTACCTGGCTTTCACAGGTTTATAAGATAGGTTCATTATGCCAGGACTTATAGAGGTTTTAGGTGTTGTAAAGATATACAAGATGGGAGATGTGGATTTTCACGCCATAAGAGGTATTTCCCTTTCCATAGATAGTGGTGAGTTTGTGGCACTCATGGGACCTTCGGGTTCCGGAAAATCCACATTCATGAATATACTCGGCTGCCTTGATATCCCTACTTCAGGAAAGTACTTTCTGGAACAACAGGATATATCCCACTTGAGTAAAGATAATCTGGCAGTGATACGCAACAAAAAGATAGGGTTTGTATTTCAAAGTTTCAATCTCCTTTCCAAAGTATCTGCGATTGAAAATGTTGGGCTTCCACTCCTCTACAACGGCTCTCCGTCAAAGGTAAGAAGAGAAAGGTCTATTTTAGTCCTCAAGTCTGTCGGCCTCGGGGGCAAGGAGCATCATAGACCCAATCAATTATCAGGCGGTGAACAGCAAAGAGTTGCCATAGCCAGGGCGCTAGTCAATAATCCATCTTTGATATTGGCTGACGAACCAACAGGTAATCTTGATTCGCAAACCAGTGTTGAACTGATGATGCTGTTTAAAAGATTAAATAAAGAAAACGGCATTACCATTGTCATGGTAACCCATGAACCAGACATTGCCAGATATGCTGACAGACGTGTCTATTTCAAGGATGGAAGGATAGTAAAAGATGATAAGCAGTAAATAGAAATCCCAAATTACAAATTCCAAAACTCAAATAAATTCCAATGACCTAAATTCCAACAGCAAAAAGTGTGATTTACAGAAAAATAGTTCGGTTTTGGAGTTTGGAACTTATTTGGAATTTGACGTTTGTGGTTTGATATTTGCATTATGAACACCATCGCTACCATTAAAATAGCCGTTAATGCCCTGAGCATCAATAAGATGCGCTCAGGCCTCACCATGCTCGGTATAATAATAGGCGTTGCCGCTGTAATAGCCATGCTGTCAGTAGGTTCAGGCGCGAGGACGCAGATATCAAAAGAGATTTCAAGCCTTGGTTCCAATCTGCTCATGGTTTGGCCCGGCACAGCTACAAGCGGCGGCTTGAGGGTAGGTTTTGGAACTATGCCGACCCTTACATCAGATGACGCAAGGGCAATGGCTCAGGAAGCGCCTGATGTTGCCTTTGTAGCTCCTGTTCTCAACGGC
>Ga0209323_10002591_pt1 | contig 12023 bp, 8 predicted proteins | sample Rifsed19ft2_FD_184014 | JGI IMG/M metagenome (GOLD analysis project Ga0209323, IMG submission 184014) | Soil microbial communities from Rifle, Colorado, USA - sediment 19ft 2 (version 2) | ecosystem: Environmental > Terrestrial > Deep subsurface > Rock core/Sediment | place: Rifle, Colorado...
GCGGCTGGATGCCCGGGTGGACAGCGCCACGGGGACGCGGCAGATGTGTGTGGAGGTGTCGTGGAACAACGGCGCATCGTGGACGGCGGTGAAGACCACCGCCGCGCTGGGCACGACCGAAGCGAGCTACATCCTGGGCAGTGCGACCGACACGTGGGGACGGGCCTGGAGCACCAGTGAGTTGACCAGCGCCAACTTCCGGGTGCGCATCACCAACGTGTCCAGCAGCACGGCGCGGGACTTCTTCCTGGATTGGGCGCCGGTGCGCGTCAGCTACACCGGTGGTGGTGGTGTGACCAACACGCCGACCGCGACGCCGACCGGCCCATCGCCCACGCCTACGCGGACACCAACCAACCCGCCGCAAGGCACGCACCTGGACAATCCCTTCGTGGGCGCCACGTTCTACCGCAACGTGGACTATGTGGCTTCCGTCAACGCAGCAGCAGACCTCCAGGGCGGTACGCTCGGCGCGCGGATGCGCCAGGTCGCCAACTTCCCGACCTTCGTCTGGCTCGATAGCATCGATGCCGTCAACGGCACCAACGGCTATCCCAGAAGCCTGGTCGGTCACCTGGATCAGGCGCTGGCTCAAGGCGCCAACGCCATCGGCATCGTCGTCTACGACCTGCCCAACCGCGACTGCTCGGCGCTGGCCTCCAACGGCGAACTGCTCATCGCGCAGAACGGCCTCAACCGTTACCGGACTGAGTACATCGACGTGATCTTCAACGCCATCAGCCAGCCCAGGTTCAGCAATCTGCGCATCGTCGCGATCATCGAGCCGGACTCGCTGCCGAATCTGATCACCAACCTGAGCTTCGCTAAATGCTCCGAGGCGCAGTCGACGGGTGCGTACGTGACCGGCGTCCAGTACGCGATCAGCCGCATCCGCTCGCTCAGCAACACCTACGCCTACATCGACGTGGCGCACGCCGCCTGGCTGGGCTGGCCATCCAACTTCGGCCCGTTCGTCACGCTGCTCAAGCAGGTGGGCGCGGGCATCACCGGCGGCCCCAGCCGCGTGGACGGCTTCATCAGCAACACGGCCAACTACAATGTGTATGTTGAGCCGTTCATGACCGCCAACCAGATGATCAACGGGCAGCCGGTGCGCTCGCTGGCAGGCTGGTACGACTGGAACGACTACATCGACGAGCAGCCCTACGCCACTGCGCTGCGCACCGCGCTGACCACCGGCAGCGACGCCTACCCGACCAGCATCGGCATGCTGATCGACACGTCGCGCAACGGCTGGGGCGGCCCCAACCGGCCGACGGGTCCGAGCACCTCGACCGACCTGCGCACGTTCGTGCTGGCGACCACGATCGACAAGCGCATCCACAAGGGCAACTGGTGCAACCAGAACGGCGCGGGCATCGGCGCCCGGCCGGTTGCCAATCCGGCGGCCGGGTTCGATGCCTTCGTGTGGGTCAAGCCGCCGGGTGAGTCGGATGGATCGAGTTCGCTGATCCCGCAGGGTCCTGAAAACCCTGGTAATAAGGGCTTCGACCGGATGTGCGACCCGACCTACACCGGCAATACGCTGAACGGCAACAACATGACCGGGGCCTTGCCGAACGCGCCGGTGTCTGGGCGCTGGTTCCAGGCGCAGTTCGTGCAGTTGGTGCAGAACGCCTTCCCGGCGTTCCAGCCGTGAGGCTGTAACGTGAGGATATAGGCGCTTCGAGCCGAGCTACAATTGCGAAATGAACAGGCGGCGGGGTCGACCCCGCCGCCTGTGTTATCGGCTTATCGGTCAGTGATGCGACCTACAGCATCTATTTGCCAAAGTGGCCGTAGAAGTCGTAAGCGCCGTCCAGGAAGGCAGCCGCCCAGGCCAACGGCGCGTTCCAATTGATCGCAACCTCGTTCGTGGAGTACGATTCGATGTGGTCGGCGTAGCACTTCTGCGGTGCGCATTCCCCAGGTCGGCCCGCGCCCCCATAATTTAAGAAAGAGCAGGCCATTTCTGACCTGCTCTTTGCTGGCTGATTGACAGCCTTATTACGTGCTCTTGGACAGGGGCCAGAGCAAGGGTTGCTGACTGTTACTGGAGCGGTGGGTTAGCGTTGTGCACCAGGTCAAGCGCCATTTCGGGGAACCACTCGCCCGCCGCAGGGTCGATCAGACCCCACTCGGGATCAACCGTGGTACCGGCGGGCCCGAGGCCCCGCGTGCACTCACCGTCAGACGCACCCGGGATCTTCACCCACAGGTAGGCATCCAGCAACGCGATGCCGGTGTTCGCCGTCGGGCGCAGGCCAACGCCGCGGTCAGGCGGGTTGCACCAATCCTGGGGATCCGGATAGGGCGGCGGGGTCCAGGGCCCCTGCCCGTTGCGGCTCGTGTCGATCACGAACTTCTTCAATCCAGCGTCGCCTGGATAGGGCACCCAGGTCTGGCTCTCGACGTTGGCCGTATACCACTGGTCGGTGTAGATCCAGGTGCTGAAGTCGTTCGGGTTCACCGGGCCATTCGGTGAGGAGTACTGGCTCGCGCACCATTCGAAGTGACCGGCGCCCCAAGAACCAGAACCAGGATCACCAAACCAAATGCACTTCGCGATCCAGGTGCCGTACTTCTCCAGGTGCGAGTTCAAGCGGTAGTTGGACACGTTCAGGAAGAAGCCGTCCGCATCGAGGACACCGGCCTGATATAGACGGTCGGCCGCATCGCCGGCACCGAGCCAGGCGCTGTGGGTGCCGTCGAGGTAGACGGTGACGTTTGGCTTCGCCTTCAGCGCGTCCACCGCGTAGTTCAGCATAAAGAAGCGGTCGGTGGCCAGCTCGGGATGCGGGGTCGGGCCCACGTCTCCCGGCAGCTGCGGCTGGCACCACTCGTAGTTCGGATTGGTTTCCCACGTGTCGCGGTCCGCGAACGGGTTGTACCACGGGATGATGCCCAGGCCGTCGGGCTCGAGGATTACGACCGCCTTCTTGTCACCGATCCCCGCCGCAAAGCCGTCGATCCAGGCGACATACTCCGCGACGCTAGTCGCGCCGCCTGCGCTGAACTGGGCACAGTCGCGGAACGGTATGTTGTACGCGACCAGGACCGGAACGGTGCGGAAGAGGGCGGCGCTCCGGACGATATTCCTAACGTCCCGCTTGACACTGTCAGGGGTGCCGCCGGTGAACCAGACCGCCTGAGGTGTCCCGATCATCTTTCCGATGAGCTTGGCATCTGCCCACTGGTGGCTGCGGAGGAGATCAAAGATCTGTTCGATCGCGCCCGGGTTCGGCTTGGGGACGTAGAACTTGATGCCGGGATCGCTCCCGCCATGACCGGTCCACGACTTTGCCGAAGCAAGCACCGGTGCAGATGCAATTAGCACCGCCAGAAGGGCGCTAACAAGGAGGAAGCGTATCAGCTTTCGTTGGTTGCGCATTTTCTTCACCTTTCGTCTCTTGTAGGCGTGACGGAATGTGTCAACCGTTTGAGGCAACTGCGCTGCGAGTTGAGAGTCGAATCGTGGCGAGTTGGTTGATGTTCAAGGCTCCTTTCCAGATGAAGCGTGTGATCGGTTTCCTGTCTTGCTGGTTGAAGCTGAGTCTTGGATTTTCCGGCAGATTCGGGAAGTCGGGGCTGGGAACTTCATGAACGTATAGGTTCCTCCTATGCACTTGGACCGGTCGTCTACAATGCGATAACCGGCAGGATATGCAACGGGGTCCAGAGGCCTCTTTCAGAGTCACCTCGTATTCACAAGTCTATCCACAGCAGTGGGGTCATGCACTTTATATGCTCCTAAATTGTAGCATAAGCATGTCACAGAGGCAGTGGACAAAACGGGGATTTGGTCGCAAAATTGTCACAGGTCGCGGTCGTTGGTCCTTGCTTATTGATCCGCCGCGCTCAATCCGCCGGGCGAATAATCCGGCGGGGGGGGCCGGTGCGGAAAACAGGCTAAGTCTCAGGATAAGTCTCAGGAGTGGGATATGGTGCGACGACAACGTCTGTTGATCATAGAGGGTGATCCTAGCCTGCGGGATTTCATTTGCCGCACATTAGGTGAATCGGGCTTTGAGGTGCGCTCTGCTGCCAACGGCCTGGAAGGCCTGGCTTGTTTCCAGCAAGAGCAGCCTGACCTGGTGTTGCTGGATTTGGCGCTCTCCGGCTTAGATGGCTTCGAAGTCTGTCGTCGAATCCGGCGGCATTCGATCGTTCCCATGCTGGTTCTGTCCTCGCTTCGTAATGACGCCGACCTGATCACGGCCTTAGAGCTGGGGGCCGATGCCTGTCTATCCATCCCCCTGAATGTTGGTCTGCTGTTGGCACACGTGCAGGCCCTGCTGCGCCGGAGCACGTGGCGCCAGCACCCGCCTGCACCCGAACTCTTTCGTCTCGGGCCCCTCGAGGTCAACCTGCAGAGCCAGCAGGTGCTGCGCGCTGGGCAGGAAGTGGCGCTCAGTCGCACAGAGTGGGCGTTGCTGGAAGTGCTGGTGCGGAACGCCGACCGCATCCTCACCCACCGAATGCTTTACCAACACGTGTGGGGCGACACGTACAACGAAGCCAGCTCCAACCTGCGCACCTACATCGGACGCCTCCGCAGCAAGCTAGAGGAAGACCCCGGCGACCCGCGTTTCCTGGTAACCGAACCGGGCCTGGGCTATTCCTTCGTCACTTGGGAACGAGAGCCGGCGCACAAGCGAACCTCTGTGGGCCTGTCCAGGGGGACTTCTCCGGCCGTTCCGCCCAGTCTTTTTCCGCCATTGCCGACCCCATTCATCGGGCGCGAAGCCGAGGTGGCCGCCGTTCGTCAATTGCTGAGTCGCCCTGAAGTACACTTGCTCACTCTCACCGGGCCGGGTGGCACCGGTAAGACTCGTTTGGCGCTTGAAGTTGTCACGGAGTTGCAGAGATGGTTTCAACACGGCGTGGTGATCGTAGCGTTGGCCCCTATTCGTGACCCGGATAGGGTGGCCTCCGCCGTTGCCCAGGCTCTGGGTATAAAAGAAATCCCCGGCCAACCCCTGACGCATAGTATCAAAGCGCATCTTGCGGATAAGGAAATGCTCCTCTTGTTGGACAACTTCGAGCAAGTGCTGGGTGCGGCCCCTTTCATTACTGAATTGCTGGCCGTGCCTCGGCTTAAGGTGTTGGTGACTAGCCGGATTACACTGCACGTCTACGGGGAATACGAGTTTTCAGTCCCACCACTGGCGCTCCCCGACCTCCACCACCTCCCTGCGCCAGATGCGCTGGCTCAATCGCCAGCCATTGCCCTGTTCGTTGAACGAGCGCACGCGGTCAAGGCCGATTTTGCGTTGACGAGTGAGAATGCGTCGGCTGTAGCCGAGCTGTGTGCCCGATTGGATGGCCTGCCTCTGGCGATCGAGCTCGCCGCGGCTCAGGCCAAGCTGCTATCGCCACACGCCATGCTGGCCCGGTTGTCGAGCCGATTGGAGTTTCTAATCGATGGGGTGCGCGATGCCCATACTCGCCATCGCACGTTGCGCGGCACGCTAGACTGGAGTTATGACCTTCTCACTCCCGATGAGCGCATTTTATTTGCCCGACTGGCGGTGTTCGTCGGCAGTTTCACGCTAGAGGCGGCTGAAGCGGTCGCCGGAGCCACAGGCACCACACCGCAGCAAATGGATCCGAAGGTCTTGCGGGGACTGGCAGCCCTGTTGGACAAGAGTATGCTTCAGCGGCGGGAAGGCGCGGGAAGCGAGCTTCGTTTCTTTATGCTGGAAACCATTCGCGAATACGCATTGGAGCACCTGGAGGCAAGTGGAGAAGCCGAAGCGCTGCGACGACGACACGCCGAATATTACCTGGGGCTAATTGAAACCGCCAAGGAAGAGTTAACCGGCCCTCAGCAAAAAGCCTGGCTGGAACGGTTGGAACTGGAGCACGACAACCTCCGGTCGGCACTCTGGTGGGGATTGGAGGTTTCGAGCGAGGCCGAAATTGGCCTGTGGCTTGCCAGTGGGCTTGGGCAATTCTGGGAAATGCACGGCCATCTCACTGAAGGCCGGGCCTGGCTCGAGACCGCATTGGCTAAGGGTCGCGGCCTGCCGGCAGCCATTCGGGCTAAAGCCTTCCGCGAAGCAGGCGCGCTCGCTTTGGCCCAGGGTGACCATCGACAGGCGCGGGCGTTCCTGGAGGAGAGTGTTCGCCTGTATCGAGAATTGGGCGATAAGCGCAGCACGGCATGGTCGCTTAATAACTTGGGGTTGATTGTCGACGGGCAGGGCGATTACGCTTTGGCGCGCGCGCTTCAGGAGGAGAGCCTGGCGTTGCATCGGGAGGTGGACTGCCAGGAAGGCGTTGCGTGGTCACTGAATTACCTGGGTCTTCTGGTACTCAAGCAGGGAGAGCTGGAGCAGGCTACGGCACTGCAAGAGGAGAGTCTGGTCTTGCACCGTAGGTTGGGGATGAAACAAGGAGTGGCTTCGACATTGCTGAACTTGGGGCACGCCGCTCGGCTGCGCGGGGATTATGCCCGGGCGACCGTATTGTACCAGGAGAGCCTGACGGGGTTTGATGAGCTAGGGATCAGAGGGAATGCGGCACATGCCCTGCTGAACCTGGGACTTGTCGCCTGCGCCCAAGGAGCCGGTCAGCGTGCACGCTCTTTGCACATGCAAGCTCTGAATATTTTCTGTGACTTGGGCGACAAACGCGGCATCGCTTACACGCTGGAAGGATTAGGCTGGGTTGCCGGTTCTGAAGGGGACGTGGACTCGGCAGCATGTCTGTGGGGAGCCGCTGAGGCTCTGCGCGAGGCGATTGATTTACCGTTACCGCCCGCCGACCTTGCCGGTCATCTAGAATCTGTGGCCCACATTCGCGCCCAAACCGATCCCCTCAAGTTTACAGCCGCCTGGCGGGCAGGCTGCGAAATGTCACTGGAACAGGCTATTCAATTGGCCCAAGAGATCGAGCGTCTGGCAGCTCATTAGAAAGTCTCTTCACCGTACACTCCACTGTCATTGTGAGGCCGGGCGCTCGTGAAGACTCCGATCCGGAGTGTATCCTCACCGATCCCATTCCGCGCACGATGGGCGCAAGTGAGTCTGCACTCCGTTTTCTTTAGCAGCGCACCTCGTAGAGCGAGCGAAGTGAGCGAAGAACACTTGCACTGCGCTCGCCTTGCGCCCCCGACACTCCACGCCGGATAGAGGGCCATTGTATTTTTTGTACGAGCCGGGCCTCTATAGTTTGTGGGCATGAATATCGTTCCAGCACAGGCGCAAGTCTGACTCAACCCCAAGTCCCACCGAGATAGCGGAATGGCTCCTCCCGACAACGGGTCGCTTTTTTCCGTATCGCTGGGAGCGCTCCCAATGACGGAGGAGAGCACCATTGGCAAGAACGCCGACCTGCAGGGGCTGACCACTGGCCTGCAGATCATGGACAAAATCATCGCCTACGGCGGATCGATCGGGTTGCGCTTCATCCTCGACCGCCATCGGCCGGACTCAGGCGCGCAGTCACCGCTTTGGTACACCAGCCAATACTCTGAGCAGCGCTGGCTCAGCGATTGGACGATGCTGGCGAGCCACTATGCAGGCAACACGGCCGTGGTGGGTGCCGACCTGCACAACGAGCCGCACCACGTTCAGGGGAGTCCCACGACTGGCGCGTGCTGGGGGGCTGCGGCAGCAGCACCACCGACTGGCGTCTGGCTGCCCAGCGTGCCGGGAATGCGATCCTGGCCGTGAACTCCAACTGGTTGATCATCGTCGAAGGGACGGACTGCTACGGCCCTGGTGGTGCAACCGAAGGAACGGGCGTGGACTGCTACTGGTGGGGCGGGCAACTCATGGGCGCGCAGGATTACCCGGTCACGCTGAACGTTGCTAATCGGCTGGTGTACTCGGCGCATGACTATCCGCACGAAGTATTCAATCAGACCTGGTTCAGCGACCCGACCTACCCGAACAACATGCCGGGCATTTGGGACACGCACTGGGGATATTTACACAAGAACAACATTGCGCCGGTTCTGCTGGGAGAGTTTGGGACGAAGCTGGCGGACACGTCGGATCAGCAGTGGTTGAGCACGCTGGTCAACTATCTTGGCGCGGGCGCGGGCGGCATGGGTTGGACGTATTGGTCGTGGAATCCAAACTCCGGCGATACGGGCGGCATCCTCCAGGACGATTGGCTGACCGTCAACCAAAATAAACAGAACCTTCTGAATCCCATCGAATTCGCATTGGATGGCGGCGGTGGTGTAACGGGCACATCCACACGGACGCCGACGCGCACACCGACCGGGCCGACGACTACGGCCACACGGACACCGACACGCACCAGCACGCCCACTCCTTCGCGCACACCGACTGGGCCGACAGCCACGCCTTCGCGCACGCCGACACGCACATCGACACCCAGCCGGACGCCCACCGGCGGCGGGGGCGGCTCAGCATGCACGCCGGTCAATGCCACCATTACGGCTCCTTTCACCTTCGATGGCTCAGGCACCTTCTGTTGGCAGACCAGCAACCTCGGCTCGTACATCAACTCCTGGAACCTGGGTACATTGACTGTGAATGGTGTCAATTACACCAACCTATATGTCTCCAGCAGTGCTTTGCCTGCCAAGATCAACGGCTACTGGTACGTCTACTACGTGGGCAACTACGCCTGGAGTCACTTCGAGGCCAAGTAGGCGAGTTGTTGCAGCCTATGTCAGTTGCAGCGGTGCAATCCCGCCGCCACAGCGCAGGGTTGCACCGCTGAGATCAGGCCGCAGCCATACACTTAGGAGCGCTGCTAAACAGGGAAGACCAGGGGTGGGCGGGTTATGAAAGGAGGTGCCCAGCAGGGAATTCACCTGACAGACCAGCTTCAGACTCGACAAGTCAAGAACCTAACAAACGTCAAACTATGAATGGAGGGGTGTCATGAAACCGAAAGGTTATACTTTCAGGCTCGCCACCACGATCATGCTGATCGGCGTGTTGGTGTCAAGCGTCCTGGTTGCGATCCAGCCTGCCGCGGCTGCCACGGGGCAGATCTGCGATCAGTACGGCACCACCACGCAAGGCAACTACGTCGTCATGAACAATCGCTGGGGCACCAGCGCGACCCAGTGCATCAATGTCACGACCAACGGCTTCCAGATCATCCAGCAGGACGGCACGGGCAACCTCAGCGGCGCCCCGGTGTCCTACCCGGCGATCTACATCGGCTGCCACTACGGCAACTGCAGCCCGAACTCGCCGCTGCCGATGCAAATCAGCCAGATCAGCAGTGCAAACACCAGCACCTCGGTTACGTACCCGAGTTCGGGCACCTATGACGCGGCGTACGACATCTGGTTCAACGCCGACACGAACGTCAGCGGCGTCCAGGACACCGAGATCATGATCTGGTTGCACCACACCGGTTCGATCCAGCCGGTGGGCTCCTCCACCGGGACGGCCAACATCGCCGGCAGGACCTGGACGGTCTGGACCGGCAACAACGGCCAGAACAACGTGGTCTCGTACGTGGGCTCCGGCATCACGAGCATCAGCTTCAACGCGAAGGACTTCATCCTGGACGCGATCAGCCGTGGCTCCCAGTACGGCACCACCTCGTGGTACCTGACCAGCATGCAGATGGGCTTCGAGCCGTGGATCGGCGGCGTCGGCCTCGCCGTCAACAGCTTCTCCGCCAGCATCAGCGGCGGCGGCGGTGGCGGTGGCGGCACACCAACCCGGACGCCGACCCGCACCTCGACCCCGACGCGCACCCGCACGCCCACTGTCGGCCCAAGCCCGACGCGCACACCCACGTCCGGCGGTGGTGGCGGCGGTTCAACCTGCAGCCCGGTCAACGCCACTATCACGGCTCCTTTCACCCGTGATGGCTCAGGCACCTTCTGCTGGCAGACAAGCAACCTCGGCACATTCATCAACTCCTGGAACCTGGCCACACTGACCATCAACGGAGTTAATTACACCAATCAATACGTCTTCACCAGCAATCTGCCTGCCAAGATCAACGGTTACTGGTACGTCTACTACGTGGGCAACTACGCCTGGAGTCACTTCGAAGCCAGGTAGTAGAACGGCTACAACTGCTGCCGGACCTGGAGATGCATTCGGGCCTCGCCTGAGCTGGCATCTCTTCGGCAGCACTGCATCCGCGAACAACCGGACAAATGGGGCGGGCACGGCCCGAACTCGTGCCCGCCCCGAGCGGTCAATTACAACATCCGGAACGACTGGGGCAACGGGACGACAGTCGACGTGACGATCCGGAACAACGGCTCGTCGGCGATCAACGGCTGGACGCTGACGTGGACGTTCCCCGGCAACCAGCAGATCACGAACATGTGGAACGCGGCGTACACGCAGTCGGGCGCTTCGGTCTCGGCAAGGAACATGAGTTACAACGCGACCATTGGGGCGAACGGCGGCACAGTCGGGTTCGGGTTCAACCTGTCGTACAGCGGGACGAATGCGAGACCGACGAACTTCGCGTTGAACGGCACGGCCTGCACGAGCCAGTAACCCGGCTTTTAGGCCGGCGAGTATGGGGTGGGCGCGGGCGCCCTCCACGCCCGCCCCGAGACAACGTAACCGTTACGACCGGGCGATGCCCCACTCGCCCGGCGTGGCGGATGATGGCGCTTGCAGTTTGAAACGGCGGCGATCATGATCGGTCTTGTGTCTGGTCGCCTGCACCCTCCCGAGGCTTCGTGAACCGAGGGAGGGTTTTGTTTCTCGCGCCATGGTGCTACAATGCGAGCGCATCCTCTTCCAGGAGAGTGCTGAGAAACAACCTCTTCACCGCCAAGATGCGAAGAGCGCGAAGGTTTTTCTTGGGTTTACTTAGCGCCCTTGGCGCCTTCGCGGTGCACCCCCGGGGTTTTCAGTGAACTCCTTGGAGAACACGGAGGTGTGCTATGCCTGCCCGGCGATCTTCAATCAAGCGCACTACGAAATCTCGACACCCTGATCGACCGATCCGGCGCATCGCCATCTCGACCGGTGGCGGCGACGCGCCCGGCCTGAATGCGGTGATTCGCGCCGTAGTGTTATCTGCGCTGAATCGGGGCTGGGAATGCACCGGCATCCGCGAGGGTTACAACGGCCTGTTTCTGCCCGATCAGTATCCCGACGGCGGGTTAATTCAACTGACGCGCGATTCGGTTCGGGGTATCACGCATCTCGGTGGAACGATCCTCGGCACGACGAATCGCGGCAACCCGCTGCGCTATCCAATGCCGGGCAAGGATGGCAAGCCGGTCGAGGTCAATCGAACCGACGAGGTGATCCGCGCCTTTGACAAGCTCCGCATCGACGCGCTGATCGCCATTGGCGGCGACGGGTCGATGGAAATTGCCAGCGCATTCGCGCGCAAAGGCTTGCGCGTGATCGGCGTGCCGAAGACGATCGATAACGATCTCGATCGGACGGTGATCACGTTCGGGTTCGACACGGCGGTATCGTTCGCCACGGAATGCCTGGACCGCCTGCATTCAACGGCGCAGGCGCATCGGCGCATCATGGTCGTCGAGGTGATGGGGCGTTACGCGGGCTGGATTGCGATGAACAGCGGCGTGTCCGGTTCGGCGGACGCGATTCTGATCCCGGAGATTCCGTATGACATCCACACAGTAGCCGACGCGGTTGAAGCCCGCGTCCGGCGGGGGCGTAACTTCTCGATCGTGGTCGTCGCGGAGGGTGCGAAGCCCAAGGGTGGAACGCGCTCGGTGGTCGAAAAGCAAGTCGGGCAAGCCGAGCGGCTGGGCGGCATTGGCGAGAAGGTGGCGGCGCAGCTTCAGACGCTCACGGGCAAGGAAGCGCGCCACGTCGTGCTGGGGCATCTCCTGCGTGGCGGCTCGCCGACGACGTTCGATCGATTGCTCGCGCTGCGCTTCGGCGCGGCAGCCGTGCGTGCGTTGGATGAGGGGCAATCGGGTGTGATGGTCGCGCTCGATCCACCGACGGTGCGTTACGTCCCGCTCGAACAGGCGACGCGCCGCATGAAAGTCGTGCCGTTCGACTGCGACACGATCCTCACCGCGCGCGACCTGGGTATCTGCTTTGGTGATTAGGCGCTTACCA
>Ga0209323_10002593_pt1 | contig 12020 bp, 22 predicted proteins | sample Rifsed19ft2_FD_184014 | JGI IMG/M metagenome (GOLD analysis project Ga0209323, IMG submission 184014) | Soil microbial communities from Rifle, Colorado, USA - sediment 19ft 2 (version 2) | ecosystem: Environmental > Terrestrial > Deep subsurface > Rock core/Sediment | place: Rifle, Colorado...
ACAGGCCAATCCCAATCAGCGCCTGGTGGGAGAACATTTCCCAATCCGTTTTGGCATCCCCCGCGCCGGTATTCATCGGCAAATCTTTGGTAGTGATTACGCTGTTATGAATATCTTCACTGCCAGCGACCGGCGGCGGATTAGTGTCCAGGCCGGATGACCGGCTGATACTGGAAGCCATCGTATTGCGTACCGCGGCTACCGCCCGGCTGCCGCCCTCCACCGTTCGCTCCCGAACAAAACTGGCTTTGTTGCGCGAGACGGTCAAGCGGTTCTGCATAAACTTGCGGTGTTCATCCAGGTAGTCGGCGGCAATGGCCCCCAGCGGCCAGCCCCATGGCGACTTGCGATCTTTGCGGTTGAAGGCGATGTGGTGCATTAGCGCCACTGTGCCGCTGCTGCCGTTCTGTAAGTCGGCCTGCTCGGTCTCAGACATTTTCGCCCCCGTCGGTAGGGTGACGTGTTTCAGCCGGTCGGCGTAGAAAGCCGACCAGTCGGCGTAATACAATGTCCGGCCTTCGTTGTTTGCGTCTACGTACTCCCGCCGGTAGTACAAGTTGATCAAGCGGTCGTTCGGGTCGGTTACGATCTCCTTGATCTCGTCGTTATCCATCACCATCGAGAAGGTGCTCGTGCCGTCCATGACCGAAATGAACTGGATCACAAAGACATTACCTTCGATCTCCAAGTCTTCGCCGTGTTCGACCACTTTGTCGTTGGCAAAAAAGCGCGAGTTATCCTCGCCCTTGAAACACGTCTGCCAGAACTCATTTGCGTTGGGGTCTTTGCATACCACCGTAACGCCATCCCCCAGGCCGTAGTTGGCCCACACCTCAACCGCCCACTGGTAGAGCGGGTTCGTGATCCACAAATATCTGCTGGTCTCTACCGCATAAGTGCGCAGCGTTTCCAGGTTGGAGCCATACGGCAGACCTCCCAGGATACGATACCCGGCCCGATTTACCAGGTCGCCAATCCAGAACGAGCCGTATTCCCGGAGCTGCTCGATCAGCACTTCGGGCGGCAGGCGAAACGGGCCAACCTGGGCGGCCTCCATGATCTTGTCGAATGACTGCTGGATGGCTTTCTTTTCATCTGCAAAAATCCAGTCAGCTAAAACCTGTCTGAATGTGGGCATTGTGTTACCTTCCTATCTGGACAGGATCGTAAACGATCTCTGTCTCAGTAATCGTCCTGGTGGCCGCGTACCACGCCAAAGCCCCCGCCGCTATTGTATCGGGCAAATGACCCGCGCCGTATACGTCATCTGTACTGGCGTACTTGTGTTCATCGGCCATAAACTCGATATATGGCGATTCGATCTCACCGCGCTCGATGGCAGCAATATACTCAGTTAGCAGATCCGATCTGCCGCGCCCGACCATCATAACCGGCTCGGCTGGCACGGTCAAAAAGCCGTTGACCACATCGCCTATGCCAGTTCCGTCATGCGCGGCAGGCTGGCCGTATTGCCGTACGCGCCTATTATATGCGTCCACCATCACCGGCCAGGCAGTACGCCCCATGCGCTGAAAAACCACGACTCTGGCAGGATTGCAGTCCAGGCGAATGGTAATAATCACAGTCCAGTCCTGCTTCCTTGCCCAATCCGCGCCGGTAGCATATACGCCGCGCTGGTCATAATCTTCGACCACAATCAACTCCCCCGCCGCCCCCTTATAATAGCCGAGCGCGCGGTCGAACATAGCATCAACCTTATCCGGCTGGATGGCCCGGCTTTCAGGCGATGGCTCTTGCCCCTCATATTCTACGTTCCACATAGATTCGGTAACTTCGATGCGCTTGCTGGCTACCTCGTCCGGGGCAAGCCAACCGTGCGGGGTAAGCGATTCCTTGAAGCACCACTCGAAATAATGCCATTGTTCTGGATGCTCACCGGCCCGCCGGATAACCTCGGTCATCGTGCCGTCGGCGTTTTGGTGCGTTGAGCTGAGTACCGTTTGTTTGGCAATTCCGCTTTTATTCATCGGCTGCCCCATCGCCGCATCCAGTATGTCCAAATCGAAAAGATCGACTTCGTCGCAGCGCAACCGAACGGGGTGAGGCCCCCGAACGCTGGCCTGGCTTGCCATCAACGCCTGAATAGTCGAGCCATTAGTCAAGCGCGTCTCGCGTTTCGCCGGTTCGCTCGCCAGAAGATTCCGCGGGGCGTGTTCGTAATTCCAGAAGTTCAGCATGTGCGCCAGTACCCGTTGAGACTGCTCACCACTGCCTCCAAGGACGTTCACATCTACGCCCAAAGTAGCCGCCTCCGTGAGGCCCAGGACAGAAAGCAAATACGATTTTCCACCAAAGCCGCGGCTTGCTTTCCAAACGCCAACCACAGAGCGGGCAAAATACGCATCGGCAAACGCCCGCCATGGCGTAGAGTGATTTGGGCAAACCTGCGTGTCCGGGATGGATACACCGAATCGATCCTTGACATATCGCTGCAGATCATTCTCCGTCAAGATCAGCGGGCGGAGTAGTTTGTCTATCTCTTGCCTGTCTCGCTCTTTCAAGAATGGCAGTAATTCGCTCAGCTCGTTCGAGGTCGGTAATTGGGGTAACATCTTCTGTTTTTATCGGCCCGCCGTCCGCGCCGGTGTGCTCCAACACCGTCTTTGGAGGCCCATCAATTTGCTTGTAGATAAATTGCACATTTTCCCACCAATCATCTGGGCTAAGTTCCATTATCGCATTCCCCGGAAGAGTAACTTTCTTGGTAAGAACTGCTTCCCAAAGCATTTCGGCCAAAACTCGCGATCTTGACTTGCCAACGCCATCTATGATAACTGTGCGCTTTCCGGCTCGCTCCAAAAGCTCAGTTAGTGCTCGACCCTTCGGCGGTCGTCCACTTGGATTTCCGCTTTTTCCTTTCTGGAATGGCATTCTTAGATTGTTCCTTATTGTAAATCAATGGCACCGCGGCTATTTCCAGCACCGCGCCCAACTGCCTTACTGCTATCAAGTCCTGGATTGATTTTACCGCCGTCGCGGGCAAGTCCAGGATTACACGCAATCCGCCATCGGCGAGAGTTTGCACACGGGCGACCTCCGCCGTAAAGCGTATGACTTCATCGCCTGCGCTGTACTCGCCCTTCTTCTCGCTCACGTCACAACTCCAAGTCCGGCAAGCGATATTAGTTCATCCACGCTTGTTACGATGTTATACGGTATGCCCATCTCTAAGCACATACACTGCAATAGCCGCTCGCGCTTAGTCAGATCGTCGCGCGTCTTGGGCGTCTTGATCTCTACGATGTGCAAACCCGTCTGCCGCGATAATAGCAGGCCATCACAGGCGTCGGGGAGATCCCACCACCCACAGCCGATACGACGCGCGGCATCCACGATCTCGGCGCGGTTGGCGTCTGGCTTCTGATGGCCGTGGGTCACGGTATCAACATCTCCAGAAATTGCACCTTTTCGATGGTGCTTACGCTCAAGTCGCACTCCTTGACACTGCCGGGGCGGGCGGCGTATTTTTGCGCGTCGCCCTTTTTGGTAAACTGCCAGGCGGCGCAATTATTGCGATAGATCGAGTTCGCGATTTTTGAAGGCATTTTCCCGGCAAATTTTTTTAGGAACGGCTCAAAGTATTTGTACAGGGTAAATGGCGGCCAGACCTGGTAGGGATAAACTGCTATCCACATCGGAGACTCCATCAACCATCTTGGCCATGACCAGGTGTTGAGCCGGTCGATATTGATATACGACCAGGATAATCGCCCGGTGATATTTTGCAGCAGATCGCGGTACTGCCTGCCCTCGGCAGGATTGACGCAGCGAACACCCGTTTGTGGCGGCTCGTAATCGGCGCACATCACACCATCGCGTACGCGCGGGTAGCTGGCATAGGTACGGGCATTTTCGGCCATCGAAAGACCGGGATGGGGAATATGAAACGTAAACCAGAGCAGGCCCGCCGTTTCACAAGTGTCGATTTGATCCTGTAAGCAATCGCTTGGTTTGTTGCCTACCCCGGCGCTGATCCCAACCGCGTCGAAGTTGGCACGGATTTTATCGGGGTCTACGTTGCGCTGCCCCCACCACCAGGATGTGTCAAGAATTCTGGCTTGATTCATTCCCGCTCCCATCTGCTATTGCCATGCACCCGGCCTGCCGTCGCATTCGACGGCGGTACAGCCAGGGCAGAAAATACTCATACCACCGGCGGCGCGATTGGGATTTGTAATAAGCGTAGGTATCGATTTCGTCGCTCATGTCATTCTCTCGCTTTCAATTCGCCGGTAGTCCGCTTTTCCAGCACCCTAATCTGTGCCGTCATTGCGCCGATTTTTGCACTTTGCTCGTTGATCTGGCTTTGCAGATGTACGATGATCGAGTCGCGGGCGCGCACGTCGGCGTCCTTGTCAGCCATCAACCGCCTGAGTGCGGCAACTTCGGCTTTCAGCAAATCCCGCTCGCATTCCAATTCATCTATGCGGTGCAAAGCGTCTACGAGTTGCGCTGCCAACTCCCTGCAAGCCTCCGCCGATGTCTTAGCGGATTCGGCATAGCCCTTCGCAGCGTCCGCGCTGGCCTTGCCCGTGTCGGCATCTATTCGACGCGTTTCATAAGGCAACTTACGCCATACTATAAGCGCCGAAATCAATCCGCCCAATCCTCCCCCGGCGAAAATGGCGGCGATAAATGCGACAATGATCTCGCCGATGGGCATGGTGGCTACTTCGGCGCATCGCGGCCGGAGCGGGTGTGCTTATCAATGCGCCGGGTATACTCCGCCATCATGCCGCGCTTGCGTTGCCACAGCCCGAACCCGGCCATGACCAGCGACAGGATCACCGTGGCAACAATGCGATAAACAGGGGCCAACTGCTCGACAACGGCCAGGGGGATATACGACGCGGCCAGGGCCACAAGTGCGGCGGCCACCATTGTTACAAGGTCTTTGACGTTCTGCGCGGCGTCTCGCCACCATGGCCAGGCCTGGTTGAGCCAGGCCCCCAGCGCCAGTACGGCCACGCCCGCGCCTGGGCCAGCCAGCCATAGCAGCACGGCGGACAAGTCTGTCCAGTCGGGCGGCTCGGCCCGGAAGGCCGCGGCAACGAACAGGACGATAACGGCAAGGATAGCCAATAGCCTGAGTCTCATAGTTTCCTCCACAAAAAATGCCCACACGGGGCGGGCTGTTGGGCAAGCGCCCGTCAACTTATTATACAACAGATTATACCCTATGTTATAATCCTTCTATCGCTTCTGGCCTGCCCCCCCCCCAGGCCAGAAGCGATTTCGTTTGCGCGTTCCATCTGCGCAGCGATGCGTTCCAGCGCGGCCGCGATGCGCTCAAGGATGGCCGAATCTATGTACACCAACGGCGCTGGCTGCGGGGGCCTGGGCGCGGGAATAGAATTAGTGTAGGGACAAGTATGATAACTGCCGTTCGGAACCCACGCCCAACAATACGGGCACTGGTATCCGCTTCCCGTATCCGCTGTGTAATCACCGTTCATTGTCACTCCTCATCTTCCATCTGTGCGACTGCTCCAAAACCATCTCTAACTGCCGCGGCGCTTGCGGGATCATACTCCGACTCTAAGTATGCCCAATCGCACACAGGGCATAGCCAGATTTGATCAACGAATCCACTCGGCAGGTGCTGCGCTGGCCCGTACCGTTTCATCGCCGCTTTGTTGCAATTATGACAGTTCACGGCACACTTCCGGGAGCGAATAATTCTGGCTGCGCGGGAGAATCCCCCGCGTCAAGGCGCAAGCGGGCGCTGGAAGGCGTGGCGGTTTCTGTGAATAAAGGGCTTGGGGCTTGTGCAATACGAGACCCGGCAATCTCAAAATACTTTTGCTCTTTTTCAATGCCGATAAACTCACGCCCTGTTTGAACACACGCTACACCAGTAGACCCGCTACCCATGCAAATATCTAAAACCGTTTCGCCTGGATTTGTGAAAGTTCGCAAAAGGTATTCCATCAATTTGACGGGCTTTTGTGTTGGATGAAACCCAACTTCGGGGCGTGTTCTATCGCCATTGCTGACCGTGATAATTGTGGTTGGATAATATTCGTTATTGAATGATTGTCGCTGACCGTAAGAATGATAAACATCACTCATGCCGCCAGCCTTACCGCCTTTCGTGCGTGGTTTTCCGCGTGTGACCATTTGCGGGTTGAATGTTGAATAACCGATAGGCGAAAACAAAATAATATTTTCGTGCGCTCTCATGTGCCTACGATTAGCATCTAAAAATCCGACCGGCAAAACCTTATCCCAAATCATTTCTTGCCTGAACCATTCGATATTGCTGGCAATCAAAAAACTTGTGAAGGGTTGCGCCGATGTAGTGACGAATAAGCCTGCAGGCTTCAGTACGCGCTTGACGGCTTCCCACATGGGCGCAAGTGGAATGATTGAATCCCACTCGCAAGCGGTTGTTCCATAGGGTAAATCCGTAATGATTGCTTCCACACTTGCGGGCGGGAACGTTGGAAGTATTTCGAGACAATCGCCGTTGTGCAAAGTGAACATGTTTTAGCCTTCTTTCCATTCCCGGCACACCCTCAACAACGACTCTGACAGCCAGCCTAGGCCTTGGCCAGCTCGCATCCGTCGCGCCGTCTCGACGTACAGCGGGTGCTCGACGGGTAGTTCCACAAAGCCACCGGCGCGGTATGCGTCTATGCCGCCGAACGGCTCCAGCAGGCGGGCGGCGATACGTGAGCGAGAGTCATCGTCGAGGATGCTGGCGTGGATTGTCATTGTAGTTGCATCTCCGCCTGAGCCTCGCGCGCACCGCGCACCAGGAGATACCTGGCGAACTGAGTTCGCATCTCATCGGCCATCTGGATAATACTGCTTAGTTCTGGCTCAAGCCAATTACTACTCATCCAACGCAACACCCAATCAACGGCCTTATCGTCATGTTCGCTGTGGCGCATCTCAGACACCACATCACGCGCCCAATAGCGATTGTAAGTGTAATCTATCATCGCTTCACCGTCTTCCTACCGCACCTTATACGCTTGCTCGTTCCCGCACTGCGTACAGCGATAGTACTCCCAATCGCCCTCCGCACGGCAGTTGTGCTCCACCGTCGCGGCGCATTCTGGGCAGTAAAACGCGGTGCGCCATGTGTCGCGGACGATGGAGAGGAATTGGTTGATTAGATTGTTTTCGTCCATTAGTCTAAATCCTTTCGCCCATTACGGCCAGGCTTATCCGCCTCTGAGTAGGCCCTGAATACGGGGAACGAGTCGGCCTTTACCAGATGAAAATATCCCTTCGGGTTTGCCAGCTCACGCCCCTTCTGAAAATAGGCCGTCCGCATGTTGGCGCGTTTGCTATCTCCGTTTTCCGGTTGATGTTCGGTAAGCATAAGGATAACGTCTGCATCGTGCTTCACCTGGTTACTGCCCCGAATGTCCTTGCCGTCTTTGGTAACTGAGTTTACCGTGATCCCGGCCAGCTCGAATTCTTTTGCAATTTGCTTCGTCCGTTTGGAAAGCAGGGCCGACCGTTCCGTCTCATCCATCCTGCCATCTCCATCTGATACCAGCAGGAGATAGTCAAGGACAAACCACTGTATACCGGCTTGCGCCTTTAGCCTCGCCATGTCCGCCCGCAATCCTGCCATGGTCCAATAACTATCGTCACTCATAAAAACAGGCAAGCCAGCGGCCATCTCACAGGCATTAGTAAAGACAGGCCAATCAGCATCTGACATCTTACCCGTCTTGAGTTTGATAGTGTCGAGGCTCCCCAGACTAGAAACGATACGACGGGCCACTTGCAGACCGCGCATTTCCAGCGAATAGATAACACCGGGCGCTTTATGCTGCGCCATGCCAAGCCCCATCTGTATCGAGAGTATGGATTTCCCTATGCCGGGATCACCGCCAATGTATAACACTTCTCCAAGCTGGAGACCGCCGGTTGTTTTGTCGAAGTCCAGCACGTCGGTTTGCAAGCCAAATATTTCTGTCGGGTGTTGGACTCTGTATTCTACGTCATCCATTAGTCGCCCAACGTATTTCGACAGCGGTACGGCTGCCCCCCTGGGCTGAATACTACCGGTTAGCGAAGTTGTGGCGCTGATAACCGAATCGTCAACAGGCTTTGATTCGTCGTAGGCCGCCCGCGCCAGGGCGTTGGCAATGTCCAGGATACGGCGACGGTTCGCCAAATCCTTGACAATATTTGCGTAACTTTCGGCGTGTAGCGAGGTGGGTGTAACCGTAGCCAAGCGTAAGAGGACTTGCGTCCCGCCGATCTCGTTCAACTTGCCAGCGCGTTCCAGAGCTTCCGAGATCGTCACCACATCAACATCATGGCCCTTTTCTATCAGGCCCGTGATGGCGGCCCATATCCAACCGTAACGGTGAATGTAGAAGTCTTCCGGCTTTATGTCAAGCGTTTGGGTTGCCGATGGGCTGATAAGCACCGCTCCCAATAATGACTCCTCGGCCTCGATGCTGCTCGGAACGGTGTTACTGAGTTGCGTTGTTTGATCCGACATAGGTATATCCCTGTTCTTGCAGTGACGATCCACCATTGTTCTTACCTTTGCGCTTGCTCATACAACTAATGGCAGGATTTACGATACTCGAAATAGATACAATAGAGTAATTCTTTCCGTATAGTTCCTTGACTGCCGACTCAATATCGCACGGCTCCACGCTTGCAGCTTCTAGTTTCTTGCAGGCCTCGATCCACTTAGGCGCTCCCCCTGTGAGTTCTGGTATTCGCGTGGCGTTCACAAATGCCGTTGACAATTGTTGAAAAGTAGAGACGCCGCCCTCCTCTGTTTCTGTCTCTGTTTCTGACTCTGTCTCTGCCCTCTGTGTCACAGTTCGTGACGGCGGCGTGACGCCGTTGTATTGTTCTTTGTGACGCCGTTCTCGTTCTTGGCGTTTGCGTTCTGCGTCCGGTGTTGCCGCTTGCCGCTTTTGAAAGTTTATTACTCTCCACCCGGTAACTGTCTTCTGGATAATCCCTGTCGTTTCAAGCTGTTTGAGATCCAATTCAAGCTCATCGGTTGTAATCCGCAAGGCCCATGCAAGTTGCTTGGTTTCTGGTAGATTACCCTCCTTCATAAAACCGTCTAACTTTCCCGCCAGAAGAAAGGTCTCGATGCACCTGCGCCAAAGACGGTCAGGAAGCGTTGTTATCTTGGGATCATCAAGTATCTCGATGTATAGTTTTATCCAATAATTCGCCATAATGACTCCATAAACACTAACGCCCTTTTGTCCGAACCCATTTCGCGGCTTTTGGGGCGTGAGAGCCTTTGAACAGCAAAACAGGATTTGAGCCTTTGAAACAGGCTCGGACAAAAGGGCGCTAATTGCGCTGTATTCAGTTCTGTGCTGTTCATCTGGCTCTCACTCCAGACACCCTGTTTATAGCATTTTCCTTGCCGCGTGTCAAGCGGCAATTTCCCACAGCGTTTTCATTTCTGTGGGGTGCGTGTCTACCCGTGGTCGTGCATTCCGATTCCATGATCCGCCGCCCGCCTCACCCAGGCATTTCCAGTTTGCAGATATAAGCGACGTACCCGGCTCTGACTGCAACGTATAGGTAATCACGCGCTTATATCCAAGAGCGAAGGCGGCGCGGCTTGCAGCTCCATAGAGCATTGATGGCGCGTTCTTTGTTCCATCTGTGGCGCAGCGCGTGACTTCGAGCGTCCATCCATCATCCAACATTCGAGCAACGGGACGCCCTACCGTGATTACACCCACAACTTTTTCGCCGTCGTTTACAGCAATGCCAAATTTCCAGCCCTGCGGGGGCAGGTGGTGGCGGTGATGAAGCGAGACAAACTTGCAGGCTTCGGGGTAGGTTATTGGCTGTAAGGATAGCATTATGTTCCGTCTCCATACCGCCGCTTGTCAAGCGGCAATCGCGCGGGGCGTCATCCGTCTACTCCGCACGCCTGGCAAGGCTAAAAATCTTGCGCGCTGTTTGGTACGCGATGTAGATACCGTGCGCCAAGTGCCATTTGATAACCAGGTGAAGCGGCAATCCTGCCGCACGTGTCATTTTGTGTGTCACTGGCGATAAAAATGCCATACCGCAGTTACACGTATCGCTATCGTGATCGTCATCGTAAGTCCAGATATGATAGCTGACCCAGGCGTTGGGGCATCTTTTCGCTTTTCGTGCCGCCGGCTTGCATCCGTCGAATGATAAGCCTGATCCATTCCAGCATTCTTCCTCCGTGGTAGCCGCGCTCACATCGCTCTCGCTCGTACCGATCCCGGCCAACAACAAGCGTAAGCGTCGCTCGAATGCGAGCGCTTGGCGGTCGGCGCGTTGCCAGGCGCGGGCCAGGGCGTCGTCACTGTTGGCGATACCGAACGTTCCGCGGCGCTGGGCATAGAGGTACTTCATGCGCTCGGCGTGCTTGTAGGCCTCGAGGATCGTTAGGGCATTCATTTTGTTTTCCTTTCGCGTAGCCTGGCGATAACTCCGCGCCCCCCCACTGTTTTATGCACAGCCGTTTTTTGGTATCTCCAGCCATATACTCCTACCCCGCGGTTTTTGCGCTTGCGGGGATTTGTAATCTTTTTCGGCAGTTCGTAAATGTCGAGGTCGTTCATCTGTGCTCCTGGGCGCTTAAGCGGTTTGACATTTCCACGGCGGGCGCGGCACTTGGGATCGGTCATTAGCACACCCACAGAACAGCGGCAAAAATAACCAAGAGAAAGCCTGCAACGATCAGAATACACGCGCCGTTTGCCATGACTGTGATCTCATCGTCATTCACGTTGTCTTCATTCCAGCCTACCATGATTCACCATCCAGTCTTCAAGCGTCACCAGCGTGCTGGTTTGCACGCTGGTCATCCGAACTATGCCGGGTTGGGCAAGTCTCACGGTCTCGCCGCCCAGGTCGCACTCCACGAAATCATTGTCCGGCATGTGGCGCAGACAATATCCAGTGCATCGGGCGCGCGAGTGTTTGACGTGATCGAGGAACATAAACGGCAGGTAACGGATCGTCATCTTGCCGTTCAGCTGCATGACAGATTGCCGCCTGAGTACCCACTGGCCGGGGGTGAAGTTTTTCGTCATGACGTGTTCACTCCTATCCAGAAGTGATTGAGCAGCACCGCCCGCGACGCACGCACCATCACGCCCTCGACGCGGAGCATGTCCGGCTTAACCATGTCGGGATGCACGATGCACAAGTTAGGCGCATGGCCGTATTTTGTCTGATAGTGGGCCGCGGCCCGCGTGACTTTTTGTGTAAGGTCAGTGCGGGGATTATTGTCGAACCAAAACATGTAATCACGTCCGATGTTCATAAGTTTTCCTTGCACCCTCCCCGGATGGACGGGGAGGGGTAGTGCTGGGCGGCTGCTTGGCTGGTTGCTTATCCGGGGCTTGCCCGGCGGTATCAGGTTCAAATAGTACCTGCAACTTTCCAGCTAACATCGTATCGGCTGTATGTTTCGCTTCCCTAAAATGCCCGTTTCGCTTCCAGTTGCCAGCCGCCCAATTTTTTTGGGCTTGTGGCGATTGCCAGATTCGGACTGGCCTGACTTAGCGCACCGGTGCGCGGGATTTCTCCGGTCTAATCGCCATGATTGCGGCCACTTCTACGGCGCGGCCGCTCTTGCGCCCTCGGCAAACTGTCCCGTGCCGTCCATTTGGCGTTCCGTTCATGCGCCTTGACGACGGCTAATCTTCACGGCTCTTTAAGTTTTGACAGTTTGCGGATTAGGCAGGGCAGGCCGGGCTTGAGTACCAGCTAGATGGCTCTCGCGCGCTGCGGCCATCGAATGTAAAGCTGCGATTATCTGCGTGTCCATCCACGCCGCTGCCTTGCCAGTGGCCCGCGGCAGGGTGAGCCGCCGCGGGCCGATAAGTGCTATTTGTTCTGCTCATGGACTGGTGGAGCATCTCGGATCGCGGACAATATCGCATCTGCCGCTTCGTCTATGCCGCCCACGCAAACATGGAACCCATACTCCCACCCCGCCAGTTTTGATCCGCCCCATTCATCTGTTGCAAAAACATGCGCCTCGATGATGGCAT
>Ga0209323_10002603_pt1 | contig 11994 bp, 24 predicted proteins | sample Rifsed19ft2_FD_184014 | JGI IMG/M metagenome (GOLD analysis project Ga0209323, IMG submission 184014) | Soil microbial communities from Rifle, Colorado, USA - sediment 19ft 2 (version 2) | ecosystem: Environmental > Terrestrial > Deep subsurface > Rock core/Sediment | place: Rifle, Colorado...
TTAGAAGATTCTTCATCGGTTTAGGTGTTGGATTGATTGGTGGTTATTTATTAAATTAAACTTTTTAGTTAATATTATTGCCTTTTAAATTAAGCCACTTATTTACATAAGTGGCTTTTTTTATCATGTTACCGACGATAATCGAATTTTTTTATATCCATGAAACCCTTATAAACATTGAAAAATGAAAAATAATTTAAAAATAATTGATAAAAAAATTGTATAGTACTATACAAATTCATACTTTTACAGAAACAAATTACAAACACTAAAAATGGGTTTTACGCTCCGTTTAATAAAAATGTATTTATCGGAAAAGAAAGTCAAGAAAAATACAATATGAAATTCACCATTATAAAAAAGTCATCAATGATTCAACTAGGGTTAGTTTGCAAGGTTCTAACGAACGAAAGTGTATATGATACTGTTGAGGATGGCAAAATCAAAATAGAGTGCAACAAATGGATATATCTAACATTAAAAGAAAATAATTTTAACTTAAATTAATAAAAATGGAAACAATAACAACAATGTCAGATGCTTTGACTTTTATTTCTAAAATAGAATCAATTCACCCTAAAGCAGATGTAATAAAAATTTCATTCGAGCATATTCCGCTTTTTGAAATGGAACAGTTATCAAAGCAGGAAAATTTAGAAATCAAAGAGCAACAAGGAATTTTAGGGATGTTCTTTTGGAGAGGCAAAAATTGTTATGCTTTTTGGAACGAAATTAGAAAAGAAAAAAAATATGGAAAAGATAACAGACGAAATGCGAAAAGCATTAAACGCTACACTACCTAGTGAAGCAATTACAAAACACCCCACAAAAACGTATTTAAGCAGCATTAAAGCTATTTATGTAACTGAAAGGTTAAATGATGTGTTTGGAGTAGGCTCGTGGCGTACAAAGGTCGAAAAAGAGAGTGTAAACGATAATGGTATGGTAGTAGTTAAATTGATTTTTGAAATACCTAACTATGGAGTTTATTACGAAAGTTTCGGTGGCAACGATAATGGTGGGGAAGCTAGTAGAAACTTTGATTTAGGAGATGCTTACAAAGGTGCTACCACTGATGCTTTGACAAAGATTTGCAGCTTTTTAGAAATTGGTATTGATGTATTTAAAGGCAAAGGAAACACACCAGTAGCAAAAGCACCGTTTAAACCGTCAACAGGTATTTCAACAAACAAAACTTTAACGCAAAGGGATATTGAAAAGTGGAACGGTAAAATATACAAAAACAATCTTGTGTACATTGACAACGTACCGTTTAACATCCCAAGTGAACAAATCGAAAAATTAAAATTATTACCTAACTATAAAAAAGATTAATATGGAAAATGGAATTGACTTTGAAATGTCAGAACTTAAAAGAAAAGAATTGGCAGCAATCAACAACAAAGTGATAAGAGTAACCGGAAAAGAAACAGATACAACGATGTTAACTGAAAGTGAAAAGAAAATTTTTTGGAATCAATATACGGTTGCTGCGACCGATAAAAGAACTGGTATGCAAGTTATAAATGACCGTCAACGGTTGCAAAATGAATACAATTATTTAAACGGCAAAATATGGAAAAAGAAAAACTAATACAAGAAATAGAACTATTAAACGCAACAAATACAGCTTGGCGAGAAATTAGATATTACCAAAGGAGCAGATTGCCGGTTGATGAATATTTAGACAGATTTAACGCACTGATGGATAGATGTCTAGTTATAGATAGTTATATTAACGATATTCCTACTCTTAGGGCTTGTTTAAGAAGAAAAAAAATGTTATTGGAATATCATAAAAACAACAACGGCATGGCTCAATTGAATTTTAAATTGCCACAAATCGTTAAAGATGCTTATAATCTTAAAAAACTAAACGACAAATCAGTCGCAAGAAAAGTAATTGAATTTATTAAAAATTTATAAAATGAATGAAGAAAAATTAAAAAAAATCGGTTTTAAACTAATTGGTAGTTATGTGCATGGGGACAACAAAGAGTATGTTACACGTACATTTAGTAAAAAAAATATTAATTTAGAGTTAAACTTTGACAAAATAACTGGAATATATATCAGTAACGATGTTGGAATTGAAATTGATGCGGTGGAAAATATAACCTTTTCTGAACTCAAATATCTCGATAATCTACTAAATAAAAAATAAATTCACGTTTCTAATTTTAGCTGTTGTTATAGGGCGTTTTTCTTTCTGTCGTAAATGTAATTAATAATAAAATTAAAATATGGTCGCATATATTATTCCTCTTTTGGAGGTGTCGGTGGGAGTCCCCCGTTTGAGTAAAAGTCAAAAAGTAGTTTGTTCAAGTCCTTTGAAGCCTTGTAAAATTCCTGTCGGTCATAACGAAATTCCCAATTTGAAATATTTTGGCTTTCGTGTCCCTCTGGATAATAGTTTTTTAGCATATCTGTCTGCCGAATACTCTTATAATTTAAAGAAACAGCCATTGCATCCATAATTTTATAAAAAAATTAAAAAAAATTTTAGTATGGAAAAAATGAATCATTGGGTTATTCCGGGAATTTATAATTTAAAAACATTAGACGAAATATACAAGTCAATTTTAGACGATTTGAACATATTGTCATGCGACTTAGGATATAAAAGTCGTAAACGTGAGTTCGTAGATAAAAGGACTGTAATGTTCTATCTAATGCACAGAATTGTTGGATTTACCTCAACAGCAGTCGCCAAAAAGTTTAATTTGAACCACGCTACCGTATTGCATCATTGCAATAAGTTAGCTTGTTTTTTGGAAGTAAAAAATCCTGATTTTAAATATGTACTCGATTTAGAGAATAAATACCGTCATTTTAAAATAAACTGATATGAGCCAAGCACAGCAACAATCCAACATCAATGATATTGTAAGTGGAAAAAGACTAACGCAAAAAGATACTATATTTAAAATTTTGTCTGATGGTTTACCAATGACTTTCGAGCAAATCCAAAAAGCAACAGGATTCAAACAGGCTACAATTGTAGGTCGTTTAAGTGAATTAGCAACTGATGGTTTAGTAGTTGAAAATCCAATTAGTAACTTATCTTATTACTCTCCTGTTTACGTAGATGAATTGCGTGATATTATTAAAAAAAGAAAATCAGAAGAAAGGACAAAAAGAGTTTTAAAAGCGTTAATTAATGATAATGATGCGATGGATGTTTTAATAAAACATTGTTTTATTGAGGCTTACCGCAGCTACATAAGTGGTAGAGAAGATGGTGAAATTAAAGAAGACATTATTGAATTAATTAAAAAATACTTAGAATAATTAGTTTAATCAATATCTTTTTGTATATTTGTCCTATTACTAATAGCGACATGAAAATAATTAAAACATAATTAATCATAATTCCAAGCCTTGTGCTTTGCGTATATTCCTTTGTCGCTATTGGTTACGCATTGCACTTGGTAAGGGATATTAAAACCAATAGCGAAATGAAAAAACAAACCTACCAAGAAAAGTTAAAACATCCTAAATGGCAAAAACTACGCTTAGAGATAATGAAGCGTGATAAGTTTAAGTGTAAGATATGTAAAGATGAAGAAACAACATTAAATATACATCATTTAGCTTATACAACACAAGATGTTTGGAACGAACCAAAAGAAAATCTAGTTACGGTTTGTGAACATTGTCATATTGAAATAGAAAATATTAAATCTAATAATAAAATTATTGATTTTAAAAACATTTATATTGAAAAATCTGACAATTGGAAAAGTGGAAGTCGCATAATGTTAATAGCTTATAATGGCGATGTGTCTATTCGTATTTACGATAATAATAAACAATATATTGTTGGTTATAATTTAGATGATAAAACAGTTTGTCAATTAAATAAAATATTAAAACTAAAATCTCCATTTTAAAATGAGAATAAACGGATTTGAACAAATAAAAGCGTTTTATTCTTGGGTCTTTAATAATCCTGATAAAGTAAGACCAACACATATTAGCTTGTATTTATTCCTTTGGAATCAAGGAAATAGAGCAAATTGGGTTGAGTGGTTTAAGTGTCCTTATGACCTTGCTATGCAAGGGGCTTGTATTGGAAATAAAGGAACTTATTATAAATGCTTAGATGATTTACAAAACTTTAAATTAATTAAATATAAAAAAGGATTAAATAATTACAAAGCCCCTCAAATTAACTTAATTCAGTTGTACGATAGTGTACCGCTAAGTGAACAAGTAACTGTACCGCTAAGTGAACCACAGACTGTACCGCTAACTGAACAACTACCTGTACACATATATAAACTATTAACAGATAACAAACAACTAGTAATTGATAACTTAGAAAAATGGATAAATTTATCTTCAATTAATAATGAAGAAAATAATTTATATTTTAGCGATGAAAAAATATTTTTAGAGTGGTTTAATAAGTGTAGGGAATATTTAAAACTACCATCTAACATAAAATCAATGTCGTTTTCATGTAAAAACTCTTTTTCAGAATTAAAAAAAGTGTACACAAAAGATGAATTTAAAACAGCCTTTAATGGGTTTTCAAAAGACGCTTTTTTTAGAGAAAACAATATGTTGTTTCCTAACCACTTTTTAAAAGAAGAAAACTTCACTAAATTTCTAAACTACAAAGAACTTACACTAGCTGAAAAACTTGCAGGAAAATGTTAGAAAAAAGAGAAAACATAGTAAAGTACTTAGAAGACTATCACGCTGGTAAAATTCTGCAAGGTAAAGATATTGGATTGATTGATGTTGATAATTTCATTCGTTACAAAAGCGGTCAAGTTACAATTATAAACGGTTTGGATAACGTAGGTAAAACTATTTGGATGCTTTGGTATTTTCTTTGTTTATCAAAGAAACATGGTTTAAAATGGATTATTTACTCAGGAGAAAATAAAAGTGGTCAATTAGTTAGGCAATTAATTCAATTTTATACAGGACAATATTTGTCCAAACTATCGATAAAAGATGTTTATCGTTACGAAATTGAAATATCAAACTGGTTTACTTTTGTTGATAACTCTTATTTTTTTAAAAGCAAAGAGTTGTTTGAGATATTTAAAAAAAGCGAAGCAGACGGTTGTTTGATTGACCCCTTTACTGGAATGGATAGAGAATATACACACGCTGCAAATTATGATTTTTTAAACGAATCAAGGCACTTTTGTAACTCTACTGGTAAAAGTTTATATGTAAATACTCACGTTGTTTCTGAAGCTGCAAGACGTGTTTATAACGATAAACATGAGTACGCTGGTTATCAAAGTCCACCGTCAAAAAGCGAAAGCGAGGGCGGTCAACCTTTTGGAAATAGAACCGATGATTTTATAACTATCCATCGTTTGGTTGGACATCCAATAATGAAATTTAAAACAATGGTTTTTATTAGAAAAATAAAAGACCATGAAACAGGGGGTTTGATTTCATCTATAAATGAGCCGTTACTATTTGATTTTAATAATGGTTTAGGGTTTACGGTTAATGGACAAAACCCATTAAATAAAACTGTTGAAGTGCAAAAAGAATTATCACAATTAACGCCTAATATCAATTTTTATGAAGTCGGACGAAACGAAGACAAAGAAGAATGTCCATTTTAGTATTGATTTAGAAAGCAGCACTCATTTGCTTGAAAAAATGGCTTTTAACGAGTATTTAGATGCTTTGTGGGTTAAGTTGGTAAATATTAAAACACCAGAAGCTGAATTTCAACTTAAAAATATTGAATGGATGAAACGATGGTTAGATAGGCAAATGTATGTAAATTATCAAAACATTATACAGGCGAGAAATATTATTGAATTGACAAATCAAATAGTAATTTTAGAATTAAAAAACAAACAGTTGTTGGAAGAGAATCAAAAGTTAAAACAAAACATCAAATGAAACACGGAAACAAACATCTACTAGCAGTTGGTTATCATTTTTTTATTAATGGCGAAAAGTATTGGGTTTCTTCATTTGGATTTAACACAAGAACAAAGGAATCATTTTGGTGCGTACAAACACCGAACGGTGATATTCAGAAACGTGAAAAAAATTATATGGATGAAGTAATAAGAAAACATAAAGACGAAAATTCACATTTGTAAAAAACGAAATTTAAAACTATCAACGTGTGCTAATTTCACCGTTGAAAAAAAAAGAATAACAGAAGTTGCTTTATCCGATGAAACTTTGGAAATATTGAAGTTATTGATTATTTAAAAATATGAAGACACTCAAGGAAATAACCGACAATTTAATAAGTTCAATAGATACTTATGAACAATTACCATTAGACGATGTGTTGCATTTATCAGAAATATTGCGTATCTTAGACGTAAATTTGTGCTACTTAGTTATCGTGCGAGATGAATATTACAGGAAGTTCCAATCGGTTTATTTCAACTCAAAAGCAACTTCAAATTCAGCAAAAGAACGTGAAGCTGAAATGTTAGTACCTGAACTAGATTTGGTGAGAAAAATATTAAAACATTATGGAGATTGTCAGTCGAGCATCCGTTCACAAATCTCATTAAGAAAAAAAATAGACCGATGAGAACAAAAAAAGAAAGAGTATTTGACTGGGCGACAGAAATAATTGAAGACTTCACTATTTACGCTGATATATTTTGCAAGATAGATTTTGAAGATTATATTCCCAATGGATTGGTAACGCATAAAACAGCTGTAAAATTAGCTATAACTTGTCAAACAAAAGTAATCGAAACTTTGAAATCAATAGGGGTTAATTCAAATTTTCAAAATGATGTTTTAAAAGAATTGGAAAAAAGACTATGAAACGACCAGAACAAACTTTACAACAATCTTGTATTAGATATTTTGCCTATCAATACCCATCATTAAATGGGTGTTTGTGTGCTAACTTAAACAACTCAAAAGATGCAAGGATAGGAGGGATAAACAAGTCGATGGGTGTAATTGCAGGACGTTCTGACTTAGTGTTATATTTCAAAGGAAAAGCATATCATATCGAAGTTAAAGCACCAAGAGGGCGACAAAGTCAGGCTCAAAAAGAATGGCAACGAATAATTGAATCCCAAGATTTTGACTATTTCATTATTTATTCTTTTGACGAATTTATGGATTTAATAAAAATAATTGTAGGTTACTAAAAAAATAACTACATTTGTTCAAACGCTAAAACTAAAAAACAACGTTATTAAAATAAAAACTATGGCTGAATTTGACAACACAAATAGAGGAGTTCTCTTTAAAAATGATAATAAAAAAGAAGATAAGCACCCAGATTATCAAGGTAAGATAAATGTAGATGGGGTAGATAAACAAATTAGTTTATGGATTAAAACATCAAACAAAGACGGTAAAAAATTCTTTAGTGCTTCTATTTCAGAACCTTATGTAAAAAAAGAAGAACAGGTAAAACAAGTTGTTAATAGTGTTATAGAAGAAGATGATTTGCCGTTTTAAACTTTAAAGTGCTGCGAAAATATAATTATTATTAATATTTAAAGCAGTTGAGGGACTGATGGGTTATTATTTATTTACATGAATAGCAGCACTTTATAAAAATTATTACATAATTATAAATAAAACTGTAACAAAAATAAATTAAGTTACGTAAAAGAACTGAACTTAAAAACATAAAAACATGAAAACAATTAAATTAATAACCGTAGTGTTAATATTATTAACCACGACAGAAGTTTACTCGCAAGTAAGATTCGATATTAACAATAAAATAAATTCAGACCTAATCCACAAATCAATCGACTTGTCAGAAATAGATAGTAACGATGTTATTGCAAGTCAATATGATTATATTTTAGTAAAACTTAAAGGTAAAGGAAATCGAAAAAGATTTGTAATTTATTATTCTAATAAAGATTTTACTGCAGTTAGCAAAAAGTTTAATTATTATATAAAAAGTTATAATTTTGACGAAAATCATATTGGAACTTATATTACCGAAACAGCCGAGTTTGGAAAGGGTATTATTGTTGTTGATGGATTGAATAGTATTGTAATAATAGATAAGTCTTTAAATAATAACGATTCAGATAACTATAAATATGCAAATTAATTGTATATATTTGTAAAAAAAAATAATAATTATGAGAGAAATTAAAATACCACGCAGTATAAAGAAAAAAATAAAAGAGCAAGCTAAAATAGAATCAGGGTTTTATGGAGAGCAAAAGGGAAAGAAAGACTTTAGTGAAATGACACAAGAGGAGAAAATGAAGGATTCTCAAAGATATGCTAGGAAACAAAGATTTAACAATTCTGCATTAGGAAAAATTATTACTAAAGGTAAATACAACAAAGTAAAAGTAAAAGAAGGTGGAGGATTAGAAAAAGACAAAAAAATACCTCCTATTAAACCTGAGCTTACAGAATCAGGATATACATACCGTTTGTTTCGTGGCACAAGTTCTCCAGAAGAAGGGGAAAAAACATTTACTGTTTCTGGTAAATCTCCAAAAGAACTAGTAGATAAAATACAACAAGAAAAAGATAGGTTAGGACTTAAAGATGTTGGACAAGACAGCACAATGGATTTCTCAGAACATCCTGAACAAATACATAACAAACAGGAATTAGCTGCATACAAACAAGAGTTAGAAAACTCTAAGTATCAAAAAGGTTCAAGAACACAAGCAGTTAGAGATAAAAAAGAAAGATTAAAATCTGAAAACAAAGGTTTGTCAAGAAGAGATGCTTATAGGTTTAGAAAAAAAATTCTAATGGATGAAGAACGCCAAAAAGAAAGTAAATGAAACCATTATCAGACATAGAAATTCACAGTATTGGAATCGGCGTAGTTGGTAGTGGTATTCAATTTCACATAGGGCAAAAACTTAGTATAAACAATAAAGAGGTTACAATTACAGATATTGTAAGAGATGAAAACTCTTATGAAGAATTTAAAGAAATCCCATATATAATTTATGGAGATGTAAATGGTGAAATTAAACAAATCAAAGCATACATTAACCAACCGGTATATTTGAGTTTAAAAATATAGTTTGAAAATAAATAGTGGATATATAGTTGTAAAGGAGATTAGTTTTGATTCTATCAGGACTAATTTTTGTTTACCTAAAAACCATACAGGAGAATCAAGGATAGCCATTGTAGTTGGTACTAATAAAAAATCTGTATTCAAACAAAAGGAAACTATCATACATGACAAATGTATTATGTATTTTAAAGCAGAAGATATAGGGACTGATTGTTATTACATAAATGAAGAAGATGTTAATGCAAAAATTGTTAATGGAGATATTGTTAGTTTTAGAGAATCTGTTTATGTAGAAGTTGATAAAGAAGCTAATTATACTATTGATGCAAATGGATTAAAACTTGAAAAAGACGTAGAGTATGAAGAGTTTGCTATTTACAATAGAACACAACATGGTAAAGTTATTTCAGCCCCATTAATAGCAACCAATAGTTATCTAAAAGGAGATAGAAGTATTCCTATCGAATTAGAATTAGGAGATATTGTTTATTCACATCACTTCTTAACTCATAAAGATAACGAAAGAATCATTAACAGCAAAAGAGTTTTCGAGATAAGATACGAGGATTGTTATTGCAGAGAGAGAAATGGTGTTTTAGAAATGTTAAATGAATGGAATTTAATAGAACCAATAGATGAAGACGAATCTAAATTTAAACTTGGTAATTTTCAATTAAAAGATAAATTAGAAAAAGAAACCGATTTAGGATTGGTAAGTATAGCTTCTAACAAGTTAAAATCGTTAGGTGTATCACAAGGTAACAAAGTATTATTTAAACATAAAAGAAATTACCCTATAATGGTTAAAAAAAGACTTTATTACAGGGTAAACACAAGAGATATAGTAGCAACTAAAAACTAAAAAAAGGTGTAGAACAATTTAATAAGTTTCTAAAATCTAATGATGGCGGATTAACACTTAATCTAAATCTTATTGGCTGGATAAAATTTGCTAAAGAGAATCAATTATAGTTTAACAGTAAAATATTTAATCTAATTTAAAATGTACAGACCGTTAGAAAAAAGAATAATGGTGGAAATGACACCGCCAAAAACCACTATATTAGGAGAATTTGTTTTACCACAAGGGTCAATACAACCACCATCAGAGGGTGTAGTTGTAGGAAAAGGATTAGAAGTGTTAGAAATTGAAATCGGAGATAAAGTCCTTTTTGATAAAAAGTTTGGTGTAGATATTACGGATGAAGGTAAAATTTACCGTATATTAGAAACTAGGGATATATTTGCTGTGAAATGATATATTCCAAAGAAATACCTTTAACAAATGATTCTAAAGATTTGAAATACATATCTAACGAATTAGAAAAATTCAAAAAGGAGTTTCAAGAAAAACATATAGTAGCATCAGTGCCTAAACACGAAATAAGAATAAAAAAAAACAATACAAGTATAATTTTTACAATATATTTAATTTAATCTAAAAAATGGAACAAAAGAAAGTAATTACCTATTCAAACGAGGGTAGGCAACATTTGAAAAATGGAATAGACAAAGTTGCTAATTCTGTTAAAGTAACTTTGGGTGCAAAAGGAAGAAATGTAATCCTTGATAGAACACCTTTTCCTCATGTAACAAAAGATGGTGTAACTGTTGCTGCTGAAATAAACTTAGAGCACCCAATAGAAAATATGGGTGCAAAGCTATTAAAACAAGTAGCAATGCAGACCGCAAAAGATTCAGGTGATGGCACGACAACTTCAATAGTATTAGCACAAGAGATAGCTACTAGAGGATTAAATGCTATCGAAGAAGGATTTAATCCTATCGAAGTTAAGAAAGGAATGGAAATGGCTGTAAGTGATATTATATCTAAATTAAAACCCAAGTCAATAAGTATTTCATCAGATTATGATATTTTAAAGAAGGTTGCTGTTATTTCTGCAAATGGAGATGAAGAAGTTGGGGATATAGTTGCAGATGTAATGAGTAAGATAAAACTTGATGGAGAAGTTACTGTTGATTTTTCTCAAATAGATAAAACATATTCCACAATAACAGAAGGGACAAAAGTATTAGCAGGGTATATTAATCAATACTACATTACCAATCATTCAAGTATGACTGCTGAATATAGTGATTGTTTAGTATTCTTATATGAAGGTACTTTAACTACTATACCTGATATTGAACCTTTATTTAAAGCATATCAAGAAGTAGGTGTTAATGATGCAGGCGTAAAAGTACCATTAATTATTATAGCATCAGGATTAGATGGAGAGGCTTTAAGTGCTTTTACCATAAATAAAGCTAAAGGTATATTACCAAATATAGCATTAAGACTACATGGAATACCATTTGACAAAACCCAAACATTACAAGATTTACAATCAGTAGTGGGAGGAACTGTTATTAGCCAAACAACAGGGTTAATGATGAAAGATTTTAATTCATCTATGTTTGGGCATACAAAAAAAATAGTTACCAATGAAAACACCACCTTATTAATGAGTAGTGCTAAAGGAGACACTATAAATGAAAGAATTGAACAACTTAAAGAACAATTAAGTTTAATAGATAATGACGAACTTAAAAAATCAGATTTAAAAGCACGTATAGCGAGATTGTCAGGAGGTATTGGAGTTATTTATGTAGGTGGTAAAACAGAAGCAGAAGTATTTGAGAGAAAAGACCGTATTGATGATGCTATTGGAGCGACAAAAGCTGCTATGATGGAAGGTGTTATTGCAGGAGGAGGCGTTGCTTTGTTAAGAGCAGTAAAAATGGTTAATGTAAAAGGAGTAAATAAAGACCAAATAAAAGGAATTGAAATAATCGTAGATAGTCTTTCATCACCTATTTATCAAATATTAAAGAATGGTGGGTACGAATCATTAAGAGCAAATAAAGTTATAAAATCGTTACTTGAAAGAGATTTTAACATAGGATTCGACATTAAGAACGAATTAGAAGTGGATATGGTTGCAAATGGAATTATAGACCCTTTTAAAGTAGTTAGAAACTGTATAGAAAATGCTACATCTATT
>Ga0209323_10002605_pt1 | contig 11989 bp, 10 predicted proteins | sample Rifsed19ft2_FD_184014 | JGI IMG/M metagenome (GOLD analysis project Ga0209323, IMG submission 184014) | Soil microbial communities from Rifle, Colorado, USA - sediment 19ft 2 (version 2) | ecosystem: Environmental > Terrestrial > Deep subsurface > Rock core/Sediment | place: Rifle, Colorado...
GAAAGGCACGGTATAGGGGCCGACGCCTGCCCAGTGCTGGTAAGTTAAGCGGATGGGTGATCGCCGCAAGGTGATTGCCTTGAAGTTAAGCTCCAGTAAACGGCAGCAGTAACTATAACTGTTCTACGGTAGCGAAGTTCCTTGTCGGGTAAGTTCCGACCTGCACGAATGGCGTCACGAGCTAGTAACTGTCTTGAACATTCACTCGGCGAAATTGCGTTGGCTGTGAAGACGCGGCCTAATTCCACCAGGACAAAAAGACCCCGTGGAGCTTTACTGCAGTTTGGTATTGATTTGTGCATTTTAATTGTCAAGAGTAGGAGGGAGAGCAATCGACAATGTGACACCTCTCTTTGAAATGTGGCAAATCTCACCCAGCAACTTTGCAAACGAGTTGGGGGAAAGTGCTAGACGGGCAGTTTTACTGGGGCGGTACCCTGCTAAAGAGTAACGCAGGGACACAAAGGTTGGCTTACCACGAATGGAAATCGTGGGGAAAGCGTAAAGGTTTAAGCCAGCTTGACTGCGAGGCCGAGGGGCCGAGCAGGTGCGAAAGCAGGTCTTAGTGATCCTCCGATGGGCAATGGGTGCCCACGGAGCTTAATCGATAAAAGCTACCCCGGGGATAACAGAGTAGTCGCGCCCGAGCGTCCATAGCGACGGCGCGGTTCGCTACCTCGATGTCGGCTCATCATATCCTGGCGCTGAAGAAGGTGCCAAGGGTCGGTCTGTTCGCCCGTTAAAATGGTACGTGAGCTGGGTTCAGAACGTCGTAAGACAGTTCGGACTCTATCCGGTGGAATCGTTGAGTTTTGAGGGGAGCTGGCCTCAGTACGAGAGGACCAGGCTGGAGGAATCCCTGGTGTGCCGGTTGTTTCATCAGAAGCAACGCCGGGTAGCTATATTCCTACGGGATAACCGCTGAAAGCATCTAAGTGGGAAGCCCACCCCAAGATTAGAACTCATTATTAGACCCCTGGAAAAATACCAGGTATAAATCGACAGGCAGTGGAAGCGCCGTAAGGTGTTAAGCTTAACCTGTGCGAATCGGTCGATAGACTTGCGAACTTTTCTCTTCAGTATTTCAGAGTATAAATTGCACTCAAACAATTTTGGTTTGACGAAAAAGGTCTGGTCCTTTGTGCATCCTGGAACTACCTGATACCATTCCGAACTCAGAAGTCAAACGGGATAGCGCGGACGATAGTAGCCGGGCAACTGGTTGCGAAAATACGTCAGGGCCAGGCCTTTTTTGTGCTATAATACTGGCTACGAAAAGAAAGGTGGTTATGATAAGTGGTCCCAAAATCCTCAGCTGAACCCAAAACAATGGCGGAGCTATTGGCTTCCGCCTCTTCCAAAGTTCGTGGTTTATCTTCGGGTCAAAAAATAAATGGAGTAGTCTCGGCTAAAACCCCAAGGTCTTTAATTTTAGATATCGGGGGAAAATCCGAGGGAATGGTGGCTGAAAAAGCCTTTATTGAGGCCCGCGATTTTATCAAAACCCTCAAAATTGGAGATACGGTTACCGCAACCGTTTTGATTCCGGAAAACAGGGACGGGGTTGCCCTTTTGTCCTTAAGGCAGGCCGCATTTGATTCTTCCTGGGAAAGACTGGAAAAGGCCAAGCAAGGGGAAGTGGCTGTTGCCGTTTTCGGTAAGGGGGTTAACCCTTCCGGAGTTACGGTTGATGTCGACGGGCTGACGGGTTTTATTCCCGGTTCCCAGCTCGGAAAAGAAACCTCAAAAAACCCGCAAAATCTGGTCGGAAAGTATTTCAAGGCGGTTCCCCTGGAGGTTGAAAGGCTGGCCAATAAAGTTGTCCTTTCCGAAAAAGAAGTCTCGGACGCTGCCGATATCAAGGTTGCCAAAGAAGCTCTGGAAAAAATCAAAGAGGGAGACGTCTTTGAGGGAGTCGTCACAACCGTTGCCAATTTCGGTTGTTTCGTAAAACTTGATATTCCCGGCAAAATTTCCATAGAAGGCCTGGTTCATATCTCCGAGCTTGCCTGGGGCAAGGTCGGGGTGACCTCAGATGCGGTTTCCGAGGGAGATAAGGTCAAGGTCAAGGTCATTGGAGTAAAGGACGGTAGACTCTCCCTTTCCATAAAGGCTGCCCTGAAAGACCCCTGGCAAGATATTGCCGAAAAATACAAAACAGACTCCAAGGTTGAGGGGAAGGTTACCCGGGTTTCGGACTTCGGGGCTTTTGTAGAGGTGGAACCGGGAGTAGAGGGACTAATCCACATCACCAATATTCCTCCGGGACAAAGACTCTCCGAAGGACAGGAAGTAAATTGCTATGTTCAAGAAGTTGATGCAAAAGGCAAGAAATTGTCCTTAGGATTGGTCTTAACTTCAAAGCCGATAGGCTACAAATAGTGCTATAATTTTCCAAATGGTAGAGCAGGGCAGACCCATTTTTAACGAGAGCGTACGCGACCACATCGGCCACCTTGCCAAGATACTGGCTACGGAAGAGGAAGAAACATATCTGGCGTTTGTTACCACCAAGGGCAGATTTGTCATTGCCGCCTCCTACATTCTTTTATTCGCTCCGAAAACAGAGGAAAATATCGCAATGGCCTCCAGGCTTCAAGAAGCTGCTGGTGTGATGCAGGAGATTCAAAGTCAGGCTGAAATGTTAAGGCAATTTATGGGACTGGATCCTTACTTTAACCACCTGGTGGAAACGGGGAAACTCGATTCTTCTTCTGGTGTATAATGGCCGCGTATGGCCAAGACCCATTCTCAATTTGTCTGCCAGCAGTGCGGCTATTCCCAGGTAGGTTGGGCGGGTAAATGCCCGAATTGCGGCAGCTGGGGAAGCCTGGTAGAAACGGTAATACGAGAAGTTGGCCGTAAAGAACAAAACAAAGGTGCAGGAAAAAGAGTAGAACCCGTTTCTTTGGGCTCAATTCCCTCCAGAAAGACTTCCAGAATCTCCACCAAAATCTCCGAACTTGATAGGGTTTTGGGGGGAGGTCTTGTCCCCGGGCAGGTAGTTTTGATTGCCGGGGAGCCTGGAATTGGTAAATCCACCCTTCTTCTTCAGCTCGCGGATAAAATTGGAAACGCCCTTTATGTATCCGGCGAGGAATCGGCAGGTCAGATCAAGGTTCGGGCAGATAGGCTCGGAGTCAAAAGTAAGACCTTAAAGTTCCTGGAAGAAACCGACGTAGAGCAAATTACCGAATCTATCGATAGCCAGTCCCTGGTGGTTGTGGACTCGATTCAGACGATGACCACGGATGATTTAAGCGGTCTGGCAGGTTCAGTAGGCCAGGTTCGGGAATGTACTTTCAGGCTCCTAAAGAGTGCAAAAGCAAAAAACATCCCTCTTTTTCTGGTTGGCCATGTGACCAAGGAAGGGTCCGTGGCTGGCCCGGCTGTCTTGGCGCATATCGTTGATACGGTGCTTTGGTTTGAGGGGGATAAAACCTTAACTTTGAGGCTTCTGAGGGCGGTTAAAAACCGTTTCGGACCAACGGATGAGGTTGGCATCTTTGAGATGGAGGATAAGGGCCTAACCTCCCAGACCAACGCCGAGAAGATTTTCTTAACAGGAGGCAGAAAAGATGTTCCCGGAAGCGTAGTTTCTTCAATTTTACAGGGAAGCCGGCCTTTGTTGGTTGAAATCCAAAGCCTGGTTGTGCCTACCAAGATGGCCTTTCCCAAGCGGGTTGCCCAAGGGGTTGACGCCAGGCGTCTGGAGCTTCTTTTGGCTGTCCTTATTCGACGCTGCGGCCTTCCTTTATACGAGCACGATGTATTCGTCAATGTAGCCGGGGGAATAAAGGTCACCGAGCCCGCCTGCGATTTGGCAATTTGTTTGTCTATAGCCTCAGCATTTTTGGACAAGCCGGTCAAAAAGACAACCCTAGCTTTGGGCGAGGTGGGCCTTCTGGGGGAGGTCAGGCAGGTGGTTGCCCAGGAGAAGAGATTAAAAGAAGCCAGACGTTTGGGCTTTACCACTCCGGTTTCCGAGAGAGAGGCCAAATACGTCTACGAGGCGATTAAAAGGTATATATAATAGTATTCCCCAAGTTGTCCACAATTTATTTTTTATCCGTAAATTTGGCGAAGATTAAATTCAATTTTGAGAAGCATTTTACTATGGGAAGGTTAATATTGGAAGCTATTTTAAGTTATAGGGTTTGACAAATACAAAAGTGGATGTTAAACTTTTTTCTAAGCACGTTACAAAAAAAAGAGCATCGCTACCGTTGGGTTCTCATCAGGCTTTGATCTAGATGGACTCGCCACGAATAGAGATGCTCTTTTTAAGAAATTTTGTCTTGAGGACAGGAAATACCAAGACAAATCAGTAAAAGACTAGACCTAAGCTTTGAGGGTTGTCAAGGGGTTTTTAATCGGCTCTATAGGGGACGGGTGGTGTGTAGGGCAGGCGCACTACCCGTTCCTTCTGGAGCCGATTTTTGTTTAGGAGTTGACAAGACTTAATCTTTTGGTATATTGAAACCCTGCCTTATTCGATGAATAAGGAACGATTGTCGAAAACTGCCAGAGTACTTTCAGTTGCTTCCTTGGCAGGAGCGACATTAGCCTGCGAACTGCCCATCAGAATCAATTTGATCCTAAACGCAGAGCCGACGGCTACAGAATCTTCACCAGCGACTTGCCCTATTCCTAGCCAGGAAACAACAAACCCTTGCGTTACTGTTTCGCCGACACCAACCCCCGAGTGTGTTTGCGCCAGCCCAACTCCCACTCCGACCTTTACAGCAACCGCCACAGAGACGAAAAGACCAACCTTAATTTCCACCCAAAGAAGGAAGACCAATACGCCAAGACCACCCACAGAAACCCCCAGGCAGCCAACGGATACTCTTGAGGCTCCTACTTCAACTCCGCCTATTCCAACCCCTGCACCAACCAATGAAGATATAATTCCGACAGCGACCCAAAGTTAAAATGAAAGACAACAAAATAACCCTACTTTTAGCCCTGGCAACCCTGGGGCTTATTTTTATGAGTTCTCCCTATCTTTCTCGGGCCGCAACCGCCTTCAGAAGCGGCAATATCTTCGATGGGGGAAATAGGACGGATAGGCTTGTGGATTGGCAAGACCCAATTCCTGCCGACCCGGGAGAAGTTATTGAATTTAGAGTCTTGGTTCAAAACGACGGGGATGAAACCGCTCAAAATGTCAGCGTCAGGGTTGATTTTCCGGGAACCCCTTCCCTTGGTCTGGTGAGTACCGCCTACGTAACCTCAACCAATACCGGAACGGTTTCCGATACGACAACCGTGAATGTTTCGGGAACAACGCCCCAGCTGCATAGCCTAATTCCCGGCCACACCAAAATGTATGGACCGGGTTGCACCCCGTGTGTTCTGCCTGACTCAATCGCCGGTTCGGGCATCACCATCGGTCCGGTTGTACCCGGGACCTCAAATAGCTTCCAGGTTCTTTTTAAGGCTTATGTGACCAACAACAGACCAACTCCTACTCCTACGCCGACTCCCACGCCGACCCCTACACCCACGCCTACTCCTACGCCAACAGCTACGCCAACCCCGACACCAACCACCACCGCAACGCCTACCCCGACCCCGTCGGCAACACCACAGGTTCTCTCCGCCCAGGCCCCACCCCAGCTTCCCAAAACAGGAACCCCCTTGGGAATTGCCGGAGCTCTGGTAAGTTTGGGCTCATTGGGAATTTATCTTTTCCGGCGCTTCAGAGTCGCTTAAATGTATCCCAGAGGAACAATTTATCGGGTTGGATCTTCCAAACATGGCCAGATTAATCTCCATTTGCCGTTTTGGCTAAAGGTAGGATATTTACTGGGCAGAGGAGTCGGGGCGGGGTTAATTGCCTCCGCCGTTGTGGGGTTTATTTTTACTTACGGCCCGATGGTTAAGGAAGAGCTTTTGTATAGCGTCTCGGGCCCGCGTAGTCAATCAGAAACATTCCAAAGCGTGAGAGCCGACCAGAATGCCACTCGGGAAGAAGCGGGCTCCTTGGGACTCTCGGCCTATTTTTCCCTGTACATTCCCAAAATCAATGCCAAAAGCGAAATTATTGCCAATGTCGATGCGGGAGATCCCAAAGAATATCTCTCCGCCTTGGGGCAGGGCATAGCCCACGCAAAAGGCACCCATTTTCCCGGACAGGGAGAAACCATTTTTCTTTTTTCCCATTCAACCGATTCCTCGGCAAATCTCGCCCGGTATAACGCCGTCTTTTATCTTCTTAGGAAACTTGAAGCGGGGGATAAAATCATCGTCTTTTTTGCAGACAAGAAATACGAATATCAGGTTACCCAGAAACTAACAACCCCGGCCAAAGACGTATCCTGGTTCTCATACGACGATGGGGAGGAGACTTTGGTGTTACAGACCTGCGACCCGCCGGGAACAACATTCAGGCGCCTTATCGTTGTTGCCAAGAGGGCATCTTGACAAGGCCATGAGTAAAGCTTAGAATACTAAAGGAATTTGCCTCATTAGGCCCTCAGTTAGTTTTCCGAAAAATACATGCCTAAAAGAATTGTTTCTGAAGAAAAACCTGAAGTTGTAGCCCACGATTTTGTCGGCGAACCTAAGGAAATTCAAAAAGAGGAACCAAGGCCTCTTATGGTGCAGCCACAAGTGGCGCAGCCGCAAGCTACGCTTACAGTGGATGAAAGGGTAATTCCCGATGCGGGATTGCCCACTGATTACGTGGAAGGCATATTGGATATTGCAACAGAAGGCTCCGGCCTTTTAAGACCCAAATTTGCCGGCAGCGACAGAGATGTTTATATCTCTGCCTCCCAAATAAGAAGGTTTAATTTAAGGGTCGGGGATAAAATTGGGGGTCAGGCAAGACAACCCAAGGAAAACGAGCGTTACTGGGGACTTTTGAAGGTTGAAAAAATAAACGGAGAGATTGCCGAAGAGGTAGGCGAGCGACCCAACTTTGACGATTTGGTTGTGGTTTACCCGGAAGAAGAAATCATGCTCGCGACCGATAAAGATATATTAACTACCAGGGTGATAGATTTAATCGCTCCAATTGGTTTCGGCCAAAGAGGTCTTATCGTTTCTCCGCCCAAAGCCGGCAAAACCTGGCTGATCAAAGATATGATTGCCGGAATTGCCAAGAACTATCCCGAGGACGGCAAAGGCAAATCCAGAAAAGTCCATTTAATGGCTGTTCTTATCGGGGAGCGGCCTGAAGAGGTAACCGACATTACCCGTCATGTAGAGACGGTGACTGGAGGACTTGGTGAGGTTGGGGCTAGTAACTTTGACGAAGCCCCGGCTGACCAAACCAGAGTGGGAGAGCTGGCCCTAGAGCGCGCCAGGAGACTGGTAGAGAAGGGAATGGACGTGGTAATAGTTCTTGACTCTGTTACCAGGATGGCCCGGGCATATAACCTGGCCCTGCCGACCTCAGGCCGAACTTTAACGGGCGGATTTGATCCTGTGGCCTTATATCCTGCCAAGAAATTCTTCGGAGCAGCCAGAAAAATAGAAGGAGCGGGCTCTTTAACCATTATCGGGACCTGTTTGGTTGAGACGGGTAGTCGAATGGATGATTTGATTTACGAGGAATTCAAGGGGACAGGCAACATGGAATTGCACCTGATAAGGAAACTGGCGGATAGGCGAATTTTCCCGGCAATTGATGTCACCCGTTCCGGGACCCGCCAGGAAGAGCTTTTATACTCAAAAGAGGCATTGCCCCAAATCCATACTCTAAGGCGAATGCTTGAAATGTTTTCTGAGGAAGAAAGAACCGAGACTCTTCTGGAACGGCTGAAAAAAACTGAAAGTAACCAAGAGTTTTTGGAGAGCCTCAAAACCGCATAGACTTACTTGGTTTCATATGGTATCTTCGTTGATACCAAATGGACGATTCCTTCGAAAAGTTTTTGGACTTTTTAGCCGAAGTTAAAACCTTCTTTGCGGAGCTCACCTCTTATCTAATAAAAAACTTCCATCTTTCCTTCCTGCGATTTGAAGAAGGCAAAGGCATTTTCGTTACCGCCCTTTATCGACAGAGGGGAAAATATGCAAGAAGACTGATGAATACTGGAATGGCAGGGCTGGCTGCTTTAGGGATTATGATTGCTCCGGTTATTGCCCAGGAGTTTCCGGGTAAGAGTGTTAACCCCTGGGAAATTTCTTCAGCCCCGGCAGTTCTTTCCGCAGTTACCGATGACCCGGGAACCATCACTTTGGTTTCTGATAAAGTTAGAGATAAAACCATAGAATATACGGTCCAAGAAGGGGACACGGTTTCCTCAATTGCTCAAAAATTTGGGATTGACGAAGACACCATTCGTTGGCAAAACGATTTGGCCAAAGACAAAATAAAAGAAGGACAGGTATTGGAGATTCTTCCGGTTGCCGGAATTTCCCATAAGGTCCAGAAAGGTGATACTGTTTATTCTATTGCGAAGCGGTATGATACATCTCCTCAGGCAGTTGTCGACTTCCCGTATAACTCTTTCGTAAATGATGAGACGTTTGAGTTGGCAATCGGACAGGTAGTTGTAGTTCCCGACGGAGTAAAGCCGGCCGAAAGACCAACTGCGCCCCGTCTAAGACAAATTACTCCCGATGCCGGAACCGTTGTTGCCTCTGGAAACTTCGTCTGGCCTACAGGAGGGACCATAACCCAGCGATTTGTCTGGTACCACAAGGGGATAGACATTGCCAATAGGGCAGCCCCGAATGTTTTGGCTGCCGATTCGGGAACGGTTGTTGGTGCCGGCTGGCTGGACGGATATGGTTACGGCAATAGGGTAATCATCGACCACGGCAATGGGTTTAGAACGCTATACGGCCACCTTTCCCAGATATTTGTAGTTCCGGGTCAGACAGTTGTTAGAGGTAATGCAATCGGCCGTATGGGATCAACCGGACGCTCCACCGGAATCCATCTGCACTTCGAAGTTATTCAGGGCGGAGTCTATCTTAATCCTTTGAATGTGCTTCGCTAAGGCCTCTTTGCTATAATATTTATCCTGGGGCCCGTAGGCAAATGGTATACCGTACCCTTCGCATGGGTGAGTTCCGAGTTCGATTCTCGGCGGGTCCACCCATAGTTAAGAGATGTTATTAGTTTTTGCTTCAATTTTCATCATTTTTCAAACCCCATAATGTTTGAAGTCTAAATCTCTTTAGATATCGTGTAAAAAAATCCGTCAGGCACGAAAGCCGCATTTCTGAGGCTAATTTCTTGGGTACAAAGATGGTCCAAAAATAGGCAAAAGAGCAAATAGGGCCTTGACAAGCTTTTCACAAAGACTTTTTATAAGAGTAGTGCTTATTATTACAAATTTGTAAAAACTTGTAAAAATAGGCTCATTGAAGCTAAAAAGAGCTTGTAAAAACAGAAAAAAATTACCTGCCCATGCAAAAGCGTTTTTATTCAGTTAAAGAAACCGCCAAGATTTTAGGTGTTTCGACAAACACCGTTTACAAATACCTTGATGAGGGAAGTTTGAAAGGGAAAAGACTTAACAATCGGGGACGATTTAAAATTCCCTTTTCTGAAGTAGCCCCATATTTAGCCGGCGAGACGCCCGCCAAGGCCTCGGAGGAAACACCGGCTGTAAAACAAGAAGATCAAAAGGCCAGGGGAAAGCTAAACGTTTTCGGATCACTTCTTGGGGCATTGTTTATCGGGCTTTTCCTTCTCTTCCTCTTAGGGAACTTTGGCCAGGGGGCGGTAGGTTTTCAATCTTCTTTAACAAGAAATATCGGAGCTTCTATCCTGGGTTATTCAGACAGGACGTTTTCAGGGTTTGGCAGTCTGGTGTCGCGTTTCTTGCCGGAAGCTCAACAATTGGCAAGCCAAACCCAGCCTCCAAATGAGATAGTAAGTAATTCTTCGACACAGATTGTACCAGAAGAAAAGACGCCGGATTTGAGCTACAAAATTGAGAACACCGAAGGCCGGACGAATGAGCTTTATGCCAATGCCCAGGTTCTTGCTTCGAGTACACAGAGGTTATTAAGTAAAAGCAGAACCTTAACGTCGGCGGAATTAAGTAGCGCCATAGAGGAAATGTCACAGCTTCTGGGGTCGCTGTCAGATTCATCCGACAAGAAAACCATATTTGCCGAAATCAATTGGCTAAACGAGAATTGGGACTTTCCAACCGTCGAAGCGCTTAAAAGAGACGCAAGTAACGCCGGTAATCTTCTTGTTTCGCTGCAAGGACAGAGCCAGGTGGCATTCACCAGGCCCGAAATAACCGTCCTCAACAATTTAGTTCTCGAAACTGATCGCCTCCAGGAGCTTGTTGGCAATCCTTCTGATGTATCAACCCAAAAAACCCTTTATGGAAACATCAAGGGAGTTGAAACCTTGGCACAAACCATAGACGCCAAAGTCGGGGAGATCGATAAAATTCTAGAATCTTGGGATAACCTTAATATTTCTGAGAAGGAATACACTGTCAAATCAATACTTTCTGATACATTAAGTATCAATGTCCTTCCCAAAATTGATGAGGTTGTATTCTTGGGGCTTAGCGGTCCAAAAGATGAGTCCGAGTTAAAAAATAGTCTGCTTTCGGTAAAAGGAGTTTTGACAGCAAATAAAACCCACCTTGTTCAAAAAGCTGGTGAGACTGTTGTCGTCACTTGGCCGGAGTGGGATGGTGCAGCTTATAAAATCCTCATCATCAATCCATCCAAGACAAATTTCCAGGAAGTTGCCTATAAATATTATCTGCCTTCAGATTTAAAAAGAGGTGACGTTGAGCAAACCGATAAGGGCTTAACGCTTAGTTTTGACAACCAGAAGAATCAGTATTTTATGGAGGTTAACCTGCCCCTGCCTGCAGGCGAGGCCAAAACGCTAAGTCTTAAAACTAATGATATTTCGAAAATTGACCAATCGGAAGCAAAAGCTCAAAAAACTGGCGGGCAAGAAATTTCGAAGGCCCTGGAAACGACCATTCCCGATAAGCAAAACAAGGTCCTGGGAACCCAGAATAATAAACCTTTGGCCCAGAAAGTTGTTCCCGAAACGAATATCGCCAAAACAATTCCTGAACCTCCAGGCCTGGCCGCTCTTGGCGAGAAAGTTGCCGGCCCTAAAGCTCAAATTCCGTGGGGGAAGATGGCGGCTTTGGGGCTAATAATTTTTCTTTCGGGCCGTAGTCTCGGCCATTCTCGTAATTCCAGCTTCGATAATGTCCTTTTTCTCGAAGGTTCTATCCTTAAGCCACAAGGCCTTGGCCTCCTTCATCAATAGTTTGCTCAAGGTCCCAGTCTCCATATTAAAGTTTTTCTCGAAGGTCCTCTCCTCGGTTAAAACGTTCACAACCTCCGTAATAACAGGCGTGGCAAGGTTTACATCCTCGGTTATAACTTCTATCCTGCGGGCCTTCCGCGCCATCGTGCAGGCGATTTTAACGTTTGCGGCAAAGACAATATCCGCGGCCAGAAAAACCGTTGTTACTATTGGAAACTCTTTACTGAAAATCCCGGTTGCAATTTTGGCCTTTTTCTCAAAGGTTATATCTGCGGTGAGAACGTTCTTAGTTACCCTGTCAACAGGTTTTTACAAGCTCGTAGCCTCGATTATCGCTTTTGTGAGACTAGGAGTAGTCGCAGTTATCAAAGGTGGCCTGATGTTTGTTGCCAATCTGATATCTGCCGTGACAGCGTTTTTTGTAGGCATCGGGTCCGCAATTACAAAAACAGCACATTCTGCCAAAGCGGGGATACTGGCAATTTTATCTGCGATAAGAACGTTTTTCCTAAGGACCATTACTTCGGTCAAAAAGTTTGTTGTTGGTGTGATAACTTCCTTACTGGGGGCGGTAAAAGCAATAATCAACGCAGTAGTAGTTTTTATCAAAAACCTTATCTCCGCCCTTGTTAAAGCGGTCGTCGCGATTGGGTCAGGGGTATTGGCGGTATTGACTTCGATAAGGAACTTTTTCCTGAACCTGGTATCTGCGGTGGTTGGGGGCGTTGTGGCGGTTGCAATTGCCCTTAAAAAGGCCCTCCT
>Ga0209323_10002608_pt1 | contig 11983 bp, 9 predicted proteins | sample Rifsed19ft2_FD_184014 | JGI IMG/M metagenome (GOLD analysis project Ga0209323, IMG submission 184014) | Soil microbial communities from Rifle, Colorado, USA - sediment 19ft 2 (version 2) | ecosystem: Environmental > Terrestrial > Deep subsurface > Rock core/Sediment | place: Rifle, Colorado...
CTCTTCCAGAACGTATATGCGCGCGGTTTCAGCTTTTGCTTTCAACAGCGCTTCAAAACTTGTTTTGCTTGTTGTTATGCCCGGATGCGATTTGCCGCTGAGGATTTTTTTGATGATGCGTTGCCAAGTGTCCAAGTCTGTGCGGACATCATAGAGTCGCTCGCCATTGATTTCTATGTGCAGTGGCGGAGAAGGCGGGCCATTCAAAACAGCGTGGAAGGTAACGTTTTTGCGGATGCCATGCGAGAGGAAGAGGCTGGCGACGATGCATTCATGCACTATGTCTAATCTGCCAGCATCATGCAAACTAGTCCAGTTTGAATCGGTTTTGCCCAAGCGTGAGAACAAGATAAATTCGCGCATTAGCATATCACTCACATTAGTTAGTTTCTGCGGGAGTTATTGTTTGTTTTAACATGTTTTAATCATTTGTTGTATTATCCCGTATCGCAATGTATAAGTGGCACGGTCTATTTTCCTGTCCACCACACGCAACATTCAATTACGTGCAAATCAGGTCGACATTCTCAATCATCAGTTGCATAGCCGAATTTGAAAATGTTCTTCTTCTTATTAAGCCAAAACCAAAGCAGCATGTAAAGTAACAGGTAAATTGTCATGCTTCCTCCAAAGATTATACCTTCGATTCCTCTGCTGAAGGGAAATTTGTCGGCGACCATAAGTATGCCAACTCCGACAAGTGGAGCGGCAAGGAAGCCCGCGGCAAAAACGAGAAGAAAGATTATCATCCTCCATCGAAACTGAACTCTTTTCTCTGAAATGAGTATGCCTATGAATATTCCAAGCAAGATTAGGCTAATTGTCGAAATCCAACTTATCAGAAGGTCATATTCGCTTGCTAAAATATTGAGCGTTCTAAGAATCTGCAACAACACAAGCGCCACAAAGGCACAAACCCATATCCATAACGCCTTTTTTAAACTCATTATTTTCATCTTCTATTGATTTATGCGTTGTTCATTCCTAAATGTCTTTTTAGGGAAAAAGGAGAGGAGTAGTGATAGTAACCGATCTGTTTTTCTGTAGAAGAATTATATGGGGTCTCTTTTCGCATCGGCTTACCGCAAAATTGGAAAAGGCTTATGAACCACTAACACAAAACAACAACCCACTACGCACATCTTCGAGGATGCCAAAGTCATGGTGAAACTGAACAAAACCGACGAGCTTGTCATAGTTGCATTAAAAGAGGGCAGAGAGCTAACGCTTCAAGAACTCGCCGAGAAAACAGGTGAATCACCCAAAAAACTCTTTAAATCGCTTCGCAAACTTTTCGAAAACGAGCTCATAGACACCAAAGCCCGCAAATACAAGCTCGTAGACACAAAACAATAAAGGAGCCTCGAGCGGACCTTAATCCCGCGACCTGCTGCTTACAGTTCATTTAATTATCAAGCACAACTCTTTTCTTCCGAAAACAATTAATTTAGAGAAAACGGCTTAAGACTACGCAAAGCCCCCGTAGCCTAGCTGGCTAGGGCGTTAGCCTTGTAAGCTGAAGGTCCTGGGTTCGAATCCCAGCGGGGGCTCCATAATCAACATTTTAAATAGTTAAACGCTCAAAGCACAAGAAGACAAATATGGATGCTCTAGAAATCTCGCAGCTTCTATGCCAAGCGGTTGTTAGGGTCGTGTTGCCCGTAATGCTATCGTTAATTGTTGCTTCTATGTTGCAGTTTCTGAGCAAGTCTCTGATTTTTTCTTCTAATATTTCGGCACTTTCGGGAGTAATCGGCGCTTTTATTCTTATGGTCAATTTGCCAGCATTCATTTACGATATACTTGCTGAATGCACAAAGAAATTAGAAGTCGACCACTGTGCTGTCTGGGAATAAACCCCATTCTGTGTTTGCGTCGTAGCAGCCGATTTTCTCGTTGCAGTTGTGACAGAATATTTCTGTTGCACCTTGACCGTTGTCTTCAAATCTTCCGGTGTTATCTTCGTCGTAAATGGTCCATTCGACTACTTTTGTTACCTGTATTTGCACGCTTGTCAGGAGTTTGTGACAATTGGGACATTTAATCGGGGTTTTGAAGTCAGTTGCTATTTGTGTTCACCTCGGTTGATTGTTCTTCGAATTATCTGTCCGTGGCCAGGCCCTTAAGTGCTAGTCTATTAACTTTACTCCAAATGATTCTAGAACATAAGCGCCTTTCTATTCCTTTCTCTTTGGAAAATGAGTATTTATTAATATTCTGAAACCATTCTTTTCCGATTCTTTTTCCAATAAGCCAAGAGTCTTTCGTTCCTCGCGGTTCAGGGAATCAAGTTTTGCCGGGTGCCCAGTTGTCAATTTAAGAATAGGTACCGAAGTAAATTGCTTATTTCCAATTCTAACATCTTGAATATTCGTGAGCAAAATCATTCTCAGCAATCCGTCCTTTATGTCGCTTAGAGCAGGGAGCCTCTTGTCTTTCGTGTGTTTCCCTTCGATTAAGAAAATTTCATTTTCGTGAATTTCCACCTCGTCACTGGTTAGGAAATACTCGCCACCGAGATAGTTCTTGATTGTTATTGTAGCCTTTTCACCATCAAGTCTCTCTTTAGGTTGCTTGGTAATACTTTCTCTTCTCTGTGCTTTCTCCGCCAAGTTTCTTGATAATTTGAGAAATGTCTCCTTCCCTTTTTCCAGTTCCTTAATTCTTTTCCTTGCGAGTTCTATTGAATGCATGTTAACTCCAAGTGCGGTAGATATGCGACTATAGGCTTCAATGGCTTTCTCTCCGATTTCACCGGCTTTCTCTAATTGTGCAAGATTCCAATGTAGAGCATCTGATTGGTAAGAAAGAAGTTTCTGAATCTCGCCCGTAATTTGTTGGATGTCGTAGCGTTGCCTTGTTATCTTGTTAGGATATTTGGAGTTAACCTCTGCGTCAGCATAGTAGCCGATAATCACGTAGACACCAAGTAGGCTCATTAGTGAAACAGTATCATATTGAAGGAAGTCCCTTTCTCCATCAGCGCCTTCGTCTTTGACGATTGGTATTAATGTCACTTTCTTTCCAGAAAAAGCAAGAGAGTCATAAACACGAGCATAAGGATACGTCCGTGTTCTTTTTGCGGAAACCCACCAGCTGACAGCAATTTGTTGTTGATTTATTCTTAGAATGAAGGTCGACTCTTCGGATAATGCTTGCACAAGGTCCTTCAACTCAAATGTACGCAACTTTCTGCAAAGATATGGAGTGTATTTGACACCTGTAATTTCAGCGGAGATATTATTTAGATTTGGCAATTCTCGCGACTCTCCTTTGTAGCTCTGTTCTTAAATGCTTCGCGTCTTCTCTTACTGTGATATTGAATTTATTTGAACCGCATAACCTCACTTGTTTGCCTATTCCCGTTTTTTCTTTAATCGTTTCGAGCAATTCTATATCAATATCGTAACCTGCTACGTTCCTGTTTAGTTCCAAGGCAACTTTCAAAGTAGTTCCAGACCCCATAAAAGGGTCTAAGACCGTTTCTCCTTTGTAAGAAAACAATTTTATAAGACGATAGGCAATTTCGTCAGGAAAAGCGGCAATTCCCTTTTCAATTCTGTTACTGAAAGGTAAGACATTAGTAATGTTCCATACTGAAAGATACCATTTTCTTTTTGACCACTCTTCCATGTCGATTTTGGATTCTCGCCTTATCTCATTCGGAATTGTGGAATAATCGAAAGTTCCATTCTGGAAAATGAGAATTGACTCTTGCAGATTGTCAGGATAAAAGTACATCGGGTACGGGTGCTGAATTAGCACGCCGCTTCTTCGACTTATTCTAATATAGCCTTCTGGTTTTACCCAAGTTATTCGGTCTCTATATTTGAACCCCTCATCTATGAAAATCTTGGTTATGTCAGCAACAACAGGAAACTTACTGCCATTGATAAGAGTGTCGTCGCAAACAAAGCAGGCAATTCTCCCTTCAGCCATGACCCTTTTAAGTTCTTTTGCCACTCCACGTATCATTTTCAGAAACTCATCATATGTGTCGAAGAGGTCTGGATAATCGAAAGGGGCATTAAAATAGGGTGGACTCGTTACAACCAGACTAACGCTCTTATCAGCCAGTTCGTGCATGTTTACACTGCTACCGAAAACCAGCTTGTTGACGAACGCTGCACTCGCGGTAGGAACACTTGAGGATACTTGTGCATCTTCCGCTGTCTGTATGTTCTCTGAAATAGCGGGTTTTTGCTTTTGTCCATTCGCAGTAACTTGGAATCCGTTTTCATTTCTGGTTAAGGTCACTTCTGTGTTAACTGAAAACCTGTCTCTGAGATAATCCGACCAAAGTCTGCCGTATTTGTCAACTTTCGCAGGCAAATCATTTAACTTAGTGTCAAACGGAACCGACAGGTCGCCCATAAGTTCCGCTCTGTTTTTGGCGGGTATGTGAACGAACCCTAATTCAACTTCCATTTTTTTGAGTGTCTTTGTGACCATAGCCACCAATTCTGTTATGCTATATCTTCTTGTCTATAAATTTAATCTTATAGTCTTTTCTGAGCACTAGAGACGCTGTGGGTTGTGAATTGGTAAATTTGTGAATTTCGTTAGGGTTCTTATAGGCTTTGCCTTTCGTTTTCTGTTTTGGTGAAGAAAAAATGTTGCGTCTTCTAGGAGGTGAAATTCAGCAAGGCAGCCTAAACCAAGTCACGGGCTATTCTGAGAAAGCCCAACGCACAGGCAAACCATCATATTTGGAGCCTAATAGCAATTCATTGCAGAAACCTATAGAGGGTCTAAGAGAAACCGTTTTTGGAAACTATTTAAAGAGGGGGTATAAGACAAAAATCGCACATCAGTTCCGCCAGCTCCACCCAAACCCAGAACCCTCCAGCAAAACACCATTCAAAACCCTTATACCACACGACACAACACTTATATTAGCGAGAACAACTTCTAAAACAGTTCAGCAACATAGAAAAAGCCATCAAAAAACAAGATGCAACTCCACATCCACACGAATGCGGAGTGAAGCGGTGAACTGAGCCGCAAAACGCGAAGCTCACGATGACACCATGCATAGGCCAAAACGACGCGCAAACAACATAAGTAAGGTTTTCACCAAACGCCAAACAGATACCACCATACGGTCCGACTACGCCAACGCCGTCTGGAGAATGGCTCGGCTTGAGAGCTGACGAAGGGCGCGGCAAGCCGCGATATGCCCCGGGTAGGCGCATGCAGCCTTCGAACCGGGGATACCTGAATGGGACTTCCCACCGTGGCTCTTCGGAGTCACAGTGCTCCTTCACGGAGCGGGAACCCCCCGAACGGAAACATCTTAGTAGGGGGAGGAAAAGAAACCAAAACGGGATTCCCCTAGTAGCAGCGAGCGAAACGGGAAAAGTCCAAACCGAATCCCACGCTGAAAAACGCGGGAGATGTAGGGTTACGGGCCCAGCTTCCTCTTCGCTGGTCAAGCTGAAGTGGCCTGAAAAGGCCCGCCAAAGAGGGTGACAGCCCCGTAAGCACAAGCCAGAAAGAGTCGAGTTGGAGTCCCAGACTACCGTACCCTGGTTTGGGTGCGGAAAATCGGAAGTCACCAACTTCCAAGACTAAACACTACTCAAGACCGATAGCGCACTAGTACGGTGACGGAAAACTGAAAAGTACCCCGGAATGGGGGTGAAAAGTGCCTGAAACCAGACGGTTACAGACGTGTGCGGCCCGGAAGGGTAGAATCCTCCCGAAGGAAACCGCTGTGAAGCGGCAGTACGAGGGAGGAGGACCAGGGTTGCACGTTCCGTCTAGAAACACGGGCCGGGGAGTTCACAGCTGTGGCAAGCCTAAGGGTTAAAAGCCCGTAAGCATAGGGAAACCAACACGCGCGCAACCGCCGCAAGGCGGCCAGGCGCAGGGTCTGAAAGGGCCCGGAGTCACAGCTGCAAAACTAGAAACCAGACGATCTAGCCCTGGGCAGGGCGAAGCTAGGCGAAAGCCTAGTGGAGGCTCGCAAGGGTGCTGACGTGCAATTCGTTCCCCAGACCTGGGGCTAGGGGCGAAAGACCAATCTAGTCTGGTGATAGCTAGTTCCCTCCGAAGTGGGCCTGAGCCCAGTCCTGAGCGAGGTGGCTGGTGGGGTAGAGATACTGATTGGAAAGCAAGGAGCCGAAAGGTTCCACTTTTTTTTCAAACTCCGAATCCACCCGCGCCGTAGACCTCGGGAGACGGGTTACAGGGGGTAAGCTCCTGGACCGAGAGGGGGACAACCCAGACTGAGGTTAAGGCCCCCAAGTGCTGGCTAAATGTCAAACTAAAGGGCGTCGTCAGCCTCAGACAGCGGGGAGGTAGGCTTAGAAGCAGCCATCCTTCAAAGAAAGCGTAACAGCTCACCCGCCGAGGCTGACGGCCCCGAAAATTGACGGGGCTAAGCCAGCCGCCGATACCTCAGAACGCAGCTTAGCGCTGCGCTGGTAGGAGGGCGTCCTAGCTGGACAGAAGCTGGGCCTTGAGGTCCAGTGGACCGGTTAGGATTGCGGATCCCGGTGGTAGTAACAGCAAAGAGAAGTGAGAATCTTCTCCGCCGAAGGGGCCAGGGTTCCCCGGCAACGATCGTCAGCCGGGGGTAAGTCGGTCCTAAGATATGACTCAACCGATCATGTCAAAAAAGGGAATCCGGCTAAAATTCCGGAACCACGGAGGTACATGCGGCAACGCAAGCCTAGCGCCCGACGTTTCGGGGTAGGCTGAGCAGGGCTGTCGCCTTGTTTAACCGTATAAGCCTGGGGAGTGCCGTAATGGCGAGAACTAGGCGAAAGCGGGAATAGCCGCCCGTTTTAGGGTGGTTCAGCTGATTTCTGGAGCCACTGAAAAAGGCGCTGGGAAGGATCCTCTGTGACCGTACCTAGAACCGACACAGGTGTCCCTAGGCGAGGAACCTAAGGCGTGTCGGGTATACACTAATGCGAGGGAACTCGGCAATTTAGCCCCGTACCTTTGGTATAAGGGGTGCCTGCTCTTTCAGCCTCGTGTTGTGAGAGCAGGTCGCAGTGGCAAAGGGGTCCCGACTGTTTAATAAAAACACAGGAAGCCGCAAGAGCGAAAGCTTGTGAACGGCCTCTGAATTCTGGCCAGTACAGGTACCTGAAACCTGGGTCCAACTGGGCTAAGGGCCTGCAAACGCCGGGAGTAACTCTGACTCTCTCAAGGTAGCCAAATGCCTTGTCGGGTAAGTTCCGACGTGCATGAATGGATCAACGAGGGCCCCACTGTCCCCGCGTAGTACCCGGTGAAACCACATAACGTGGACGAACAGTCCACGATCTCCCAGCGGGAAAAGAAGTCCCTGTGGAGTTTTACTGCAGCCTGCCGCTGGAATACGGTTGTGGATGCAGAGCGTAGTCGGGAGCCGTCGATCCTGCGTTCTCCGGGACGTGGGGGAGGCGACAATGGAACACCGACTTTCTGCAACCGTGTTTCTCACCGGCGCCTTTGGTGCCGGAACAACGGTTGGTGGGCAGTTTGGCTGGGGCGGCACGCCCTTGAAAAGATATCAAGGGCGCCCTAAGGTTGGCTCAGGCGGGACAGAAACCCGCCGTAGAGTGCAAGGGCAAAAGCCAGCCTGACTGGATCCTGAACAGTAAAGGATCCAGAGGCGAAAGCCGGGCTTAGCGATCATCCATGCTCCCCATTGGTGGGGGCTGGATGTGTCAGAAAAATTACCCTAGGGATAACAGGCTCGTCGCGGGCGAGAGTCCCTATCGACCCCGCGGCTTGGTACCTCGATGTCGGCTCTTCCTATCCTGGCCCTGCATAAGGGGCCAAGGGTGAGGCTGCTCGCCTATTAAAAGGGAACGTGAGCTGGGTTTAGACCGTCGTGAGACAGGTCGGACTTTATCTGCTGGGAGTGCTGGCTGCCTGAGGGGAAAGGGTCCCTAGTACGAGAGGAACGGGACGCTGTGGCCTCTAGTTTACCGGTTGTCCGACAGGGCAGTTGCCGGGCAGCCACGCCGTTGAGGATAAGAGCTGAAAGCATCTAAGCTCGAAGCCTCTCCCGAAAAGAGGCAGCCATTCCCGTTTCACGGGACGAAGGCTCCCATAAAAGATGGGTTTGATGGAGCCGGGGTGTACGCTGGAAGACTTCGGTCGACCAGCTCAGCCTGCGGCCCCCAACCGCCTAAGGTGTCGGGCTCAGGTGGTGTCTGAGCGATATTTGCGTGAAACCTTGCGTGTTGCGCGTTGAAGCCTGTGCATGGTATCATCTGTGAAAAACAAATTGATAATTTTTGGTGACTTTTGGTTGTTGCTGGTTTTTCTTGGTTGTTTTTTGTTTGTGAGGTTTATCTATGTTGAGCGGTGAAGGTTGTTGCGAAGCTTAGGAATCAAGTGAAGTACTCGTTTCGCTCACAAATGACAGTTAAGCGCCTCGGGAAACTTGATGCAGGAGCAATTCCTTAAAAGGGATCCCCTTGTCTTCCGAGCCTCTCCCTCGGCGTGTTCTAAATTCTCATGGTTGATACTATGGGTGCGAAAATTTTAAGAGCAATCTCCTTGTCATATTTTATAAAATGAATGATGTTGCTGTTTTCTTTCCATTCTTGCTTCTTATAGTGATATTGATATTAATCTGGATTTTTTTAAGAAATTTAAAACCAAAACAAGAATATGGAGTAGAATCTGTCACTCTAAGAGGAGAAACAGTGAAAAGTATTGGAGAAAAGAGAATTGCAGATTACTTTGAGAGAAACAACATTAATTATGTCTATGAGCAAGAGGCAAGAGGGAAATTTCTATTTTTTGATTACAAGATTAGTTCTCCCGATTTCTACTTACTTGATTATGATGTGTATGTTGAATATTGGGGATTAGTGAATGCGGATGATAGCTGGACAAGGGCGAAATATGTCAGGAATATGAAAAAAAAGATGGCTATTTATTATAAAAACAACATCAAGTTCATATCAATATATCCAGATAATTTGGAAAATTTAGATTGGATTTTTAGAAGGAAATTCAAAAAAGTCACAGGTTTTGAACTTCCTAACTAGTTTACTGAAGACACGCGCGCACATTATTAACCTAGTTTGGGTTTTGGAGGATTAAATTTTAATCCAACCAACCAACTACGGCATGAGACGCAGCAAAGACGACTGCTACTCAGGCGTATACAGGATTCAGGGCATATATGATTTCAGTTCAGATGAAAAGAGACGGAGTAGTAGAAGTCAAGTCAATATAGGTATAGTATAGTCGGAAACGAGTATATGCCTTTCTGGTTCTCAAAATCAAAGGTCGCTCAGAGTCAAAGTCAGGCGTTGCATATTCTGCCCCACAGTAGTGAGGAATTTTCTAAGCCCTATTTTCTGGCTTTCTGGAAAATAGTTTGACGGTTTCTTGACGACATACACGTTAATTGGAGAAGCAATTCCAGATTTGAACAAGTCCTCGAGATGAACCCAAACCAGATAATCTGCTGCTACATCTTTTTCACTGAAATCTTGAAAAGCATTTGTTGCAGTTCCTTTAACTTCCACTTTGAGGGTCTTTCCACTCGCAAGTTCAACAAGTATATCAGCAGTTTTTCCGCCGAAATCTGTTCGTTGAACATTTTCACCAATGATAATCCTGTTGTCATTGATGAGGTGCCGCACTATCGATTCGCTCAGAATCGTTGGCGTTTTGGGAAATTGAATATGCTCAGCCAAAGGATTTTGCTCTTTAAAATCGGCAAGAAAGCTAAAAACTTCACAGACGTTTTTAGATAGCTCCTTTATTTGAGTTTTCTTCAAAAAGGGACGAGGCGCGATATTTCATCACCGTCTTGTTTGTGGTTACGTTTGTCTTATAGTGCGCGTTATATTTGAACGTCACTAAAATCTTGAATCCATTTCCGAAGAGAAAGCAAGTTTTGCGATGGGCAAACCAGCGTCGAATCGTATCTTGCTATTGTGTAGTTTGATAGAGGCTTTCCTGTGGGTGTAGTCAGATTGTTTCGAGAAAACTCGTTCCATTTTTGGCTGTCTTCAGGCTTTGTTAAAGGAACTGCGTTTGAGAGCAGACCTCCTGTTGACCCGCTTATCCACCAATCTGCGCCGCTGCGGTCACCAGTTTTGTCAAATCTACCGAGCTGCCCATTGGCTTTGAATCTTCTCTGCAATTTTGGGTCAACGAAAAGTTCATAGTCCGCATAAATACCTTCAATCCCAAAGTAACCTATAATGTAGGCACCTTTTTTCTCAGAAATCTCCTTATTTTCGGGAGGTTTAGTGCCATTGTAGAAAAGTGTTGAATAGAAAAGAAGAAATCCGCCTTCTTGACGCAATTTCTCATAGACTTTCCCTTCGCCTGGTCTCTTTATGTGATTGTAAGTTAAGGTTTCAAATTCTGGGCTGTTAAATGCGGACAGATTCCGATATTCATAAGGAACCAAATCGCCAACGCCCAATTCTTCATAGGTAGGGTCAGCAGGAGAACGGGGCGGATCAATGTAGATCTTTACGAATTTGAAAGTGCCATCTGAAAAAATAGGGTTCATCCCAAAAGGTTCTACATTAGGCGTCTGACCCACATGAATAAGGACAGCCAACATAAACTTCGTTTATCGCGCAAATATTAGAGAATTATGAATTTTGGCTCAAGTAGTTGTTTGCAAAACTCGGACTTCGTTATTTCCAGTTCATCTTTTTCGGGTTTTTCGAGGAGCGTACGTTCGGGTGCGGTCACGATCTCGGTAAGCCTGCATGTATTTTCTCATGTATTCCCTTTTGCCGCGTTCAGTTGTGGTTTTGTATTTGGTGTAGAATGCTCTCCCGCCGAAAACCGTCCTTCTATGTTTTTTGACTTTTGACAAGCTACGCCCTTGGGTGTATTAGGAGTTTCTTCATTTATTCTTTATGGTTAGAAACTCTAACCGCAAGCTATATTAGGCGAGATATAGTTAGAAATATTAACAATGAAGTGTGAATGTTTGAGTCCAAGATGGCGAAATCATGAAAAACGGGCGCGGTCATCCCGCGTCTTTAAGGGCTACAAAATGCAAATACAGAAAGCCTCAACCAGTACAGGAAAGCGACCTGATTTTTTCGGAGTTGGAAAGCGTAACCCGCGAAAAAGGATAGTTGGCGATGCGAAGTGCGTTAAAGAACTGACTATGAACCACGTGCAACAAGTAAAACGCTACAAAGGATATCCATTTTGCGCACAGAAAGGAGTTATCTTTGTTCGGAAAGCTACTAAAGTCCCCCCGAAGGTAAGAGCCAGTGCCAAGAAATCAAACATAAAAATCGTTAGAAAAAGGGCGAGAAGGCTCACTTGTGCTTAGACCAAAATGTGAACAGAAATAGAAATAATTAACAATCCCCTAAAAAAGGTAGTTAGATTAAATTTTAATCCACCACACCTTTTGAATATGCAGTGCGAATGCACTATAAGCAGCGAAGCACATATGACTGGAAATGCAACCTAATCAGCAGAGGAGCCAAATCAATTCTGGCATCCGCGTAAAAATCGTCTTGAAGCAAGACCAGCGGAGCGGTAAATTAACCGAGGGTATCGTCAAGGATATCCTCACCAACAGCTCAACTCATCCCCACGGAATCAAGGTACGACTTACAGACGGCAAAGTCGGCAGAGTACAATCAATAATAAAATAATGTAGCAGCTTGGCTGAGTTGCGCGCTTTTGAATAATATGAGGCTATACTAAACAGAATGAGCCCCTTACACTTTAATTAAAAGAATCACCAAATAGAAGAAAACTTGTAGGCTACCAAATTACTAAGCTCGCTATGAATGTACGCGCGGGGTTATCGCGTTACCAGAACACTAAAAAAGTATCTGCGCCACCTCTCGGTATATAACGTCAAAAACTAAGGCAGAATATTATAACTTTTTTTTGGGTTTGGGATTAAATTTTAATCCAATTGCCTTCAAAACGCTGATCGTGGTGCTCCCGCACCACTCTCACGATGCGAGTAGTCCCATTTCCCAAGAGCACCTACAAATGGACATATATGAGATTTTGAGAAAAA
>Ga0209323_10002609_pt1 | contig 11982 bp, 11 predicted proteins | sample Rifsed19ft2_FD_184014 | JGI IMG/M metagenome (GOLD analysis project Ga0209323, IMG submission 184014) | Soil microbial communities from Rifle, Colorado, USA - sediment 19ft 2 (version 2) | ecosystem: Environmental > Terrestrial > Deep subsurface > Rock core/Sediment | place: Rifle, Colorado...
CATCGGGCATGGCCATAAAGGGGATGATGCTGTCCGGGCGCACGAAGCAGGCATAGGCTTCGCCTTTGGCCGCGGCGTGCAGCATCTCGGGGCCGTAATCGCTGGTGCCACCGGTGGGCACCGTGAAAGCACTGATCAGGCCGGGGAAACGTAGCGCCCGAAAATCCAGCAGCACCGGCCTGTCTGGGTCCAACTGGCGGAAATGGCGCGCGTAATACCTGCCCAACAATTCACCGTACAGTTTGTTGGCGCCGTACATGGTGATCGGCTCCAGGCGTTCATCCTCCTTGACCCGCGGGTAGGCTTCCTTCTCTTGCAGATCGCGCATGCCATATACGGCCATGGAGCTGGGATATACAAAGACGACCGGGCGGCCTTGCCGCTCCGAGAGCCGGGCGGCCAGTTCCAGCAATAGCTGGGTTCCGTTCACGTTGACCTCATGGGCCAGTGCCGGTGCCCGTTCGGCGCGCGTAGAAAGCAACGCCGCCAGGTGGTAAATGGCGGCGAATTGGGTTTCCGTTTCCAGGTGGGCGATCACCTCTTTATCGGCCACGCTGCCCTTGATGTGGGTTACGTGCTTGGCCGTCTCGGGAGGCAAATCCAGCAGGTCGAGGGTGACCAACTCATAGCCCCCGGCTTTGGCCAGTTGTTCAACCAACGCCTGGCCGATCTCTCCGGCCGCGCCGGTGATGAGGATCGCTTCTTTTAGCATGCGCTCTCCTGGGGTTCGGGTCTGGGTTTGTATTATTTCATACCTTCCCTAAAAGGTTAAGGGCAGGTACATCGAATAACCAAGCGATCCGCCACTTTTGTCACTCCGAACGGTCTATTAAGTCCTTATCCGATAGAGAATCAAGAAAGCGAGGAATCTCGCTTACGCGGTCTTCCGCATAGCCTGGTTCCGCCTCACCTAGCGAGAATCCTCTCAGTTAAGCCGGGTATTATTAAGCCAACTCTCCGGAGGGTCCTTATGAGCGAAAACGAACAGGAAAAGAAAAAAGAAACCGACGAAGAAGTCAAAGAAGACCTCCAAGCCGACCGGGATGACTCCCTGGGCTATTCCCGCGAGCAAATTACCTTCGAAGAGGAGCCCGATAAACCCGCAGAAGAAAAAGGGGATGGCAAGCCCTAGGTATAAGCCTCGTCCGCAGCTTGGCATCCCCCTCCATTTCCATCCTCTAACTCAAAACCGCCTGTATGATGCCCCTGGTGGGGTCTAGGCCTTCCGCTATTGCGCTTGTGCCTAAGCCTGCTCATAGGCATCAACTCTGGATAGCATGCGGCTTGTCAATAGGTCGACATTACAACGTGGAACTTAACTTGGAGAATCGCTACCCGGCGTAGCCGGTAGATTTCTTCCGTAAAGTTGCGCAGCAACTTACTTGACGCAGAACGGATGTTCGTGTATAGTTATTAGCACAAATGAACGAAATTCTGCACCGAGGAGTGCCGCAATGATGATGGCCAAACGTCGCAAAGGTCTCAGCGAGCGCCATAAGAAGATCCTGGTTATGCTGGAAAACTACCAGGCGGAAACCGGATATCCCCCCTCTATCCGTGAAATTGGCAAGCAAACCGGCATCTCCTCCACCTCAGTGGTCAATTACTATTTAAACCAGCTTGAAGAAGAAGGCTATATCGAACGCGATCGCAAGATCTCGCGCGGCGTGCGCCTGGTGAAGGACCTCTCCGGCCAGCTGCACGACGTTGCCAACACCGTGCGCGGCGCCATCGAAGACCTGATCCGCGTGCCCGTCATCGGCCGCATTGCCGCCGGCCTGCCCATGCCCATCCCCAGCTCCGACTTTGCCTATTACGACGCCGAGAGCGGCGTGCAAATTGCCCGCAGCCTGCTGGCTCCCGGTGACAAAGAAGAAGACCTGTTTGCCCTCGAAGTCCAGGGCGACTCGATGGTGGATGCCATGGTGAACGATGGCGACATCGTGGTGATGAAGCGCGCCCAGGACGCCCGCAACGGGGAAATGGTGGCCGTGTGGCTGAACGACCGCGACGAGACCACCCTGAAATATTTCTACAAAGAGAATGGCCGCGTTCGCTTGCAACCGGCCAACCCCACCATGCAGCCCATTTTCGTGGATAACCCCCGCGCCGTACAGGTGCAAGGCAAAGTGGTCATGGTTATCCGCCAAATGGAGCGGGTTAACTAAGCCAAAACGAACTCCTCATAAAAACCCGTCAATCGACGGGTTTTTATTTTTAATCGTTTTCCCAAGTAAAATCACCCCATGCCATTAGCTAACAACGAACGCATTTTGCCCACCCTGATCCGCGAGCTGGCTGCCGAACAGCACCTCAAACTGGCTGGCTTTTCTCAGGATTGGATTCTGCGCCTGGAAAAAGAGGGGGTGGCCCGCCACATCTTTGGCTACAACTTCGAGCTCAACTCCGCCACCGCCCAACTCACCGCCGGAGACAAAGGGGCCGTTTCGGACCTGCTGAGCTACCTGCAGGTTCCCCATGTGGAGCACCGCCTTTTCCTGCACCCGAGATTATCGGGTTATGTCTCCTCCCAAGGTAACTGGCCGGCGATGCTGGCTTACGCCCAAAAGGTGGGCTATCCGCTGGTTTGCAAACCAAACACCGGCACCGGCGGTGAAGGCGTGAGCCGTGTGGATAATCCCGCTGATCTGGAACGCACCACAACCGCCTTGTTCCAGCTGCACCGCTCCATCTGCCTCTCGCCCTACCTGGATTTTGAACAGGAATATCGCGCCGTGATGCTGGATGGGGTCTGCGAACTGCTCTACACCAAGCGCCGCCCCCACGTGGTTGGCGATGGGCGCTCCAGCGTACTCGAGCTCATCGAGCAGCTGCACCTCAGCGGCTCGCTTTCACAGGAGTTGGCTGGCCAGGCCATCGAACAGCACCGCGGCGAATTGCGCCGCGTCCCTGAAACCGGACAGGAGGTCCTTATCGGCTGGAAGCACAATTTGGGAGAAGGGTCTGCGCCGCACCTCGTGAATGAAGGGGCGCTATGCGACCAACTGGTCGAACTGGCCCGCCGCGCGCAGCAAGCCATCAATATCCGCTTCGCCGCGGTGGATATGGTGGAGGCGGACGGGCAGCAGTTGGTCCTGGAGATCAATTCCGGCGTGATGATGGAGTATTTCGTGCGCCATTTCTCTGACGGCCGCCAGCGCGTCAAGGGCATCTACGCCAAAGCGCTGGACAAGATGTTTGGCGGCAGGCTCACCGCCACCTAAGATAAAATCCTCGCGTGGCAACTCCGCAGCTTAAGGGGATCCCGCGTTCCAAACGAATACTCGACTTGGCGCTCACCCTCAGCGTTGGCCTCATCGCGCTGCCGGTCATAGCCCTTATCGCCCTCCTGGTTCGTATCTTTCTCGGCAGCCCGGTGGTTTTTCGCCAGCGGCGGCCGGGTTACCGCGGTTTGCCATTCACTCTTTACAAGTTCCGCACCATGAAAGAGCTGCATCACGCCGATGGCCGCCCGCACTCGGATGAAGAACGTCTGACCCCGTTAGGTCGCTTTCTGCGGGCCACCAGCTTGGACGAACTGCCGGAACTCTACAACGTGCTTCGCGGTGAAATGAGCCTAGTGGGGCCGCGGCCGCTGCTCATCCAATACCTGGACCGCTATACGATGGAGCAAGCGCGCCGCATGCTGATGCCGCCCGGCATGACCGGCTGGGCGCAGATCAACGGCCGCAACAACGTCTCTTGGGAAGAGAAGTTCGCCCTGGATACTTGGTATGTGGATCATTGGTCCTTCTGGCTGGACGTAAAGATCATACTGCTCACTCCATTAAAGGTGCTGCGCCGCGAAGGCATCAGCCAGCCCGGCAACGCCACGGCTATGGAATTTATGGGGAGCCAGCCCCCAAAAAGCGACGAGTATAATGCCCGCCATGCGGGATGACGCCGGCCTATACCGGCAACTCTTTCGCATCCGGCGCTTCGAAGAAAGCGTGCTGGATGCATTCCCCACCGGCGCTTTTTACGGAACCACCCACACCTATTTAGGGCAAGAAGCCAACGCAGTGGGCGTGCTGGCGCACCTCAATCCCGGTGATCTGGTGTTCAGCAACCACCGCTGCCACGGCCATTTCATCGCCTACGGCGGCAACATGCGCGCTCTGTTCGCCGAGCTGATGGGCAAGGCCACTGGCGTGTGCGGTGGCCTGGGCGGCTCGCAGCACCTGCACTGGAGGGACTTCTACTCCAACGGAGTGCTGGGCAGCACAGCCCCAGTAGCAGTTGGTGCCTCCCTGGCAGAGAAGGCCAAGCGCAGCCAGGCCCTTACCGTTATCTTCCTGGGCGATGGGGCCCTGGGGGAAGGCGTGGTTTACGAGAGCCTCAACCTAGCTTCTCTTTGGAAAGCGCCCATCCTTTTCGTCCTAGAGAACAACTACATCGCCCAAACTACGCCGATCGAGCTGGCCCTGGCCGGCTCTATCAGCGCTCGTTTTGCAGCTTTCGGCATCCCTTGCCGCGAACTGGACAGTAGTGATGTGCAAGTAACCAGCGCGGCCGCCGGGGAAGAAATCCACATCTTGCGTACCGCCGGCGGCCCGCGCGCGCTAGTGTTGAATACTCAGCGCTTTGGACCGCATTCCAAAGGGGACGATACCCGCGATCAGAAGACCTTGGCGGAAATGCGTACGACGCGTGATCCGTTGGCCATTCACGGGACGCGTCTGACAGCCAAACAGCGCGCCGAGATCGAATCCCAAGTGAATACCGAAGTTGCGGCTGCCCTCAAACAAGCGCAGGCAGACCCATTGCCAACCTCATAATATGACCACTGTCCTAGAATCGCTCAACCACGGGCTGCACCAGGCCTTTTCTCAGGATGCGCGCGTGTATCTGATCGGCGAAGATGTGCTCGACCCTTACGGTGGCGCTTTCAAAGTCAGCAAAGGGCTGTCGAGCCAGTATCCAGACCGCGTATGGACCAGTCCGGTATCCGAAGCGGCTTTGGTTGGGATCGGCGCGGGCATGGCCTTGCGCGGCCTACGTCCGGTGGTGGAGATCATGTTTGGCGATTTCAGTGCGCTGATCGCTGACCAATTGATCAATAGCATAAGCAAATTTCGCAGCATGTACAACAATCAGGTCGAAGTGCCTCTGGTGATCCGCACGCCGATGGGCGGCCGCCGTGGTTACGGCCCCACTCACAGCCAAACGCTGGAAAAACTCTACATGGGAGTCCCCGGTCTGCGCATGTTGGCTGCCAATACCCAGGCTAACCCAGGGGGTCTCTTACGCACAGCCATCCTGGAAGATCCCGGCCCAGTCTTCTTCGTAGAAAATAAGCTGCTCTATCTAAAACCGGTGTTGGACAACAATGCCTTAAAGGATTTCGAGATCGAACTCAACATTCCGCCGGAAAGCTATGCGCCAACGCACACCTTGCGCCTTAAAGGCTCGCCGCCGCCCTTGCTTACCCTCGCCGCTTATGGCTACATGGCCGAGCTGGCTCGTGAAGCGCTGCTGAGCTTGGCCTTCGAACACGAATTTTTCTGCGAATTGGTTGTGCCAAGCCAGCTTGCTCCCCTGGCGCCGGAGGGTGCGATGGATAGCGCCCTCGAAAGTTCGCTGCAGCGCACTCAACGTTTGCTTACCATCGAAGAAGGCACTTACACATTGGGCTGGGGCGCGGAGATCCTGGCGCGCGCTGCACAAGCCTTCCCTGGCCGACTAAAGTCAGCCCAGCGGCTGGCCGCAGCTGACCAGCCCATCCCGGCCTCGGTGCCGCTTGAGGAAGCCGTACTGCCTGGCATTCAGGATATCGTTGAGGCCGCGCAGACTCTGGTATAAACCTCACATGAGCAAGGCCTTCCCCGTCACTATCCCGTTGATCAATCCAAACGAGAATGAGGCTCGCTTGGTGGCCTTGCACGCTAAACCAGGCCAAAAGGTGAAGGCCGGCGCTTTGCTGGCGACGCTGGAGACCACCAAATCCACCTTCGAGCTGGTGGCTGAACAAGGCGGTTATGTGGTGGGCCTCCCCAGAAAACCCGGAAACATGCTAAGAGCCGGAGAAATCCTTTGTTATTTGGCAGGCACGAAAACCTGGAAAGCTCCAAAGACCAATAAAAAAACGATTAGCACAAAGATTCCTGAAGGGCTGCGCATCACCCAACCAGCTTTAATCCTGGCGCAAAAAGAAAAGCTGGACCTTTCCACACTACCTATCGGACCTATCATCACGGAAGAGTACTTACACCGCACTCTAAAAACTGCTCAGTCAGTAAAAGCTGAGATTCCTAAAGAAGCCAACCAGCCTAACGCCATTATCGTGTACGGCGGCGGCGGGCACGGGAAAGCAGTTATTGAATTGCTGAAAGCGGTTGGTGGATACACCATCGTCAGCGTAATAGACGATGGGCGCGAACCCGGCGATCGCGTATTGGATGTGCCTGTCTTGGGCGGCGAGGGCGTGCTGGCGGATGTGTTGCTCGCCGGCTGCCTGCAAGCAGTTAACGCAGTAGGTGGCATTGGGGCCATAAGCAGTCGCATCGCTGTATTCGAAAAATTGCGCGCCGCGGCTTTTGAGTTCCCCAGCCTGGTGCATCCCAGCTCGGTGGTGGAACCAAGCGCCAGCTTGGCCGCTGGTGTGCAAGTTTTTCCGCAGGCCTACATCGGTTCAGAAGCCCAAATTGGCCTTGGTTGCATAGTAAATACCGGAGCTATCGTCTCGCACGATTGCGTGCTGGAGGACTATGTCAACCTGGCGCCTGGCGCCATTTTGGCGGGCGGGGTGCACGTAGGAAACGGCACGTTGATCGGCATGGGGGTGACGGTGAATCTGAACGTGCGCATCGGTGCCCGGGCGCGCATCGGCAATGGGGCCACCGTGAAGGACGACGTGCCCGAGGGCGGCATTGTGCGCGCCGGATCCATTTGGCCCGACTAACCTTTCTTGCCGCCCCGCGCGGTTTAAGTTACAGTGAGGTATGCCCGCCAAGAAAGTCGCGCCCAAGCGGCGAAAAGGCACCCACAGCTCCGCCTTCGGCGCGGCTGGGCGCGTAAACCATGACTCCAGCGCGTTTTATAGCAGCGCACTTTATGCCGAGCGAACTGACCAACGCGTGGCTGCCCTGATAGAAAAGCCCTTTCCCAAATCAGCCCGCAACCAAATCTTTACGCACAGTAGTCAAGACATGCACGAATTACCCGAAGGGTGCGTGCACTTGATGGTCACCTCCCCCCCTTATAACGCTGGTAAAGAATACGACCGTGACCTGAACCTGGATGAGTATCTGGCTTTGCTGCGGCAGGTATGGGCGGAATCCTGGCGTGTTTTGGTGCCAGGCGGGCGCGCCTGTATCAACGTGGCCAACCTGGGGCGCAAACCTTATATTCCTTTGCACGCCTTTGTCATCCGCGACATGCTCTCGCTGGGCTTCCTGATGCGCGGTGAAATTATTTGGGATAAGGCCGCCAGTTCCGCCACCTCCACCGCCTGGGGATCCTGGCGCAGCGCCAGCAATCCTACGCTGCGTGACGTGCATGAATACATCCTGGTGTTTAGCAAGGGCAGCTTTGGCCGCAAGAAACCCAAGGGGCGGCGTTACACCATTGGCAAGGAAGAATTCCTGCAGAATAGTAAGAGCGTATGGACCTTCCCGGCTGTATCTGCTAAAAAAATCGGGCATCCAGCCCCTTTCCCCCTAGAGTTACCCAAGCGGTTGATCGAACTGTACACCTTCACCGGCGAAACAGTGCTCGACCCCTTCATGGGCAGCGGCCAGACCGCGTTAGCGGCATTGGCCATAGGCAGAGTTTACGTTGGGTATGAGACAAACCCGAATTACGTGACATTAGCCGAACGACGCATCCTACAAGCCGGGAATAAATGAACATTACCGTCTTTGGCTCTTCCTCACCCGCGCCCGGCGACGCTGCCTACGAAGAAGCGCACCGTTTGGGCGCGCTGTTGGCCCAAGCCGGCCATTGCGTGCTCACTGGAGGCTATATGGGCACCATGGAGGCGGCCTCGCGCGGGGCGCATGAAGCCGGCGGTCACACCATCGGCGTAACCTGCGAGCAGATCGAAGTCTGGCGTAAAGCCAAAGCAAATGACTGGGTGCGCGAAGAGCGCCGTTTTCCTACGTTGCGTGAACGTTTGTACACTCTCATCGAGAGCTGCGATGCGGCCTTGGCCTTACCCGGCGGCGTAGGCACCCTCACCGAGATCTCCGTAATGTGGAGCCAGATGCAGACGCAATCCATGCCGGCGCGGCCGCTGATCCTCATCGGTCCTGGCTGGCAGAAAGTCTTTGAGACTGTTTTTGCTGAATTGGACAGTCACATCCCCAGCACGCACCGCAGCTTGCTCCATTTTGCGTCTGATGTCGAGGCTGCTGTTGCCACATTGACGAAGCCCGGCTGAAGCGCATGCCAACCATCGAACTGCCACGCATAAAGCAAGAAGCCGCACAACTTGCCGAATATTTTCATGAGCCGGACCTATATCTGCGCGGCTTGGTGCGCCTCCTACAGAATTACGCCATGCCTGCCCATCGCCAGGGACGTATAAGCGGAATGCGCCCAGTCCTGACCAGTTACGAAGTCCCACCACCCCTGCTTAAGCAATTGCAACTTGAACTGGCTGAACAAGCCAAGCAATCTCCACAGGCGGCTTTAGCTGTGGCGGATGGGTTGTGGGAGCGGCGCACCATGGAGACCCGGCAATTGGCAGCCCGCCTGCTTGGCGCCATTGAGGCTGAACCCAAACAGATCGCAACTCGACTGGAGCTCTGGGCGCAGGAAAACCGCGAACCAACCTTGGCCACAGAACTAGAGCAGCAGGGAACAACTACCCTATGTGCCCGCTCTCCCGAGGAACTGGTCGCCTTTGCGCGACGTCTGCTGGATAGCAAGGAGTTGCGAAAACAACGCCTGGCCCTCGGGGCGCTGCAGACCCTCATGAGCAGCCCAGGTTTCACCAATCTTCCACTCCTTTTTGCCCTGCTCTCTACGCTGTGTAAGGCTCCCGACCGCAAACTGCGTCCTATCCTGGCCGACCTGCTGCTGGGTTTGGCGCAGCGCAGCCCCAAGGAAACCGAATATTTCCTGAAGCAATGCCTGGAATCAGGACCCAACCCAAACTTTGAATGGATCGCCCGCCAGGTGCTGAAGGTGCTGACGGAAGATAGCCAGGCAAGACTGCGGGCTGTGTTGAAAACCTGACCAGGGAATTGGTATTCTTTGGTTTAGTTTTATTCTTAGGGTATAATTTTCGTCCGACTAGACCGGCATCTGGCTAAGGCTGGATGCCAGGAGACCTGCCAAAAGGAGTGCAGACGTCATGCCATTAGCAAAAGAGAAGAAGACACAGGTTATCAGCGAATTTCATAGGGCGGATGGAGACACAGGTTCTCCAGAAGTACAGATCGCCTTGCTGAGCAGCCGCATCGAACAGCTCACCGGTCATTTGCAAACCCATACCAAGGACCATGCCTCGCGGCGCGGTTTACTGCAGATGGTAGGCCAGCGTCGCAGGCTGCTCGAGTACATGCGTAAAACCAACTACGAAGCCTACGTAGCCCTTGCTGACCGCCTTAAGATCCGCCGCAAGAGCTAGACAACCCATGGCCATGTAAAACGGGAAGGAGGGCATAAACCTAAAGTAAAACTCTGATTGTTCAAAACGCCAACCATTCAAAAGCCCGCTAGTCAGGGCATTGGAATTTGCAGACAAAAGGTCGTGTTTGCCGGCAAATTCCAGTTCCTAGGCTGGGGGGCAGCCAGGCTGGGCAATAACAAGCCCAAGCCTAAGGAGAACAAAATGCAACCCGAATCAAAGAAATTTTCCGCCCAGGTGGGCAACCAAGAACTCACCTTTGCCACCGGCAAACTGGCCGGGCAGGCTGGCGGCGCAGTCACCGCCCGCCTGGGCGACACGCTGATCCTGGCCACGGCCACTATGTCGCCGGCGCCGCGCACCGGCATCGACTTTTTCCCGCTTAGCGTGGATTACGAAGAGCGCATGTACGCCGGAGGCAAGATCCCCGGGTCCTTCTTCCGCCGCGAAGGGCGCCCCAGCGAAGGCGCCATCCTCACTGCGCGCCTGACCGACCGGCCGCTGCGCCCGCTCTTCCCCAAGGACCTGCGCAATGAAGTGCAGGTCATCATGTATGCCCTTTCAGCCGATGATGAGAATGTGATCGACGTCATCGCGGTCAATGCCGCCTCGGCAGCCTTGATGATCTCCGACATCCCCTGGAACGGCCCGGTGGGAGCCGTACGCGTGGGGCGCGTCGACGGCAACTTTGTGATCAACCCCACCTACTTACAACTGGAGCAATCCGACCTGGACCTGCGCGTTGCGGGGACCCGCGAAGCCATCCTGATGGTGGAATGCGGAGCCAATGAAGTAGAAGAAAGGGTCATCGTCGCCGCGCTGGAGGAAGCCCACAAGGCCATCCAACCGCTGATCGATATGCAAGAGAAGATGACCAAGGAAGTCGGTAAGCCGAAGCGCGACTATCAGAGCTTCAGCGTAGCTGATGACCTGCAGGAAAAAGTAAAAGCACGTGTTCAAGCTGAACTGGAAGCAATTTTCGACCAAGGCTTGGGCAAAGCCGACCAGTATGCCGCCATTGGCGCCCTGCGCGACATGGTGGTGACCGAACTGGCTCCCGAAGATGTAGAGCTGGCTGCTCACGTGAAGGAAGCCTATAGCTCGGCTGAGAAAGCCGTGGTTCGCCGCCGCATCATTGAAGAAGGCAAACGGCCCGACGGTCGTAAACCCACTGAGATCCGACCGATCTGGTGCGAGGTGGACTACAGCCCACGCGCCCACGGCTCCGGCTTGTTCACCCGCGGCGAAACGCAGGTGCTGACCCTGGCCACGCTGGGCACACCCCGCGAGGCGCAGGAGATCGATACGCTCTCGCCCATCGAAACCAAACGCTATATGCACCACTACAACTTCCCACCCTTCTCCACCGGCGAAGTGAAGTTTCTGCGCGGCTCCTCCCGCCGCGAAATTGGACACGGTGCCCTGGCTGAGCGCGCCTTAGTGCCGGTGATCCCGCCAGAAAAGGAATTTCCCTACACGCTGCGCCTGGTATCCGAGTGCCTGTCGTCCAATGGCTCGACTTCCATGGCCTCCGTATGCGGATCCACCCTGGCGCTGATGGACAGCGGGGTGCCGATCAAGGCGCCTGTTTCCGGCATTGCCATGGGCCTGGTGACGGATGGCAGCAACTACAAGATCCTAAGTGACATCCAGGGCCTTGAGGACCACCTGGGCGATATGGATTTCAAAGTAGCCGGCACCGATAAAGGCATCACTGCCCTGCAAATGGACATCAAGATCTCCGGGCTCACCACCCAGATGATGGATGAAGCACTGCAGCAAGCCAAGGCTGGGCGCAAACACATCCTCGACAAAATGCTGGAAGTCATCCCGGCGCCACGGCCGGACCTGAAGCCGCATGCCCCGCGCATTACCATCGTGATGGTGCCTATCGAGAAGATCGGGGCTATCATCGGGCCCGGCGGCAAGACCATCCGCTCCATCCAGGAAGAAAGCGGCGCCAAGATCGATATCTCCGACGACGGCTCCGTGTACATCGCTTCAGATGACGCCGAAGCTGCCCGCATCGCCCGCGAACGGGTCGAAGCGCTGACCGAGACCCCGGAGATCGGCAAGATCTACACCGGCAAAGTGGTGCGTATCACCGATTTCGGCGCTTTTATCGAAATCATGCCCGGCACCGATGGCATGGTGCACATCTCGCAGCTGGACAGCAGCCACGTGGAATCGGTCAGCGATGTGGTGAAGATGGGCGATGAGGTGACCGTGATGATCACCGATATCGACCCCAGCGGAAAGATCCGCCTGAGCCGCCAGGCTGTGCTGGAAGGCTGGACACCTGAGGAAGCTCGCGAAAAGGATCGCGGCGGACGCCCCAGCGGCGGTGGGGGACGTCGGCCCGGGGGCGGTGGACGCAGCGGTGACCGCGGCCGTGGCGGGGACCGAAA
>Ga0209323_10002610_pt1 | contig 11981 bp, 11 predicted proteins | sample Rifsed19ft2_FD_184014 | JGI IMG/M metagenome (GOLD analysis project Ga0209323, IMG submission 184014) | Soil microbial communities from Rifle, Colorado, USA - sediment 19ft 2 (version 2) | ecosystem: Environmental > Terrestrial > Deep subsurface > Rock core/Sediment | place: Rifle, Colorado...
GGGGCGATAGGCTACGAGCTTGCGATCGAGGCGCTGGCCGCCACGATTGCGGCCGGCAAGTCGAAGTGATGGCGGAAGGGAGAGGACGCCGCCCATGACGCAACAAGGGGACAGCTTCGACAAGGACTTGATCCGCGAACTCGCGGCACTTCTCGAGGAGACCGGTCTCACCGAGATCGAGGTCGAACACGAGGGGAAACGGATCAGGGTCGCGCGTGGGGTGAACCTTACGACCACACTCACCACCGACGTCCCCCAGTCCGCACCTCGAGAGAACACGCGGGCCCCAACGCGGGCCGAGGAGTTCATCGTCCATCCCGGCACGGTGACCTCGCCTATGGTAGGCACCGCCTATCGTTCGCCCGAGCCGGGCTCCCCGCCGTTCGTCGAGATCGGCGCGAAGGTGACAGCCGGGCAGACGCTGCTCATCATTGAAGCCATGAAGACCATGAACCAGATCCCCTCCCCCCGCGCCGGCACCGTCATCGCCATTCTCTTCGAGGACGGCCAGCCGGTCGAATATGGCGAGCCGCTGGCGGTGATCGAGCAACGCTAGCCGGGGCACGATGTTCGACAAGATCCTGATCGCCAACCGGGGAGAGATCGCCCTTCGCATCGAGCGCGCCTGCAAGGAACTTGGCGTCGCCACGGTCGCGGTGCACTCCACCGCCGACGCCGACGCCATGCATGTGCGCCTTGCCGACGAAAGCGTGTGCATTGGCGCGGCCCCGGCCAAGGACAGCTATCTCAATATCCCGGCGATCGTCGCCGCCTGCGAGATCACCGGCGCGGATGCGGTGCATCCCGGCTACGGCTTCCTCTCCGAGAATGCCAGGTTCGCGGAGATCCTCGAGGAGCACGAGCTCACCTTTATCGGGCCTTCCGCCGAGCATGTCAGGCTCATGGGGGACAAGATCAAGGCGAAGGAGACCGCGCGTGCGCTCGGCATCCCCATCGTGCCTGGCTCAGGCCCGGTCGGCGATTTCGAGGAGGCCAAGGCGTTCGCGCGCGACATCGGCTATCCGGTGCTCGTCAAGGCGGCGGCCGGCGGCGGCGGGCGCGGCATGAAGCTGGCGCTGTTCGAGAACGAGCTTGAGCCGGCGCTCCTGACCGCGCGCAACGAGGCCAAAGCCGCCTTCGGCGACGATACCGTGTATCTCGAGAAATACCTCGCCCATCCCCGCCATATCGAGGTTCAGGTGCTGGCCGACGGCCAGGGCAACTCCCTTCATCTCGGCGAGCGCGACTGCTCGTTGCAACGCCGCCACCAGAAGCTCTGGGAGGAGGCCCCCTCGCCGGCCCTCAACGAGAACGAGCGGATCCGCATCGGGGAGACGGTGGCCCAGGCGATGCGAGAGTTAAACTATCGCGGCGTCGGCACCGTGGAGTTCCTCTACGAGGGGGGCGAGTTCTACTTCATCGAGATGAATACCCGGCTTCAGGTCGAGCACCCCGTCACCGAGATGATCACCGGGCTCGACCTCGTCATCGAGCAAATCCGGATTGCGGCGGGTGCGCCGCTGTCGCTCCGCCAGGAGGACATCCGCTTCAACGGCCATGCCATCGAATGCCGCATCAACGCGGAGAACCCGCACACCTTCAGGCCGTCGCCGGGGACCATCACGCATTTTCACACGCCGGGAGGCCTCGGCGTCAGGGTCGATTCCGGCGCTTACGCGGGCTACACCATTCCCCCCTACTATGACAGTCTGATCGGCAAGCTCATCGTGCATGCCCGCACCCGCAACGAATGTTTGATGCGGCTCAAGCGGGCGCTTGGAGAGTTCGTGGTCGATGGCATCGAGACCACCATCCCCCTCTTCACATCGCTCATCTCGGAGCCCGATATCGTCGACGGCAATTACGATATCCATTGGCTCGAGAACCATCTCGCCAAGCTAGGCGCACGTGGATAGCTCCCATGACCTCCATCGACGACGTCATGATCGAGATCACGCCGCAGGTGCTGCTCAAAGCCTATGCCTGCGGCATCTTTCCCATGGCCGAGAGCGCAGAGGACAACGCGCTCTATTGGATCGAGCCTGAGCACCGCGGGATCCTGCCGCTCGACCGCGTGCATATTCCGAAGCGGCTGGCCCGTACCATCCGCAGCGGCGGCTTCGAGGTGAAGATCGACCGCAACTTCGAGGCGGTCATCGACGGTTGCGCGGCGCCCCGTTCAGGCAGGCGCTCGACCTGGATCAACGGGCGCATCAGGGGCCTCTATCGCGAGCTGTTCGCGCTCGGCCATTGCCACACGGTCGAGGTCTGGCAGGACGGCGCGCTTACCGGTGGGCTTTACGGCGTGCATCTCGGCCGCGCCTTTTTCGGCGAGAGCATGTTCTCCAGAGCCCGCGACGCGAGCAAGATCGCTCTCGTCTATCTCGTCGCGAGATTGAAGTATGGGGGATTCACCCTGCTCGACACCCAGTTCGTCACGGGGCATCTGGCGCGCTTCGGCGCGATCGAGGTGAGCCGTGACGAATTTCAGCGATTCCTCGAGGCCGCATTAGGTGGCGGCACGGCCCATGGAAGCGGCTCAGGGGGAGCTTCGGCGGCCGCGGGCGGCTTGGGCGGAGGGGCCGCGGCGGCTGCGGGCGGCGCAGGCGGCGGCGCGGGCGGAGCCTCAGGTGCCGGCGTGTTCTCGCTGCTCTCAGAAGGCGCCGGCGCCGAGACCGTCTTGCAGTTGGTGAGCCAGACATCGAAGACCGGGTGCTCGACCGCGTGAAGGCCGGGGCTTTCGGCGAACATCCAGCCGGTGAAGATGCGCTGCACCTCGCCCGTGAGCTTCACCTCGTCGACCTCGACGAAGGATGAGGTGTGGGGCGTCTCGGTGGGTGGACGGGTATCGCAAACCCTGGGCGTCACCTTGAGCGCGCCGAACTCCACCGTCTTATTGATGGGGATCTCCAGATGAGAGATGCGCCCGGTGACCTTGTCGAGGGCGGCAAACACCGCAATCGGGTTTTTGACGACTTCGGCATGGAGAAGGCTCGACCAGAGTCCTGAGGCCAGCCCGAAGGCCGCCAGGAACAGGGGAATCACGCCGACCGAATAGCCCGCGCGCGCATTACTTCGTTGCATCATGCCGCACACCTCGTGAACGGGCCTCTCGACTACCACTCCGGTGCGCTCCTTGAGCATCAAACGCCTCGTCCATGATTTGGGCATTGGTGTGGCGGCTTTGCTCAAGCCCCGCGCTCGGCATAGAAGCGGAGCCTGACATGGTCGGCGGTCCAAACGCCATGCGTATCGCAGAGAGAGGGCCGCAACAGCTCGACGACCTCGCTCACCACCGCGGTCCTGTCCGGCTCGGGGAACTGATCGAAAAAGGACCTGCCGAAGGTCCTGAGCCAGCCCTCCATGCCGGTCTTGAGCGGGGTCGGGCGCGGCACGAGCGCGATCTCTCTAACCGTGAAGCCGCCCTCGGCGAGGAGGCGGCCATATTCCTCCACAGTGGGAAAAAACCATGGCGCGACCAGCGCAGGATCGCCCGCGCGCAGCGCGCCGACCGCGCGCATCGCGGTGGCGAGAGCCGCCACATTGCCGTGGCCGCCGAGCTCGCCCACGAAGCGGCCGCGTGGACGAAGCGCGCGCGCCACGCCGGCGATCACCAATTTGGGCTTCCGCATCCAATGCAACGCGGCATTGGAGAACACCGCATCGAACTCTGAGACGAAATCCAAGGCATGGCCGTCGACCTTGCGGACTCTGAGGCCCTTCATCCGCGCGACGGCGAGCAGCTCGTCGCTCAAGTCGACGCCGAGAACGTCGGCGCCCGCCGCTTTGATCTCCGCCGTGAGCGCACCGTCGCCGCAGCCAAGATCGAGGATACGCTCGCCGGGCTTGGCGCCAAGCATGCCGAACACCGGCCCGGCAAGCTCCTGCACGAAGCGGCCGTTCTTCGCGTAGTCCGACGCCGACCAGCGCTGAACCGGCTTGGGCGGCGCGGTGTCCAATAGCGTCTCGCGCGTCATTTGGGCTGCCACGGCTCGTAATCCAAAGGCGGCTTCACGGCGCCCGGACGGAGCGTCGAGCCGGGCGGACGATAGGCCTCGTAGGTCCCGGTGAGGTTGGGGCGATGCGCTTTCTCCCAGGCCGGCGGCGTATAGCTCTCTTCGGTCGGCGGCACGTCGACGGTATGATGCAACCAGGCATGCCATGCGGGCGGGACCTGGGACGGCTCGGCGAGGGTGCGGTAGATCACCCAGCGACGCTCGCCGCCGCGCTCGCGATAATAGATATTGCCGAGCCCGTCCTCGCCGACGCGCTCCCCTTTGCGCCAGGTGAAGAGGCGCGTGCCGATGGTGTTGCCCGTCCACCAGGCAAAGAGCTCGGTGAAGATTCCCATGTCCGTGATGCGGCGTTTTTTGCTTGCGCCGGGACTATGGCCTCAAGGGGGGTCCCCTGTCCAGGCCGCTGCCCTAGTTCGGCGCGACCCGCGCCTTCTTGGCGATGTCGAGGGTGGGAGCGGACTCCTCGTCCGGCGTCACGGCAGAAAACGGAAAGTCTGGCTCGGCCGGGACGTAGACCGGCCGCTGAAAGCTGAGCGACAGCCGCTCCTCCATGCCGGCGACGACATAGTGCTCACCCTTGAGCTCGTAGGGGCGGTCGTCGTTGATCAGCCAATCGAGCCTGCGAAAGAGCGTGCTCGCAGTGGTCGGCAGCACGAGCACCTGATGGGCCCCGGCTTTAAGCGCCTCCTCGACAAGGGCGGGCTTGGCGCGGGTGCTCATGATCATGGCGGGCACGAGACAGAGCGGGCCCGAGCTTGAGTGGCGCATGACCCTGACGAGCGCAGGCCCGGCCAAAGGCTGCATGGAGGCGGCGGCAATGACGAGGTCGGGCACGGTCCTGGCCATCGCGTCGATGGCTTCGGTTGGGCTCTCATAGGTCTCGATACGGCCCGTACCGATGGCGGCGAGCATGGCCCGCATCAGCGAAAGCAGCGGCCGGCGATTGTCGACGACGGCGACGACGAGCGTGTCGAGATCACGGCCAAAGGCGCGATGGTGGAGCATTGGACTTTAACCCCGGACCCCCGTGTCGCCGAGCTTTCGGCGACGGCGCCAACGTAGTGAGAGGCTCGTAAACAGACCGTCAAAGTCCCCCGCGACAGAGGCGCCGGCGGGCTTCCGCTTGCGTTTCGTCAACAGGGTTTCCACATGCCATCCCCTGACTTCTGCACCGCCACTTGTTGTAGTCCCCCACAGGGTTTAGTGGTACGTTAGGAAGTCAGTGCATATATGTTGATGGTTGGAACGAATCGCCTCAGTTTCGACCGTTGCGCGTCAGACAGACGTGAGCGGCAAAAAATAGCGGGGGTGGGAGCAAGATGCGGATTGAACGGAAATTCACCGAGGCGGGCAAATCGCCCTATGACGCTATCCCCTTCAGGGAGAGCGCAAGCGAGATCCGTAATCCCGACGGCTCGGTGGTGTTTTCGCTCGAGCGCTTGCAGGTTCCCGCCCATTGGAGCCAAGTCGCAGCCGACATCCTCGCCCAGAAATACTTCCGCAAAGCCGGCGTGCCCGCAAAGGCGAAGCGGATCGAGGAGAACACCGTCCCCGCCTGGCTGTGGCGGTCGGTCCCTGACACCGAGGCGTTAGCCGCGCTTCCAGAAGCTGAGCGCTTCGGCAGCGAGAGTGACGCCCGCCAGGTGTTCGACCGGCTGGCCGGAACCTGGACCTATTGGGGCTGGAAGGGCGGCTATTTCTCGAGCGAGGAGGATGCGCGCGCCTTCTATGACGAGCTCCGCTACATGCTCGCCATGCAGATGGGCGCCCCCAACAGCCCGCAATGGTTCAATACCGGCCTCTATTGGGCCTATGGCATCGATGGGCCCAGCCAGGGTCATTATTATGTCGACCTCGCCACCGGAGAGGTCAAAGCCTCAACCTCGGCCTACGAGCATCCCCAGCCGCATGCCTGCTTCATCCAGTCGATCGACGACGATCTCGTCAACGAGGGCGGGATCATGGACCTCTGGGTGCGCGAGGCGCGGCTGTTCAAATATGGCTCGGGCACCGGCACCAATTTCTCCAGGCTCCGGGGCGAGAACGAGCCCCTGTCGGGTGGCGGCAAGTCCTCAGGCCTGATGAGCTTCCTCAAGATCGGCGACCGGGCGGCGGGCGCCATCAAGTCGGGCGGCACCACGCGGCGCGCGGCCAAGATGGTCGTGGTCGACATCGACCACCCCGATATCGAGGACTACATCAATTGGAAGGTCAACGAGGAGCAGAAGGTGGCGGCGCTCGTCACCGGCTCGAAGGTGCTGGCCGAGCGGCTCAATGCCATCCTCAAGGCTTGCGTCAATTGCGAGGGCGAGGGTGCCGATTGCTTCGATCCCAAGCGCAACCCGGCGCTGAAGCGCGAGGTCAAGGCCGCGCGCAAGGCCAAGGTGCCCGACAATTCTATCCGCCGGGTGATCCAGTTCGCCCGCCAAGGCTACACGTCGATCCAGTTCCCGACCTACGACACGGATTGGGATTCGGAGGCCTATCGCACCGTCTCGGGCCAGAACTCCAACAATTCGGTGCGCGTCACCGATGATTTCCTGCGCGCGGTCGAAGCCGACGGCGAATGGAACCTGACGTTTCGCAAGAACGGCGCGGTCGCCAAGACGGTGAAGGCGCGCGCGCTGTGGGATCAGGTCGGCTATGCCGCCTGGGCCTGCGCCGATCCCGGCATCCAGTTCCACAGCACCATCAACGACTGGCATACCTGCCCGGCGGCCGGCGAGATCAAGGCGTCGAACCCTTGCTCCGAATACATGTTCATCGACGATACGGCCTGCAATCTTGCCTCGGTCAACCTGATGGCGTTCCGCAGAGAGGACGGCAGCTTCGACATCGAGGCCTATGAGCACGCGATCAAGCTGTGGACCATCGTGCTCGAGATCGCCGTCACCATGGCGCAGTTCCCCTCGCGCCGCATCGCCCAGCTCTCTTACGAGTACCGGACGCTCGGGCTTGGCTATGCCAATATCGGCGGCCTGCTCATGGCATCGGGTATTCCATACGACTCGGCGCAAGGCCGGGCGCTGTGCGGGGCGCTCACCGCCATCCTGACAGGCGTCTCCTATGCCACGAGCGCGGAGATGGCGCGCGAGCTTCGCCCCTTCCCCGGTTACGAAAAGAACCGCGAGGCCATGTTGAGGGTCATGCGCAACCATGCGCGCGCGGCCCGCGGCGAAAAAGACGGCTATGAGGGCCTTGCTACGGCGCCGGTGCCGCTCGACCATGCCTCCTGCCCCGACCCCAAGCTGCTCGCTCATGCCGTCCATGCCTTCGAGCGGGCGCTAGAACTTGGCAAGACCCATGGTTACCGCAATGCGCAAGCCACGGTGATCGCGCCGACGGGCACCATCGGCCTGGTGATGGATTGCGACACCACCGGCATCGAGCCCGATTTCGCGCTGGTCAAGTTCAAGAAGCTCGCGGGCGGCGGCTATTTCAAGATCATCAACCGCATGGTGCCTGAGGCGCTGAGGGGGCTCGGCTACCCCGAGGAGGCGATCAAGCGCATCATCGAATATGCCGTCGGCCACGGCACTTTGGTGGGCGCCCCTGGCGTCAATCACGAGACGCTGGCAGCCAAGGGCTTTACCCCGGAGAAAATCGCGGCCGTGGAAAAGGCTATCGCTGCCGCCTTCGACATCAAGTTCGTCTTCAACAAGTGGACGCTTGGCGAGGACTTTCTTACGGGCGCGCTCGGACTTTCGCCCGAGCGGATCGACCAGCCCGATTTCGACCTCCTGGCAGAGATCGGCTTCGGTAAGCGGGAGATCGAGACGGCCAACGAATATGCCTGTGGCGCCATGACGCTTGAAGGCGCGCCGGGGCTTAACCCCGAGCATCTGCCGGTGTTCGACTGCGCCTCGCCGTGTGGGCGCACGGGCAAGCGTTTCCTCTCGGTCGAGAGCCATATCCGCATGATGGCGGCGGCGCAGCCGTTTATCTCCGGCGCCATCTCCAAGACCATCAATATGCCGAACGACGCGAGCATCGAAGACTGCAAGGAGGCCTATCAGCTCTCCTGGCGGCTCGCGCTCAAGGCCAACGCGCTCTATCGCGACGGCTCCAAGCTGTCGCAGCCGCTCAACGCGCAGCTCCTCGCCGACGAGGAGGAGGAGCAGGACGACGTGCTCGCTGCGGTCGCCTCGGACCAGCCGCAGGCGCAGCGCGCGACGGTGATCGCCGAGCGCATCGTCGAGCGCGTGATCGAACGCTTCCACGCGCGAGCGGTTCGCGACCGCTTGCCTGACCGGCGCAAGGGATATACGCAGAAAGCGGTCGTCGGCGGTCATAAGGTCTATTTAAGGACTGGCGAGTATGAGGACGGACGCTTGGGCGAGATTTTTATCGACATGCACAAGGAGGGCGCCGCCTTCCGCTCGCTCATGAACAACTTTGCGATCGCGGTGTCCGTCGGTTTGCAGTATGGCGTTCCGCTGGAAGAGTTCGTCGATGCCTTCACCTTCACGCGCTTCGAGCCGGCAGGTCCGGTGCGCGGCAACGAGGCGATCAAGAACGCCACCTCGATCCTTGACTATTTATTCAGAGAGCTTGCAGTTTCTTATCTTGGGCGCTACGAGCTTGCTCATGTTGATCCAAGTGAGATCGGCAGCACTACACTCGGCTCTGGTGACGCGGGCGAAGGCAAGCGTTCCACCGAAGCTCTCGTCTCGCCAGGCTTCACCCGTGGTCGCCTCAGCGAGCGAAAGTTTCTTGCGCCGAGCAAAGCGCAGAGCACTGGTGGTCATGCGCGTGCGTTGCAGGCGAGAGCCGATGACGACGCGCAGCCGGGCACCACAAGCTTTGCCACCGCGTCCACTCAAGTTCCTTCACCCGAGACGGCCGAGCACGTCGCCCGCGCCGTCGAAGCGTTCGCTGAACGAGGCGCATCAGATCTTGTGGCCGAAGCGCGCGTTAAGGGTTATGAAGGAGAAGCGTGTGGAGAATGCGGGAACTTTACCCTCGTCCGTAACGGCACGTGTCTCAAATGCGATACGTGTGGAGCGACGAGCGGATGTAGCTAGAGTGAATTAACAGCCAGCCAGCCCGAAGGAGGGACATCATGGCAGTAGCAAAGAGAAAGAAGCCAGCGAAGCGTAAGACGGCCGCCGCGAAGAAGACGACGGCGAAGAAGACGGGAACCGCCCGTCGCAAAACCGCGAAGAAGAAGAGATAGCATTGCAAGGCGCGGGGCTTGTCCCCGCGCCTCCTTTTTTCCTTTCCAAAACAACTAGTTACTGGGGCGCGCGGGACCTCGTCGGGTTCCCGGCGTTTTCGCGCGTTCCGCATCCACATCGGACGCCAATCGTCCTCGCGCTTCGCGCCGAACCTTCCGTGCTTCCCAACTCCAAGCAAGACGGCTCCGCCGATGATCGATGACGACTCCCTCGCGCTGACTGTGTTGACGCTTGTCCGGTTTGCCTGGATCGGCATCTCGCGCCTTGCCGATCACCCGCGCGAGCGGCAAGCGATCGCCGGCATCGGCCTCGCCTGGCGCCGCAGCTAAGCGGGGTGATTCGCATTTTTTTTGTAAAATTTGCTCATTCGTCCTCGGCGGCCACGGCGTGGAAGCCCGCCCTGTGGATAAACTCCCACAGTGCATCGAGCGCCGTGGCGAGCTTCGCCCCGTCGGTCGAGCGCAGCACGACATAGGTGCCGAGACGCTTGTTCTCGAAGAACGGGTAGCTGCCGATCTGGACCTCGGCGTGCGCCGACTGGATCTCAGCAAGGCCCGGCGCAGCATCGCCTTCGGGCGCGTCGATGCGGACCGAGCGGGCCAGCATTGGCCGCCCCTTGGCGAGACGCGGGCTCACCGCATCGAGCATGATCTGCATGATGCGCGGGACCCCGGCCATGACGATGACGTTCCCGAGCATGAAGCCCGGCGCTCGGGAGATGGCGTTGTCGATCAGCTTGGCGCCTTGGGGGATGCGGGCCATGCGCAGGCGGGCGGGCGTGAGCTCCGTACCGCTGAAATGCTGGCGCATGGCCGCGACCGCCTCGGGATCGACCACGACGTCGACCCCAAAGGCTTTGGCGATGGCATCGGTGGTCACGTCGTCATGGGTGGGACCGATGCCGCCGGTGGTGAAGACATAGGTGAAGCGCGGGCGGAGCTCGTTCACCGCGGCGACGATCTCGGCCTCAATGTCGGCCACGACCCGCACCTCGCGAAGTGAAATGCCGATACGGGTGAGATAGGCCGCGATATAGGCGATGTTCTCGTCGCTGGTGCGTCCCGACAGGATCTCCTCGCCAATCACGACAAGTGCGGCGGTGACGGTTCGGGAGCCTTCCTGATCGGTCATGGCGGCAGGTAAAAACCATTGCGGGTGTAAAAGTCTAGCGCCTTGCCGCCGTTCCGCCAGCTTCTTAGGGTCCCCCCTTTGCTCAGAAGGCGGGGAAACTTCATCGGCTCCCGTTGCACATCGCCATATTTCCTCCTAAGTGAACGCCAGTCCCCTATAATCGCTTGCCATGTCCAATCTCGAATTTGCCCGCGCCCAGGCGCGCGACACCAAAATCAAGCTTCACGGAACGGACGCCTTCGCCGGCATGGCGAAGGCCGGCCGGCTCGTGGCCGAGGTGCTCGATCTCCTCGCCGATGAGGTGAGGCCGGGCGTGACCACCGAGGCGCTCGATCAGTTCGTGTTCGAGTTCGCCATGGACCAGGGCGCCGTCCCCGCCCCGCTCAATTATCGAGGCTTTCCCAAATCGATCTGCACCTCGCTCAACCACGTGGTCTGCCACGGCATCCCGGGCCCACGCGCCTTGAAGGAGGGCGACATCCTCAATATCGATGTGACGCTCATCGTCGATGGCTGGCACGGCGATTCGAGCCGCATGTATGCAGTGGGGAAAATCCCCCGCGCCGCGGAGCGCCTGCTTGAAGTCACCTATCACGCGCTGATGCGGGGCGTGGCCGCCGTTAGGCCCGGAGCCACCACCGGCGATATCGGCGCCGCCATCCAGACCTATGCCGAGAGCGAGCGCTGCAGCGTGGTGCGCGATTTCTGCGGCCATGGCTTGGGCCGCGTGTTCCACGACCGACCGAATATCCTGCACTACGGCGAACCCGGCGAGGGGCTGGCACTCAAGCCCGGCATGCTGTTCACCATCGAGCCGATGATCAATCTCGGTAAGCCGCATGTAAAGATCCTGTCGGACGGCTGGACGGCGGTCACCCGCGACCGCTCGCTGTCGGCCCAGTTCGAGCACACTGTCGGCGTTACCGAGACGGGGTGCGAGGTGTTCACGGTCTCGCCGCGAGGGCTGGACCGGCCTCCTTACGGGCGTCAACCGAGCGACGGCTGAATGGGCTTCAAGGATGCGGGCAAGCCACATTATCTCGGCCATCGCGAGAGGCTTAGGCGACGTTTCCGCGGGGCGGGCCCGGACGCCCTCCCCGACTATGAGCTGCTTGAGCTGATCCTGTTTCGCGCCGCCCCAAGGCGCGACACCAAGCCCCTGGCCAAGGCGCTCATCGCGCGCTTCGGCACCTTCGCCGAAGCCTTGAACGCACCCGAAGAGCTGTTGCGCGAGGTTCCCGGCATCGGGGAGGCGGCGGTGACCGAGCTCAAACTCGTGCGCGCGGCGGCGCTCAGGCTGATGCGCGGCGAGGTGCTTGAGCGGCCGGTGCTGTCATCCTGGGCCCAGGTGCTCGACTATTGCCGCGCCTCAATGGGGTTCGCGAGCAAGGAGCAGTTTCGCATCCTCTTCCTCGACAAGCGCAACCAGATCATCGCCGACGAGGTGCAGCAGACCGGCACCGTCGACCATACCCCGGTCTATGTGCGCGAGGTCGTCAAGCGGGCGCTCGAGCTGTCGGCGACGGCCATCGTGCTCGTGCACAATCACCCCTCGGGCGATCCCACGCCCTCCCGCGCCGATATCGAGATGACCAGGCAGATCGTGGCCGCGGCCAAGCCGCTCGGGGTTCTCGTCCATGACCACATCATCGTCGGC
>Ga0209323_10002613_pt1 | contig 11963 bp, 12 predicted proteins | sample Rifsed19ft2_FD_184014 | JGI IMG/M metagenome (GOLD analysis project Ga0209323, IMG submission 184014) | Soil microbial communities from Rifle, Colorado, USA - sediment 19ft 2 (version 2) | ecosystem: Environmental > Terrestrial > Deep subsurface > Rock core/Sediment | place: Rifle, Colorado...
CGTTTCTCCCGTCGTGGCTTTAGGTCCCGATCGCTCCCGTTGCGTGAGGGGTCGTGCGATCCGGGTCCTCGATCAGCTCACCTCCCTCCGCGCAGTGGCGAAGCGGTTGGAGTAGCTTTCCCGCCGCATGTCGCCGTCGGTGATGACGTCGATTCCGGCGCGCTCCTGGTCGCGGATGGCGAGCAGGGCGCATCGTCCTGCGCCTGATCGAGCCAAGCCTCATCGACGCGCCACAGGTCGCGCGCGGGCGCGGGGCGGGACGATTACGGCCAGGTGCTTGCGGTCGATCAGCCAATCGGGTCGCGGGTAGCTGCCCACCAGTGTGGTCGGCAACAGCGTGTGGGCATGGAATTTGCGAAGAGGCAGTCAACTAGACTATTGTGCATTGCAGGGATGCCGGCATGACACAACCATGCCGACGACATGGCCGGCACGAACACGGGAGAGCCGAATGAATCGCCTGGCCCTCGCAATCGTCCTTGCCGTCTCTGCTTTAGGCGGACACGCGCTGGCGCAGTCCTTTCCCGAGCGGACCATCACGCTGGTGAACCCCTATGCCGCGGGCGGGCCGGCCGACCTGTTGGCGCGCACCATTGCCGAAGGCATGAGCGAGGCTGTCGGACGTCCCGTCATCGTGGAAAACCGTCCCGGCGCGGGCACGGCAATCGGGGCGCGGGCGGTCGTGCAAGCGGCGCCCGATGGCCACACGCTGTTTATTGGCGGCTCGCCGTCGCACATCGTTGCGCCGGCGTTGATGAAGGAAGCGAACTACGACGGCATCAAAGGCTTTGCCCCGATCGCCACCGTAGCCAGCGTGCCCAACGTGCTCGTGGTGCCGGCGGACCGCCCCTATGCGGGCGTCAAGGATCTGGTAGCCGCGGCAAAGGCCGCCGACGGCAAGATGACCTTCGCCTCGGTCGGCGTTGCCAGCTTGCCGCAGTTTCTCGGCGTCCTGCTGCAGCAGCGCGCGAACCTGACGCTGGTCCACGTGCCATACAAGGGCGCCGCGCCGGCGAGCGTCGATCTGCTCGCCGGCCGGGTCGATCTTGCCTTCCTCAACGTGCCGCCGGTGCTCCCGCACATTCAAGCCGGCAAGCTGCGCGCGCTGGCGGTCGCTCATGCCAACCGCGTCAAGACGCTGCCCAATGTGCCGACCATGGCGGAGGCGGGCTATCTGGATTTTGAGATGAGCACGTGGTACGGGATCTCGGCGCCGGCGGGGACGCCGCGGGCGGTGATCGACATTCTGCATGGCGCGATCGCCAAGACGCTGAACAAGCCCGGCGTCCGCGAAAAACTCGAGTCGCAGGGCGCGGAAATCTTCCTCAAAGGACCCGAGGAGTTTGCGGCCTATCTGAGCGCGGACGCCAAGCGCATGCTCGAACTCATCAAGCTTGCGAACATGACGATGGAGTAGACGGTATCGCTTGCCTTGGCGGCGCTGCTCCGAAGCCGCTCGCCGGAAGCGACCATTCTGGCGAGCGAGCCCGGCGGCTCACCCGGCCTTGAGCGCGCGGATCGGATTTCCAGCTAGCCACAGGGTAATATCCTCGACCGCGCCACTGTAATAGATCCGGTAGGTCTCCTCGGTGACATAACCGAGATGCGGTGTCGTGATCACGTTGTCGAGACGGCGCAGGGGATGGTCGCTGAGCAGCGGCTCGCGGTCGAACCCGTCGAGGCCCGCTGAGATGCGTTTCTCACACAATGCGGCAACGAGCGCTGTTTCGCCGACCAGCGGACCGCGCGACGTATTGATGAGAATTGCGCCGCTCTTCATCTGGGCCGGCTCGCGCGCGGGCGAAGTGGGGGACGTCCTCACCGTTCGAGACGGCCGCAGCGCCGGGTCTCCTGGAGGATGAGGAGTGGGAAGGGCCTACGGCCGCACGGCGTCGGCGAGCGCGCGGACGAGGAAGTCGGTGAAAGTGCGAATCTTGGGAAGGTTCTGCATATTGGGCGGGTACATCACGTAGATATGGGTGTCGAAGGTCGGCATGGTGGTGACGTCGTAGCCGGACAGGATGCGCTTGAGCTTGCCCTTCTGCACGTCCTGCTTCACCACCCAGTGGTGATAGACGCTGATGCCCAGGCTGTCGATGGTCGCGGCATGCAGTGCGCCGACGTCGTTGCTGCGATAGTTGCCGCAGATGCGCAACTCGCGGGAAAAGTGCGGGGCCTTGAAGCGCCACACCGCGGCCTCGCCATTGACCACGAAGGCAAGGCAGTTGTGGTGCATCAAGTCATCGGGTGTGCGCGGCTCGCCGTGTTCAGCAAGATAGACCGGGCTCACATAGATGCCTTGCTGCGTCGAGGCTAACTTGCGCGTGATGAGCGAGGACGCACGTCCAAGCCCGAAGCGGATCCCGAGATCGACCCCCTGCGACAGGGTGTCGATCTGCTGACTGGTCAGCCGCAGATCGATGGACAGGCCGGGATGCTCGCGCAGAAAGCGGGGGAGAAGCGGCGCGATGAGGCGCGAGCCGAGCGAGACGCGGCTTTCCACGCACAATGTGCCGCGCAGCTTGTCGTGGAACTGCGAAACGACGAGATCGGCGTTATCGAGGTCGGATAAGACGCGCTGGATCGACGTGCTGTAAACACGGCCGGCCTCGGTGAGGCTCACCTGGCGCGTCGTGCGCACGAAGAGCGGGACCCCGAGGCGCTGTTCGAGCGCACCGATGCGCCGAGACACCGAGGAGGGCGGCAGGCCGAGCTGGCGGGCGGCGGCAGAAAAGCTCCCGGTCTTCACCACCTTGGTGAAGATGCGGAGATCGGCAAGCGCATTGGCAGTCATCACCGACGCGATCGAAATGAGCGGCCCCACTCCGCCGCAGGGCACCGGCAAAAGGTTATATCATTGGGCTAAGAGGGGGAAGATTATTCCGCTGGTTGCACAGATCGAGCCGGGCGGAGGGAAGGACCGTCGCCTTTACCGGCCCTTGAATTGCGGCTTGCGCTTTTCGACGAAGGCGCGCTGCGCCTCCTTGGCATCCTCGGTGCGCGAGAGGTCGACGGTGACCGACTGCTCGAACCGGTAGCCGTCGCGCATCGGCATTTCCTCGATCGTATTGAAGGCGCGCTTGACCCAGCGCATGGCGATCGGACTCTTGCCGGCGATCTCGCGGGCAATTTCGGTCGCCGCCGGCATGAGCTGGTCGCGCGGCAGACAGGCTTGAATGATGCCCAGGCGGTGGAACTCGGCGGCCGGGATGCGGCGCGCGGTAAAGTACATGTAGCGGGTCTGGCCGCGGGTAAGATGTTGCATCAGAAAGCGGCCACCGCCCGCCAGGCCCACATCCAGCTCGGGCATGGAGAACCATGCCGTGTCCGCCGCCAGCATGATGTCGCAGGCCAGCATCAGCGCGGTGCCCGCGCCCATGGCCGGCCCGTTGACTGCCGCGATCACCGGCTTGGCGCAGTCGGTGATGGCGTAGAAGAACTCGCGGGTGAGGCGATTATGGCGGGGGAAGTCGCCTGGCTCGCGTGTCAGCGCGGGCCGCTCCTTCACGTCGGCGCCGGCCGAGAAGTAGTTGCCCGCCCCGGTGAGGATCACCGCACGCACGTCGTCGCGGTCGCTGAGCGCGTCGAAGACGTGGATCAGTTCCTCGCGCGATTGCCGGTTGACCGCATTGACCGGCGGCCGGTCGAACGTCACAGTCGCCACGAAATCGGCGACCTCCACGCGATATTGTTCGTATGTCATTGCGTTCTCCCGTTGAGCAGGGCGGCGGCGAGCGCGTCGTAATGGTCGGCGACGCTGCCGAGGGCCGTGGCCAGCCGCAGAATGCGGCGCAGCGACACGTGCAGCCCGAATTCCCAGGTAAAGGCGATACCGCCGTGCATCTGAATGGCGTGCTCGGCAACGGCACGGGCCGCCGCCGAGCAATAGGCCTTGGCGACATGCGCTGCCTGCGTGAACTCGGCGACGCCGCCGGGATTGCCGGCGTTGTCGAAGCTCGCAGCGGCATATTGGCTTGCGGCCAACATCCCTTGCACGCGCATCCAGTCGTCGGCCGCCGCATGCTTCAGCCCTTGGTTCGTCCCGATCGGCTTGCCGAATTGCACCCGCTCCTTGAGGTAACGCAGCGTGCGCTCGAGGCAATGTTCGGCCGCTCCGGTGAGCTCGCCGCAGGCCAGCACGGCGAGGGCCGGCGCGAGGTGGCAAGCGACGATGTCGGTCGGCTCGATGCACGCGCCGAGGGCGACACGGAAGACCGGATAGGTCAGATCGAATTCGCTTGCCGGCGATATGGAGACGCCGCGGCCCGCAAGGTCGACCACCGCGGCCCACGATCCCGGTTCGTTGCGGTCCGCGCGTTGGACCGGTAGGGCGAGCCAGCGCGCATGATGCGCGAACGGCACCATCACGCTGCCGCGCAGCAGCGGCTGGCCTCCATTCGCGACCACCTCGACCTCGCCGGAACTGGCGCAAGTCGCGATCAGCTCGCCGCGCATTACCTGCGCGGCCACAGACGGCCGAGTGTCGGCGAGGAGCCTTGCCGCCATGATCGTCTCGATCACCGGGTACGGCGCGTGAGCGCGGCCAGTCTCCATGGAGATTGCCAGCGCCTCGGTGAGGCCTAGGCCGAGCCCACCTGCGGCGGCCGGCGCGAACACCCCAAAGAGCCCATGATCGGCGACCTGGCGCGCGAGCGGCGCGAGGTTCGAGGGGAGCGGTTCCGCAGGGCCCGCCGCGCGCGCAAGCACGCCGCGCACGCTGGCGGCAAGCATCTGCTGTTCGGACGAGAACTCGAATTGCAGGCCCATCGGTCGTTCTTCTTGTCTGGTTAGCGGGGCAGCCCGAGGACGCGGTCGGCAATGATGTTGCGCTGGATTTCCGATGTGCCGGCAAAGATCGTCTCGGCGCGCGACTGCAGATAGATGTAACGGAAGTGTGCCGCCTCATCGCAGGCGAAGAAGTCGTCGCCGAGGATGTCGACTGCGAGCGCGGCGAGTTTCTGGTGCGCCTCACTCCAGGCCAGCTTCTGCAGGCTTGCCTCGGGCCCGATGGCGGCTCCATTCACGACCCGGCTGACGATCTTGAGATTGTGGTAGCGCACGATCTCGAGCTCGACGAACAGCGCCGCGATGCGCCGGCGGAATTCGGCATCGGCAAGCCGCATCGGCGCCCGCCGTTCCGCGAGCGCGACCAGGGCGCGCAGTTCATGCATGAACCGCGCCTGGCGGTAGAGCCGGGTGGTCGCGCGCTCAAAGCCCAGCACGGCGGTCGCGACCCGCCAGCCGTCATTGACGTCGCCGAGCCGCAGGCCGTCGGGCACCCGTACGGCGTCAAGAAAGAGCTCGTTGAACTCGCTGCGTCCGGTGATTTGCTTGAGCGGCCGCACGGTGATGCCGGAGACGTCCATCGGCATCAAGAACAGGGTAATGCCCTTGTGCCTGGGTGCGGTGCGGTCGGTGCGCGCCAGCAGGATGCACCAGTTGGCGTGGCGAGCGAAGCTCGTCCACACCTTCTGCCCGGTGATGAGCCAGTCGCCGTCGTCGCGCTCGGCGCGCGTTTGCAGCGAGGCGAGGTCGGAGCCGGCGTTCGGCTCGGAAAAGCCCTGGCACCACAGGTCGTCGACGCGCAGCAGGCGCGGAATGTAATGGCGCTTCTGCTCCTCCGATCCCACGGCCAGCAGGATCGGCCCCACCAGTTCGCGTCCGATATTGTTGAGACCCTCGGGCGCAGCCACGCGCCCGAGCTCTTCCTGCACGATGTAGTGCTCGACCAGCGTCAATCCCTGGCCGCCGTAGTCCTTCGGCCAGGCGACGCCGCTATAACCCGCCGCATGGAGCCGCCGCTCCCAGTCGATCTGAAACCGTGCCTCCTCTTCGCTGCCCGGCGGTTGCGGCCATGAGGCGTTCGGCCAATGTTGATCGAGCCAACGGCGAAAGGCGCAGCGGTACTCTTCCTGTGTGGGCGTGAAGCGAATGTCCATCGATTCACGCGGCCGCGCCGCCGCCGAGATAGCGTTGTGACAGGCGTTCGCGGTCGTGCAACTGCTCGGCGCGGCCTTCCATCACAATGCGGCCGTTTTCCAAAATATAGCCGTAGGAAGCCTGCCGCAGCGCAAGCGCCACATTCTGCTCTACCACCAGAATGGCGAGCCGCCGCTCGCGGTTGATGCGGCCGAGAATTTCGAAAATCTCGCGCGCTAGGAACGGCGCAAGACCAAGCGAGGCCTCATCCACCAGCAGAAGGCGCGGATCGCCAACCAGCGCACGGCCGATCGCCAGCATTTGCTGTTCCCCGCCCGACAAGAGCCCCGCCTGCAACCGGCGGCGCGCGGCAAGCTGGGGAAAATAGGCATAGATGTCGTCGAAGCCGGCGCGGATCGAGCGGTTACCGCGGCCTGTCAGTGCAAAGGTCGCGGCACCGAGATTCTCTTCCACCGTCATGTTGGCAAAGACGCGACGACCTTCGCGAACATGCAGGATACCGCGCCGGGCGAGCTTGTACGACGGCACGCCGCCGATGTCCTCGCCGAAATAGCTGATGCTGCCGGCGACGGCGCGGCCGTTCTCGAATTGCAGAAATCCCGAGATGGTCTTCAATGTCGTCGACTTCCCGGCGCCATTGGCGCCGAGAAGTGCGACGAAGCCGCCGTCCGGCACCGTGATCGACAGACCGCTGATGGCCAGGATCGCGCCGCCATAGACGACGTCAAGACCTTCAATTTTCAGGGCTGCCGTCACGGCTCAGTCCACCTTGACCCAGTCCACCGCCGGCTTGAACGAGAAGGACTCCTTGGAGACGCTGAAGCGGTAGACGACCCCATAAGGCAACCGCTGGTCCACCATGCTCGCCGGCAGGCCGAGCATTCCGCCGCTGTCCCAGTTCTTCACGTTCCTTGCGAATTCCACCAGGTTGTCGCCGGTGAGCGGCTTGCTCTGCTCGATCGCCTTGGCTACCACGTCCCGCATGAAGAGCGCGATCACCCAGCCCTGGATGTAGCCGACATTGGTATAGCCCTCGTATGGCTTGCCCCACCCCTTGAGCGCTGCGTCGATCGCCTGCATCGCCCAGCCCTTCTGGCCGGCGACATTCATCTCGAACGGCGCGACCCCGAGGAAACCGTCGGCGGCAGGGCCGACGCCGCGCACGAGATCGGCCTGCGCACCATAGACCGTGCCCATGAACTCCGACTTGATGCCGTATTCACGCGAGAGTTTGAGGATCTCCGGCCACAGATTGCCGGCATAGCCGTGGAAGATCACATAGTCGGGCGCCGCGTTGCGCAGCTTGATCACGTGTGGCGTCACGTCGATGCCGCTCCATTTGGTCTCCTCCTCGGCGACGATCTGGAAGCCAAGATCCTTGGCCCGCTTGCGCGCGTGCTCGATCGGGTCGCGGCCGAACTCGGTCGCGGTATAGACCAGCGCGATCTTCGGCGCGGCCGAGCCTTTCTTGCTCTGGATATAGCGGTAGAGCATGTCGATCTGGTCCGAATAGGTCGGACCGAGCAGGATGTGATACGGGTACTTCTTCGCATCGACGAGGTCGGACGCGTAGCCGGTATTCGACATCAGGATCTTGTGCCGATCGTTGTTCTCGGGCGACACCGCGCGGATGAACGGCGTACCGTCGCCGAGCGAGAAGGCGATGTCGCCGCCGGCGATTGCCTTGCGCCAGCCGGCGATGCCGACTTCGACCTTGTATTCCGAGTCGTAGACGATCGGGACGAGCTTGCGCCCCTTCACGCCGCCGTTCTTGTTGATCCAGTCGACGGCGTGCTGCCAGCCCGCCTGGTTCAACTGCCCGGTAAAAGCGATCGGGCCGGTGAGCGGCAATTGCAGGCTGAACTTGATGTCCTGTGCCGCGGCTGAGGTACCGGCGAGCGATGCGATAGCGCCGAGCGCGCCAACAACGACGAGAGCTTCCCATTTCCTGAACATGGCTTGGTCTCCTCCCATGGCCTGCTTCAGTTGCCGGGGCACGCGCACCCCCGGCATCAGAATCAACTGCTCCTTCTCCCGCCCACGCGCAGACGGTCGAAGAGCCCCGCAAGCCCGCGGGGCTCGAACATCAGAAAGGTGACGATCAAGGCGCCGAAGATGATCTCCCGCATCGGCGAGAGAATGCCGGCGACGTCCTTGCTACCGACCAGCTCGAGCAGGTCGCGCAAGACCTCCGGCATCATGGTCATGAAGGCGGCGCCGAGGATCGAGCCGAGGGTGGACGCCTGGCCGCCCACCACGACGGCAGCGAGGAAAAACACCGAATGCAACAGCGTGAACTGGTCGGGATTGACGATGCGCAAAAACACCGCCATCAGCGCGCCGGTCACGCCGGCATAGGCAGCGCCGAGCGCGAAGGCGAGAAGCTTGTAGAGCACGACATTGATGCCGAGCACCTCGGCGGCATAGTCGCGCTCGCGCAGGGCGATGAAGGCGCGTCCGACGCGGGTGCGAAACAGGTTGCGCGACGCAATGCAGAGCAGCACCGTCACCACGATGACGAGATAATAGAAGCCGATGTCCCCCATGCCGAGGACATCGACCCCGGGCACGGTCAAGCCGCGCTCGCCGCCCGTGACCGACGTCCATTGCTGGAACACGAAATAGAGCGAGTACTGGGCGGCAAGCGTCGCGATGGCGAGATAGGCATCCTTGATGCGCAGTGACGGGGCGCCGAACACGAGACCGACCAGGAAGGCGGCAACGGCGCCGGCCGCAATGTTGAACAAGAGCGGCGTGCCGTAGTGGATCCACAGGAGCGCGCTCGCATAGGCGCCGACGCCAATGAAGGCGGAATGCCCGATCGACAGGAGACCGGCATAGCCGACCGTGATATTGAGCCCGGTGGTGGCAATCACATTGATCGCCACAAGCGTTGCCATGAACAGCAGATAGCCGCTGGCATAAGCGGGAAAGGTGAGGAGCGCGACGGCCAATATCAGCCAACCGACGGTCTGCCAGACAGCGCGGCGCGGCGGAGAAGCGGCCCTGCCGGCTGATGCCGGCGCGGCGGCTGGCACACGCAGGGTCGGGGCGCGCTCGTCCATCAGATGCGCTCTATTCGCCGCTCGCCGAACAAGCCGGTGGGCTTGACCGTCATCACCAGCAGCACGACGAGATAAGGGACGAAATTCTGCCAGGCGGCGCCGAGATAGGCGCCGACCATGGTTTCCACCCATCCGATGAACAGGCCAGCGACGACAACGCCGCCGACACTGGTCAAACCCGACAGCATGACGACCGCCAGCACATTGAGCGCCACCAGGCCGAGGGTCGGCGTGATGCCATTGAGGGCGCCCAGGATGATTCCCGAGGCCGCCACCAGCACGCCGGTGATCGCCCAGGTCAGCGAAAAAATCTGGCGGATGTTGATGCCCATGCTCTCCGCGGTGACTTGATCGGAGGAGGTGGCGCGGATGGCGAGACCGGCGCGCGAAAAGTGGTAGTAGGCCATGAAAGCGCCGGCGATCAGCCCGACCACGAGCGAGCCCCAGGCGAGCCGGCCGGGGATCAGCACGTCGCCGATGAAGACCGGCGCGCGCGGCAGGAAGTCCGGCAACTGGACGATGTCCGGACCCCAGACGAGCCCCGCCAGGCCGCGCATGATGCTGCCAACCCCGAGCGTCACCATCACCAGCACAATGACAGGCTTGCCGAGCAGCGGTTGCAGCATGGTCCGCTCGACGGCCAGCGCGATCAGCACCGAGCCGACCACCGCGACCAACACGCCGGCCTGCCATCCGAGCTGCATCTGCACCGTGGTCGCGAAACACAAATAGGCGGCGATCATCATCATTTCGCCGAGGGCGAAATTGAACACGCTGCTCGACTTGAAAATGATGACGAAGCCGAGCGCGGCCAGCACATACACGCTGCCCGAGGCGAGACCGATGATGCTGAACTCGAGGATCTGATGCACGGCGCCGCCCGCTATTCTGTGCCGAGGTAAGCGTCGATCACTGCGGGATCCTTACGCACAGCGTCGGGATTGCCCGTCGCGATCATGCGGCCGAAATTGAGCACCACGACCTGATCGGACAAACCCATGATCATTTCCATGTCGTGGTCGATGAGCAGGACGGTCGCGCCCCATTCGCGCACGCTGCGCCGGATATACTGGGCCATCGCCGCCTTTTCGCTGTTGTTCATTCCGGCGAAGGGCTCATCCACCATGAGGAGCCGCGGCCGCATCGCCAGCGCACGGGCAAGCTCGACGCGCTTCTGCAGCCCGTATGGGAGTCCCTCGATCGAGCGGTCGCGAATGGCGGTGAGATCGAGAAACGAAATCACCTCGTCGTCGATGCGCCGGGTCAAATCCTCTTCCTCGCGGCGCGCCCATCCGAGATAAAGACTCGCGGAAAAGACGTTCGTGCGCAGCTGCGCATGGGCGCCGAGCTTGATGTTCTCGAGTACGGTCATGCCGTTAAACAAGGCGATGTTCTGGAAGGTGCGAGCAATCCCGCGTTGCGACCGCGCATTCGCCGGCAGCGCGAGGATGTCGCAGCCGTCAAACCGCACAGTGCCGGAGGTCGGCCGGTAGAACCCGGAGATCACGTTGAAAAAGCTGGTCTTGCCGGCGCCATTGGGACCGATGACGGCGGTGATCGATCCTTCCTGCACGATGGTGGAGACATCCGATAAGGCAGTGATGCCCCCGAACGACAGGGAGAGGCTCTCGACTTCAAGAAGCTGGGCCATGCGGGCCGCCTCGCTGTCCAAGCTTGCCGTCTTCCGACCCCTCCCTCACGGTTGGTCGCGAGCCTTGTTTTTCCCTGCTTTTGTCCGCAAACGGTATCTGACGCGGTGTGGGCAAGGAATGTGCGGAGTGGCATAGGATTTTTGCACATTCCGCACAGATTGGATATGGCCGCGCGCTATGATGCCAGCGGCTTGGCGCGCCGGGTCCGGGAGAGCAGCGCATGTTGTCGATCGCAGGCGTGGCAGTCACCCGCGTGGAGGAGGTCATTCTCCACGAGGCGACCACGCTGTTTGCCGAGTGGACGGACGAGAAGCTGGAGCAGCATCGCGACGTGCTGCTGCCGCACTGTTTCGATCCGGGTGCCAACGCCTTCTATGCCAGCATTCACAGCTATCTGGTCAAGACGCCGCGTCAGATGATCCTGATCGACACCTGCGGCGGCAACGACAAGCCGCGGCCAGCATCGCCCCGCTTCGATCATCTCAACACGCCATGGCTCGACCGCCTCAGGGCAGCGGGCGCCACCCCCGAAGCGATCGACACGGTGATCTGCACGCACCTGCATATCGATCATGTCGGCTGGAACACGCGGCTGGTCGACGGCAAATGGGTGCCGACGTTCCCCAACGCCCGCTACGTGTTTCCGCGCATCGAGGTCGAGTGGCGCGATCCAAATCGCGGCGCCGCCAACCGGCCGGCACCCGCCAATCTGCCATTCCTCGACAGTGTGCTCCCGATCCTGGAGGCCGACCAAGCCGTGCTGGTGGAAGGCAATGAGCGCTGGACCGAGGAGATCGATTTCATGCCGACGCCCGGCCATGCGCCCGGCCAGATGGCGGTGCGGCTGCGCGCCGGCGGTGAAGAGGTCATTTTCATCGCCGATGTAATGCATCAGCCGGTGCAGATCTATCATCCGACCTGGAACGCGAAATATTGCGAGGACCAGGAGCTGGCCCCGCGCACGCGCCGGCGCATGCTCGAATATTGCGCCGATCACAACAGCCTGGTGCTGCCGGCGCATTTCTGTTTTCCGCATGGCGGCCATATCCGCCGCCGCGGCGAGGGATTCGTCTACGAGCCGTCGACGCGCAATCCCGACCCGGCGTAACGAAGGAAGACCGGAATGCCAAGCGTTCTCTCCCACATCAGGGTGGCCGACTTCACGCGCGTATTCTCCGGGCCGGCGGCGACGCAAATGCTGGGCGACCTCGGCGCCGACGTGATCAAGGTGGAGGACCCCGAGATCGGCGACGCGGCGCGGGTATTTGGCATCGGCGACAACAGCAAACATCCGCTGAAGGGCGCG
>Ga0209323_10002616_pt1 | contig 11959 bp, 9 predicted proteins | sample Rifsed19ft2_FD_184014 | JGI IMG/M metagenome (GOLD analysis project Ga0209323, IMG submission 184014) | Soil microbial communities from Rifle, Colorado, USA - sediment 19ft 2 (version 2) | ecosystem: Environmental > Terrestrial > Deep subsurface > Rock core/Sediment | place: Rifle, Colorado...
GGGCGGTTCTCTTCCTCAACCCGGAGTCTACGTTTCAGAATATGTGCCCGCAAAGTACCGCGGTCGTTTCTTGGGATTGGTTGAAACAGCGTGGGTTTACGGAGCATTGCTCTCGTTGATTTTTCCGTTTTTCCTACTTCCAAACTTTGGATGGCGCCTCACTTTTCTGGTAGCTTTGATTCCGTTGTTCCTTGTTCCAATTGTAATCTTTTACGCGCCCGAATCTCTTCGATATCTGCAGCAAAAGGGAAGAACCAGCGAAGCCGTATCTTTACTGAAGAAGTATAGTCTCGTTCCATCAGACTTCAAGTTAACCAGCGGGTCGACTTCGTTGTCAGGGGGGAGCCGCAGTGTTGTTGCAGCCTTGAAGGAGTTGTGGGCTCCATCTTATCGCAGGAGAACAGCGCTCTTATGGATTATCTGGGCTGTTTTGGTATACACTTATCACGGGATTTTCATCTGGTTGCCAACGTTCTATGCGAGTCCACCGTTGAATTTGACTGTTGTCAGATCGATTCAATGGGTTCTTATTGTGACGTTGGCACAGGTTCCAGGTTACTACAGTGCAGCTTTACTGCTTGACCACGCTGGTAGAAAACGAATCGCGTTTGTGTATCTTCTTTTTGCTGGTGTGGGCAGTGTTCTGTTGAGTCTGGCTGTGATTGAAGCAACTATTCTTGCTTGGAGCATCGTCATCTCCTTCTTCAACCTCGGCGCTTGGTCTGCTTTGTACGCATACACACCTGAGCTGTATCCAACTGCGGTCAGGGGAACCGGGGCGGGCGCAGCAGCAAGCATAGGTCGTCTCGCAGGAGTAATCGCACCAACAGCCACGCCACTTCTGTATGCTTATGGAGGTTTAGCCGCGGCTTTCTCAGTTTTTGCTTTGTTTCATGTTTTTGGTGCTGTTGCGGTCCTTGTATTCGGGATGGAAACGAAGGGAAAAGCTCTCGAAGAAATCTCCAAAGATTGAGTTTCTCTAGACGCGTCCAGCGCAACTACAACGCAATATCTTCTAAGCTCTAAAAAACGTGCTTGTCGCTGGTCCTTTTTCCTCACGTTCGTTGATATTCTACTGCATGTGTGTCCTACAGTTATTCGGTAATGCATAAGTAACTCCCAAGTGTGTCGTGTATAGTAATATATAATAGGTGGGTGACATGCAGGCAGCAAAACACTCTGATTTGGATACCGATGCCAGAAAAGCTGAGACGCTTCTGTTCTGGCAGTCTATGCTTCAATACCATCTATGTTGATGCCCGTTTCCAAAAAAGCGCGCAATCGACGCCCATCCTTTTTCTTTACAATCATAGTGAAAGGTGTTCTGCTTTCTTACCAGCTGTTGGTGCGGCCGCCGGGATTTGAACCCGGGTTGTCGGCTTGGGAAGCCGATGTCTTAACCAGGCTGGACTACGGCCGCTACGCGGACTGCGATCGCTTGGTGGAGTATGAGTGAGAAATCCACAGTTATAAGAATTAGAGTGCAGACCAAACTGGTCTGTTGCGACCCCTCCCCGAAGAATTCTCCATAAGATATATTATTTGGCTGCACAATGGTTTGAATGATGCGAGATGACCGAAATGAACGAATTGGATCATAAGATTTTCTGTGAATTGCTGAAGAACTCTCGTGTAAGTGACAGGCAGATGGCGCGGAACTTGGGCACATCACAGCCCACCATCACTAGAAGACGATCGAACGTCGAGAAGAAGCTTATCGAAGGCTACACTGTTATCCCAAAGTGGCAGGAGATCGGATACGAGATTGTGGTGTTCACCTTCATAAAAGGAGACAGAGGTGTTCGCAAACCCGTCGTATTTGATGAGACCTTAAGGAAAGTCAGAGACTGGTTTTCGAAAGAACCCAACGTAATCTTCGCAGCAACAGGCGAAGGGTTGGGATTTGACGGAGTGATGGTTTCATTCCACAAATGCTACTCAGATTATGCTGACTTTAAGAAAAAGCATGACAAAGAGCTTTCGAACTTCTCGGCTGAGAGTCAAAGCTTCATAGTGGACATAAACTCGCCAATCGCTTTGAAACCGTTCCATCTGAAATATCTGACTGACGCAAAGTGAAACTGCAACAACGATTCTGAAGCTTTTTGCGCTTGCCATCCAGGCTCGACTGGATACGCTATCTCTTTATGAGCGATTTGCAAATAAAGTCGTATTCTACTCATCTAAGGGTTCTTGGAGCGCGACACAACATTGGTTTACAAGGTAGTGCCTGGAACGCATTTCTGGCAAGGCAATGAAGCCTGCGCTGAAGGCGCCATAGCAGCTGGCTGCCGATTTTACGCTGGATACCCTATTACGCCTGCGAGCGAGATCTTTGAGCACATGGCAGTGCGACTGCCTAAAGTAGGTGGTATTGAGGTTCAGATGGAGGATGAGATGGCTTCGCTCGGCGCGGTTATTGGCGCCAGCTGGGCTGGAACTAAGGCTATGACTGCCACATCTGGACCTGGGTTCAGCCTCATGCAGGAGATGATTGGCTACGCTTTCATGACTGAGACGCCGTGCGTGATTGTTGATGTTCAACGGGCTGGACCCTGCACTGGGCAAGCAACGAAAGTGGGTCAAGGTGATGTCATGCAGGCGCGTTGGGGTATTCACGGTGACTACGCCCCGGTTGTCTTGGCGTCAAACTCAGTGCAGGAACTGTTTGACCTGACTGTGCGTGCCTTTAACCTGGCTGAGACTTTTCGAACTCCGGTAATTCTTCTAAGTGATGAAATCATATCGCATATGCACGAGAGCTTGATTGTGCCTGCTGAAGGGCAGATCGAAGTGATTGACCGCAAAAGACCGAAGAAGGAAGACACTGCCTTTTTCATGCTGCCTGACGTAGCGCCTATGCCGTCGGTTGGGGAAGGTTTCAGTGTAGCTGTAACGGGTTCGACGCATGATGAAACTGGGCGCAGGTTCACTGCAGATCAAGCTGTGCATCAGCGGCTCGTCAAAACGCTTACTGGCAAGATCATGAATAATGCGGACAAGCTCGTGGATTTCGAAGCTTACAACATAGATGACTGCGATGTTGGCGTGGTTTCGTTCGGTTGCACTTCACGGGCAGTATATGAGACTGTTGAACTGGCTAAGGAGGAAGGCGTGAAAGTTGGTTTTGTGCGGCTCAAGACCGTTTGGCCTTTTCCAGAGAAAGTGGTCCGCGATATGGCGAAGAAGGTCAAAGCCATTGTTGTGCCTGAGTTGAATATGCGTGAATTATTTTACGAAGTGGAACGGGTTGTGCAAGGGGCTGCGCCAGTACTCTCCGTGAACAAGGTGGGCGGCGGAGAAATGATAACGCCTGAAGAGTTGTTGGCTGAAGTCTTGAGGAGCGTGAAGTAGCATGGCTTTGGCTGAGCCGTTCAGCATGAAGCGATACTTACGCCCAGACTTGACGCTGCCCTTCTGTGTGGGCTGCGGCTGCGTCAATGTGGCGAGCAGTTTCTTGAGAGCGGCACATGAGCTCGGACACAAAGATTTGAGTAGATTCGTTTTCTGTAGCGGCATCGGCTGCTCCGCATGGATTCCATCACCTTATCTAATGGCTGATTCGCTTCACGTGCTTCACGGCAGAAGCATTCCAGTGGCTATGGGCGTCAAACTTATGCGCCCTGAATTGAACGTTGTCGTGTTTGGTGGAGACGGCGACATCGCAGGCATCGGCTTAAGTCACCTCGTGCATGCAGCGCGCAGAAACTTGGACATAATGGTTGTAATGGTTAACAACATGATTTACGGCATGACCGGCGGACAGGTGGCGCCAACCACGCCGTATGGAATGAAGACCACAACTACGCCTTATGGCAACTTCGAATACTCTCTAGATACTGCACGTTTGGTTGTTGCCGCAGGCGCCAGCTATGTGGCTCGCTGGACGACAGCCCATGGAGAGGAATTGACGCAATCCATGAAAAAGGCGATTACCACCAAAGGCTTCGCTTTCATTGAAGCTGTCAGTCCATGTCCTACAGCGTTTGGAAGAAGAGTTGGACTTAAGGATGCTGCGGAGATGCTACGCTGGTTCAAAGACAACTCTATTCCATTGGATCAAGCGTCCACGATGACCGAGAAGGAACTTGAAGGCAAGATTGCGGTAGGCGAATACGTGCGTCGCGAGAAGCCAACATTAGTAGACAATGTCTACAGGATTTTGAAGGAGGCGCAGAAAAGTGGCACAGCCTAGAAAAACCGAGATTCGAATTGCAGGGCTAGGCGGACAAGGCGTAGTGCTAGCTGGGCACATACTGAGCAAGGCAGCAGTCAAAGACGGCTTACACGTGGTGCAAACCCAAAGCTACGGCGCCGAAGCCAGAGGAAGCGCAGCCAAAAGTGAAGTCATTATTTCAACCGAGAAAGTCGGTTTTCCCATGGTGAGAAAAAGCGACGTGCTGGTTGCAATGAGCCAGACGGCTCTCGACAAGCATTTGAAAGATCTTAAAGAAGACGGAGTCCTAATCGTAGATACGAGCATCGTTAAGCAGCTACCTCATGTAAATGCTAAGATAGTCAAAGTGGAAGCGACGGAAAAAGCGGAGACTGAACTCAAGTCGCGAATGTATGCGAACATGGTTATGCTTGGCGTAATCATCAAAACAACCGAACTAGTCGCCCGAGATTCAGTGGAGAAGGCGATCAAAGAGACCTTCTCAGGAGAGGCTGCTGAGACGAACATTCTGGCTTACAAGTTAGGGTTAAGTCTTGCCAAGTGATTGCAGGCGATTAGGCTCGTCTTTCTCTTCTCAGAAAATCACCAATGTCTGAAACATTTCGAACGACAACTTGATTCCTGTCTTCCTTCACTTCGAGACTGTGTAAGATTCTGCCGAAGCCAAGGCACTCGCCATGCTGGTTCACAACCAATGTGTACGCGCTTTTCTTCTTTGAGCCGACAACTTTCAGTATTCCTCGCCTGAAAATGTCTCTCCCAACTGTGAACAACCATTCCGATTTCTGATCAACCATAACTCTGTTTGCATCGTTCCGTGAGGCAATCATTCTCAACAGGTTGAAACTTGGAAAGAAGACTCCGCGCTTGACTTTTCCAAGATAGGTTCCAGCATAGAAGAAGTCTTTGGACACGAACCGCTTCATTTGTTGGCTTAAGAGAAAATATCTGCCTCGATTTTCAACAGATAAGCTCTCATCCCATGTCAGGCTTGCGCCAAACCGCCTCACAAAGTCAATTATCGGCTTCGTTCTTCACACTCGCTTCTTAAGTTTACAGACGAAAAAGCCTTGAGTTTGCCCAGGCCATATTCTCTTGCAGCTTGCCACTGTGCTGGCAACCCTTTTTCCAAAAATGCTCGTAGGCGCCGTCTCTCCGTAGCATTCAACTGGCTCAGCTTGAAGCTCAAGGTGTTCTGTAGCCCAGTCGATGTTCAATTCGTTCTCTTCGGGCTCTAAGCTGCAAGTGGAATAGACGATCTCGCCGTCATCATTGAGGATCGCCTCCGCTTCAGTCAAGATCTGTCTCTGCAGCGCCGCGTTTCTCTTCACGTCTTCGATTGTTCTTCTCGTGAACCATTCTTTGTCTGTGGCGAAGTTGCCTGAGCATGGAACGTCGAGCAGTATTCGGTCAAACTTGATTTTCAGCTGAGATGCATGTCTTGCATCCATGTGACACACGATTGTGTTCTCGACACGGCATCGTTCCAGATGGTTCGAGAGCGGGGTTAATCTTCGTTTGTCAACGTCCAGAGCGAATATTACGCCTGTATTATGCATCAAGTCTGCCAGTTGAATGGTTTTGCCTCCTGGAGCCGCACAAGCATCAAGAACAGTTTTGTCCTTCAGGTCGCTGAACAGTGTTGCTGGAATCTGGGCAGCAGCTTCCTGAATCGAATAGTGTCCGATAAGATATTCACTTGTGGCTCCAACTGAGAACGCAGACTTGCGCACCCAATGGGCATGTGGCACAAAAGAAACCGGTTCCAGCTCGATTCCGCGAGATTCGAGTCTCCTCACAGTGTCAGCTTCTTTAGCGTTTGTGATGTTGATTCTGATTGCCTGTTTCAACTCGACTGGTCGGTATTCCCAGCCTAGTTTGCTATATCGATCGACAAAGAATTGTTTGCCTGACATCAACGATTAGGGTAGTCTGTGGTCATAAAAATCTTGGCGTGTCTGACACGACAGTTTTCTCAGTTTTGCAATTGGCTAATTGCGTCCTTTGTCGTGGAAACTGATTTTTCAAGTTGTTTGTGTGTTTCGGGTTTGAGCTTGAGCTGCAGAATCATTTCAACACCGTTTCTTCCTAGAACAACGGGTACGCCGATGGATACATCAGAGAAGCCGTATTCGCCTTGCAGATTTGTGGAGACGCTCATGACTCGGTTGCGTCCTCTCAGAACTGCGTCTACCATTATGGCTATCACTACCCCGGGTGCGTGTGTTGTGGCGCCTTTCAGTTTGATGACGTCGGCACCTGAGGTTTTCGTTAGGTTCACAATTTTGTCAATCTGCTCTCTTGTGAGCAATTCAGTTATAGGTATTCCTGACACCGAGGCGCATTCCACTAGCGGAACCATGGAGTCGCCGTGTTCACCTATAACCAAAGCGCGAACATCTTCCCTCGACACGCCCAGTTCCATTGCAATGTAAGACCTGAAGCGCATTGTGTCAAGGATGTTGCCCATGCCGAAAACTCGATTTCTTTCGAAACCCGACTCTTTGTACGCCACATAAGTCATGACGTCAACAGGATTAGTTACAACCATAAGCTTGCAATCAGGCGCGTACCGTGCGATTTCTTTTGCAGCCGACCTTACAATCTTTGCGTTCTCGTTCATGAGATCAAGGCGACTCATCCCAGACTTTCTACCCGCGCCCGCAACTAGAACCACAACATCTGAACCTGCAATCCGCCTGAAGTCACTTGTGCCCACAACTCTGCCATCAAATTCAATAGCCGGTGCAGCCTGCATCATATCCAGCGCTTCGCCCTTAGCTAGGTCCTCGGAAACGTCCACTAATACGACATCGCTGATTCTGAACCTCAAAATATCAAACGCCGCAGCAGTTCCAACTTTACCTGCACCTATGATCGAAATCATTGCCTTCATCGCTCCTTTGGCTTGAGAGCCTTCTATGAACAAGTCTCGATTATTTGGTTTACGTTTACGTTCATCGAAAAACTCGAAAGGGACTACCTCGCCGCAAAGAAACTCTTCATCAAACACGGACGCCAAGTGGACGCAGGCACTCTTCTGATACTAAACAACTTAATCGAATTCATGGAACAAGCAGCAGACGTATGCGCTGACACAGCTGACTACATAACCATACTCGCAAGCCAAGGCTGAACCACAGGCGTGCTCGAAAACCAGCAAGACACGCTATGACACCAACCTTCACTCAACCATACTCAGCACCGCAGTGAAGGTCACAGGGAATAAACATACTCCTTCTCTCGAAAGTCTCCCCATCGCAGCCGCAGCTTTCCAACCCAACATAGAAGTAGTAGTCAACGTACACGCGGCGCTGACGACTACTTCTGAGCAAAGCCAGCTCGGTATTATAACCTGTTCTAAGCCCAAATTAATAACATCTGAAACAAAAACAGCCACAAACAGTCTGCGCTTCCATGTTCAACCACAACTGTCCAAGCCTTCCCGCAGCCTCCAACATTCTGAATGATGTCGTCATCTGGAACAGCTGTTACGACAAGGTGCACATAGCTTCAGCATAAACTGGTTGAAGAAGGCATAAGGGGCATACCGCCTTCTTCTTGTGAAATCTCTCTTCCCGCACAGCGCCCATCAACATAGGCAAACGTCACGATTGGCAACATTAATGGTGCCTTTTAGCAACATTGAAAGTCACCATAAAACACGAGTCAACAGCCTCAGAAACACCATTCAGAAACCCGAACAGTCCCCAAGAAACAAACTGAAAAGCAGAACTTTCACCGCAAAAAAATTTTCAACGCTCATACTAACCCTCTCCTCCCTGACTTCCGCATACAAACAACACTTAAATCCGACACAACACACAGCCACCATACGATGACGCTACTCAGACCCTTCGACCCATGGCGCTCACCGCTCTGCACCTGCCTCAACAAACTAACCTTCAACCCATACACAGGCTGCGACCACAAATGCATCTACTGCTACGCCACCAGCTACGTCCCACACTTCTACAACTGCCGACCCAAAACAGACCTACTGAAACGACTCAAAACGGAAGCCCAACGACTCAACGGGCAACTCATCTCCATCGCCAACTCCAGCGACCCCTACCCAACAATAGAAAAAACCCTACAACTAACCCGCCAATGCCTCAAAACCTTATCAAACCAAAACTGCCGCATCCAAATCATAACCAAATCAAACCTAGTCACAAGAGACACAGACATCCTACAAAAAACCCAATCAGCAGTAGCCTTCACCATAACCACGGACAATGACGCCTTAGCCAAACAACTCGAACCCAACGCACCACCACCCTCACAAAGAATGCGAGCAATAGAAACCTTAACCCAGAGAGGCATCCCCGTATGCGTCAGAATAGACCCAATCATACCCTCCCTAAACGACAATTCAGCAGACCTCATCAAAACACTCGCTACACTAGGCGTCAAACACGTAACAAGCTCAACCTACAAAATCAAACAGGACAACTGGAAACGCTTCAGGCAAGTCTTCCCCCCAACCGCCCAACAGCTGGCACCACTCTACTTCAAAAGAGGCGAAAAAATGGGCGGATACCGATACCTACCAGCAAAACTCCGATACAACATACTGAAAGGCATCAGGGAGCAAACAACGCAGGCAGGAATGACCTTTGGAACATGCAGGGAAGGCTTTCCACAGCTAAACACAGCCACATGCGACGGCGCCGAATACTGCCAACATCAACGCTAAGCCGATTTCTGTCCGTTGACCATGAGACGCCAGACAGCCGCTGCTAATAGTCCACCAAGAATAGGCGCAACCCAAAACAGCCACAATTGACTCAAGGCTGTGCCACCTGCAATCAATGCTGGACCCAAGCTTCTCGCAGGGTTCACCGATGTGCCCGTCACAGGAATCCCAACTAAGTGGATGAGGACTAGGCTTAGCCCGATTGAGATTCCAGCGAAGTCCTTAGGCGCCTTCTCGCTGGTAGACCCCAAGATAACAAGTAGGAAAATAAACGTGAGCACTACCTCGGCAATGAAAGCTGAGCGCATGGAGAATCGGCCCGGCGAAGCCGCATCGTATCCGTTCTGACCCAGACCGCCAGTGGCTAGGGTGTATCCCGGCATGCCAAGCGCGATCACGTACAAGACCCCAGCTGCAACTAATGCGCCCACACACTGCATAGCTATGTAGATTGCAGTGTCTTTCGCCTTCATTTTACCCGCGGCTAACATCGAAATAGACACAGCTGGATTAATGTGGCATCCCGAAATTCCTCCGATCGCATAGGCCATAGCCAACACCGAAAGTCCAAAAGCAAACGAGATTCCCACAAAACCTATGTATCTGCCAGCCAACACGGCGCTTCCGCAGCCCAAGAGAACGAGGACAAATGTGCCAAGCAATTCGGCAAAGTACTTTTTCGCTTCGCTCACCGTCATCATGCCCACATACCTCGCAAGTCTCAGATAAAGTGCAGTTTGATTTTCAGTTGACCTCCAGACTTTATATGAGTTTCCATGCCTAAAGCAGCAAAATGCTAAAGGCAGTTACGGTTCGTCTATGAATTTGCTGGCCACAGGAATTTCAGGCGGAAGTCCACGCCTCTTCCTTATTTCCCGTATGATTACATGGGCGGTGCTAGCAGGGATTTTTTCCCAGTGGTCGAGGGTTGATTGCCAGAACGCGTGGCCTGACGTGGCTGAACGCATTTCGGCGGCTAAACCGAAGGTTTGGCGTACAGGTATATAGCCTACTATGTTGTTTATTGGGCCTTTCTGCTCTGACGCTGTAATTCTGCCTTTTTGTCTGGTTATTATGCTGCTGACTTGGCCTACCCACTGCGTCGGCGCTGTGATGTTGATTTTGAATATGGGTTCGACTAGTGAGGCTTTGGCTGTTAGAAACGATCCTAGTATGGCTCTTCGGGTTGCTGGCACGAGTTGGGCTGGACCATGGTGAGCTGGGTCTTCGTGCAGTTGGGCGTCTATTAGTTTTGCTTTTATGCCTCGGATGGGTTCTTCGCATAAGGGTCCGTTTTGGCAAGCCCATTTGAAGCCTGATATTATCGTGTCTCGCGTTTCGTGTGTAAATTGGATGCTTTTGGCTTCGTTTACGAGGATGTTCTTGTGCTGTTCAATTGCCCAGACGTTTTCTGCTTCAGCTGTTGTCCAGTTTGCTTTTTTCTGGAGTGTGGTTGAGATTTGTCGTGGGTTGGTGTCTTCTGTAAGTTCGCTTTTTTCGATGAGTTCGATTACGTTGTCTTCCAATGGTTGGACTTGTATGATGAGTTTGTTGAGTTTGTTGGGGCTTTTGGCTTGGGCTGCTATGCCTTTTGCTGTGACGCTTTCGCGGTAGACTACTATGGGTTTGCCTGTGATGATTTCGAGGTCGCCGCCTGCGTAGTCTCGTAGGAATTTTGTGGCTATTTCGAGGTGGAGTTCGCCTATGCCGCTGAGTAAGTATTCGCCGGTTTCTTTGCTTATGGTTGCTGTGAGGTTTGGGTCTTCGATGGTGAGGCGTTGCATGGCTTCGGTTAGGCGGGGTAGGTCTTTGGGGTGGGTGGGTTCTAGGGCTATGGTGATTACGGGTTCGGAGATGTATCGGATGTGTTCGAAGGGTATCATTGTGTCTTTGTGGCTGTTGTCGACTAGGGTTTCGCCTGTTCTGGCTTGCTCTATGCCTAGGAGTGCAGCTATGTTGCCTGCGTTGATTTGGTCAACGATTTCGCGTATTGCGCCCATGTACATTGAGACTTGTTGTACGCGGTGGTTTTTTTTGGCTTCGACTAGGTAGATCTCGTTGCCTGCTGTGACCTTGCCTGAGAAGAGTCGTCCTGTAGCTATTAAGCCTGCGTGTGGATCCGTCTGTGTCATAGTTACGCACATGACTGTGGGTCCTGTGTCTGTGCAGTTGAGCATGGCTTGTCCTATTTCTGTGTCTAGGTTGCCTGTCCAGATTTTTGGTAAGCGATACTGCTGTGCTGTGATTGGGTTTGGTAGGTGGTTGACTACCATGTTCAATATGGCGTTGTGTAATGGTATGGTTTCAGCGAGTTGTTCGACTGTGTTTTTTTGGTAGGCGTTGATTATGTCGTTGAATTTGATGTTTTTTTGTTGTGCTATGCCTAGTGTGAAGCCCCATTTGTGCAGGGCTGAGCCGAAGGCTACTGTGTCTTTCGCTGGGTCTACTTTCCATTTTTCTTGGTGTTCTGGTTCTGCGTAGAGTGTGATGAGGTTGTTGAAGTCGTTTATTATGTGTGTTAGTTTTTTTTGTATGTCGGTTGTTGTGAGTCGGAGTTCTTTGATTAGGCGGTCTATTTTGTTTATGTAGAGCACTGGGCGGACTCGTTCGTTTAGTGCTTGTCTGGTTACGGTTTCTGTTTGGACCATTATTTCTTCGACTGCGTCTACGACTATGATGGCTCCGTCGGTGGCTCTTAGTGCTCGGGTTACTTTGCCTGTGAAGTCTACGTGTCCGGGTGTGTCGATTAGGTTGATTACGTAGGCTGTGCCCGGTTCCTCATGCAGTAGGCTTATGTTGGCGGTTTTGATTGTTATGCCTCTTTTTTGTTCTTCCTCTAGGTAGTCTAGGGCTCGGGCGGTTCCTGCTATTTTTGGTGAGAGTAAGCCGGCTTCGGCTAGTAGGCTGTCGGTCATGGTGGTTTTGCCGTGGTCTATGTGGGCTATGATGCCTATGTTGCGTATGTTTTGTTTGTGGCTCATGAGGCGTAGTATGTCTGTGGTCTGCTTGAATCGTGGCATAGGCGTGTTTCCTGTCTGTAGGGGTCTATTAGTATGGGTGCGGAGAAATTTTTTTTGGTGTGA
>Ga0209323_10002617_pt1 | contig 11959 bp, 9 predicted proteins | sample Rifsed19ft2_FD_184014 | JGI IMG/M metagenome (GOLD analysis project Ga0209323, IMG submission 184014) | Soil microbial communities from Rifle, Colorado, USA - sediment 19ft 2 (version 2) | ecosystem: Environmental > Terrestrial > Deep subsurface > Rock core/Sediment | place: Rifle, Colorado...
ATGAATTTTCCATCGGTGATATTTTCGCAAAGCAGGTCATTTATCAACCCTGTTGCAGTATCGATAGGTATTCCCTGCCTGCAAATTGTTTTTAAGAAAGCCTGGATATTTGCCATTAGTAATGCAGCCGGAACTCCCTTTCCTGAAACATCAGCGATAGCAATTGCAAATTTATTATCATCAAGAGAAATTACGTCGTAATAATCTCCCCCAACCTGCTTGGAAGAAATATTAGTTGCTGCAATTTCAAAATTGTTGAATTCAGGGAGTTTGCCGGGAAGAAGATTTCTTTGAATATCTTTTGCCAGTTCTAACTCTTCCTCAAGTTTTAATTTTTCAAGTTCTTCTTTAAATAATCTTTTATTTTCAAGTGAAATTATTGCAAGGCTTCCGACGGAATAAATAAATTCAATATCTGATTCTGAATAATCAAGGTTATTTATTCTTTTGCCCAGAAAAATTAACCCTTTGGTTTTGCCTTGTAACTGCATAGGTACAATTAATTCAACACCAAGAGCAAAGAAATCGCCTAATTCTTCGGCAATCTGCTTTTTCGTTACCGATATTTCAACCTTTGAAGAATTATATTTTCGGATTGCAGAGATCAGTTCATCTTGTGGAAATTTTGATTCAAGGATTTTAATTGCAGCCCCGTCAAATGAAATAACTGCAAACTTTGAAACAAGAAATTGGCCTATAACTGAATAGACAAGAAGCTTTGCAACTTTAGTTGATTCTGAAAATAACCCGAATTCTTTACTCAATTCAAATAGTGAGTTAAGCCTGTTAATCCTCCAATCCAGTTCTCTGTTTACTTGTTTTAATTCGTTAACAACAAGAGAATTCTGTATTGCTGAAGCAGAAATATTTAAAATTGTTTTAAGGAATTCCTGGTCATCTTCTGTATAGGGTGACTTATTTAGTTTTTCACCAAGAGCGATTACACCAAGGCATACTTCAGAAGAATATATTTTTTCAAACGTCTGGAGATTACAATTACTAAGAAATAATTTAAATGACTCATCATTGTCCATCAAGGTTGCAGTTTTAATTTCAGGACAGATTTCAACTATATTTAATAAAAGCCCTTTTGAAACTTTTATTTTTAATTTCTTATTTTCATTTAGCGCTATAATTCCTTTAGTAGCAAGAAATTTTCCCATACAGGTAAGCAAAATATTGTTAAGAATAAATTCCAGGTCGAGACTTGAATTTATTATCCTGCTGAATTCAACTAATGCAGTGAGATTTCGCTTTAATTTTAGATTATCTGATTCTAACATTTGTTATTCAGGGTTTCTTAAATTTTTTGTAAGCAGTACCTGGTTATATTTACCAGGAATTGAAACATACTGGACATCGTCCATTAAGGTTTTCATCAGGTAAAGCCCGAGGCCACCTACCCGCCTCTGCCTGTAATATTTTTGAAGATCAGGCTCGGGAATTAAATCAGGATTGAAAGAAGTACCATGATCTATAAGTTTTATTGTAAATTTCTTTTTAGTGTAATCAATTGCAATAATAATTTCGCCATCAGGAAAAGATTTATAAGCGTGCTTTATAATATTTGTACAAGCTTCATCTACGGCGAGTATAATATCATCAATTTCCTCCTTAGAAAGCCCGGCATCATTTGCGTTTTCAGAAACAAATTCCCTTATTGTAGAGAGATTCTCTGTTTTACTCTTAATAACGAGTTTTTTCTTAATATGATTATTAATGATCATTAGTAGATTTACTCTGTAAATTTTTTAACGGCTTCTTCTTCTGAATTAAATATTTCGTACAGTAAAGGGAATCCAAGCAAGTCGAAAATATTAAATACTTTATCAGACATTGACGATAGTTTAATGTCACCACCGTTTTCTCTTACCTTTTCAATAAATGCCATAAATACTCCCAATCCTGCACTGCTGATATAAGTCAGGTTTGAAAAATTCACAACAATTTTATATTTGTTCTTCTCTATCTGGTTCGAGAGAGTATTTTCAAGGATTGATGCAGTATGTGCATCGAGAAATCCTTTTAGATTAACTATACTGATTTCACCCTGGTCTTTAACTGAGGTGTTGAATTCTGCCATTCTTGTTCTCCGTTAGATTTAAATTTTTCATTCCACTTTAATATTACTAAGGTAATATCGTCATGCTGAGAATTATTTTTTGTAAAATCTGTTATTTCTCTCATTACTTTGTTTGCAATTCCTTCAGAAGTTTCCTGAACACATTCTAGTAATGCCTGTTCAAAAAGATTATCACCGAAATCTTCCATTTTTTTATTTTTTGCTTCAGTGATTCCATCTGTGTAAAGAACAATTGCATCATCATCCTGAAGCTTTATTTCAATTTCTTCCATAGTTTCTGCAAAGCGGCTGGTAAAACATAAACCAAGCCCAATACCTGATGGACGTAAATTTTTCACTTTTCCGTTTCTTAATAAAATAATAGGGCAGTGACCAGCCCTGGCAATTTTTAAAACTTTCTTTTTACTGTCAATAATTCCATAGGCTGCACTTACAAAAGTTTTTCTTTCAAGTGCTCGTTTTAGAATATCATTAGCTTTAATTAATATTTCTTTCGGACTTTCAATCATTTTTGTTAGCGATTCAAAAATTCCTTTTATTTCTGCCATTACAAATGCAGCTTGAATTCCTTTCCCGGAAACATCAGCAATTACAAATCCAAGCTTGTTATTTCCAAGCTCAAAGAAATCATAATAATCACCGCCAACTTCAAATGCCGGAATAAATACCGAAGCAATACTCAGGTTATCAATTGCCGGGCTTTTTGACGGAAGAATTTTTCTTTGAATCTCCCTGGCTACATCCAGTTCTTTTTCCAGCCTTTCCTTTTCAATTGATTCTTCAAGCAGCCTGGAATTTTCAATGGCAACAGAAGCATAATCTGAAAAAGTATCCAGAGCATTTTTATCTTCTTCATCGAAAATAAAATCATTTATTTTCGCTGCCAGTAAAAATCCTTTTAGTTCATTATGTGCAATTAAAGGTGCAATTGCAATGCTTGAATAATTTTCACTCAGCTTTTCAGTATCGCCATATTTTTTAACTGTCATAAAAAACGTGTTGAATTTCTTTTCAGTTTTACCTGATTTAAATACATATTCATTAATGATATCCGCATCTATAAATCCAATATTTTTATTGGCAAGTGTTCTCATTTCCGTGCCTTCTTGAAGAACAATCCAGGAAGCATGGGCATTGCAAACTTTAGTTGCAATATCTGTAACTGTCTCAGCCAGGTCATTAAAATCAAGAACCTCTGTGATTAGCTTGCTGAAGTACTGTAGTGATGAAACTTCCTGTGCTTTCCTGTCAAATGCTTCTGCAGTCGGTAAATGAAATAAAGTGGTAAAAAATAAAATACTGAAATAGATTGCGCCGTAAATCATCATGATTTGCATAAACTTTGTCAAAAGCGGTGAAAATGAAAGCAACATTTCACCGTGTACTCCTGCATCCTGGCTATTGCTAAGATTTACCACAAATAATGTTGATATGACAACCGACAGAATTAATAATGAAATTTTATCTTTCTTAACAATAAATGCTATCCAGGAAATTTTAAGAGAATTAATAATAATAAGTATTATTGAAATTATTAGAAATGTGCTCTTGACAAAATTTAACTCTTCGTATTTCAGAAATACATTTGAAAACGATGCCAGGGCAATGAACATAACCATAGTGTTAAAATAGACGCTCACATTCCTTTTTTGTTTTAAGAAATACAACTCTTTAAACGCAAGGAATATATATGATATACAGGCAAGAATAATGAATATATAAATGAATGTTGCGAGAGAAAGAAGCAATCCCGGGTTTTGAAATCTTTCGGTAATATTATCAAAGAACAGGTTAAAAATTGAACCTGAGAAAGTAATAAGGCAAAATAGAACTACATTCAAAATTCCCACATTCATTACTAATGAAAGCGGATTAATATTTTTAGAACTAATCGATTCAAAAAAGAACAAAATAAGCGACGCAAGCGTCAATAAAACTAAAACATCACTTATTGCCATCAGTACTACAGAATCATTCACCGGAATAAACAATTTAAACAACAACAAGATTCCGGCTATACCCAAAAAGGCCTGCAGCCTTAAATTTTTAAACATTTTTTGCAGATTCAGTTGCATTCGTTTCTTATAATTTTAATAAGCTATATTTATAAAGTTTTTTCTAATATAGCTAATAAAATAACACATTTTCGGGTATTTTATACTAAGATAAAGTTAACAGCATGTGTCTAATTAGTAAAGAAAAGTAGTATAAGCGGAAAATTTACGGGATAACAGAGGGTTTTAGGGTATGAATATATGCTGATCATATTAATTTTTTGTGATTTTACTTATTTTTTATGTTTTTACTGTGTCTGAGTTGAGCTCAGTCTTTCGGTCCCTCAACTTTTTTTCTTTTACCTTTTCAAGCATTTTTTTCATCTTCCCGTTTTTACGCATCTGCTTGTCAAACTCAATTTTATTCATTTTATTAATGGTATCCGGATATATGTAATTATACTTTTTTAACTTTTCAAGTTGAAGAGAATCAGAATAAAAATCATAATACTCAGGCATTCTAATTTTTAGTGTATCCAATATTTTTAAACTGCTTCTGACTAATGAATCAATATTAATGGCATCCATTTTAAGCTGATAATTACGGGCAGAGTCTCCTTCAGAATATTTGATTTTAAAATCACCTCCCTTAAAAGGAAATCCTTTAGGCATTTCAAAAGTAAATTCTTTTAAGTTCTCAGTTATTTTTTCAAGCTGAATATTTTGTAGAATACTGTCTGTATTAATATTTATATGTGGAATTACTATTTTAGGAATCCTAACACGAAGCATATTTGTATCAAATGTAACTTTAAAATTTTTCTCCCAGAGTGAATCTTTTTTAAATTTTGTATAAATACTGTCATAATTAAAAGTATAGTTTTGTTTTTTCAAATCTCTTTTCGCTTCTTCAAGATTTTTTTTCATTTCAGTCATGTTTTGAATGAACTTTTCTTTATCAAATTGAAATTTCTCTGAAAAAATTGAGTCCGGTGTCATAAATATATAATTTTCATTTTGTGCCGCTTTAATCTCTTGAACAGCAAGGTTAATTGAGTGTGTATCAATCCTGTTAAATCCTGCAGGCATTATTTTCACTAATTCTCTATTTTTATTTACAGAAGCAAAGGAAATAAGATCGGCAGTTAGCGCTTTATTATAATTCCATAAATCAGGATTTATTGCAATTGCTTTGTCTTTGTTCACTAATATTTGATACTGTATTTCATCAGCATATGAACCTATAATTGAATCAACACTAATTTTTTGTTCGGGGGTTAAATTAAGTGCTGTTACAAACTTGTCAAGATTGTTTTCAGAAGACATTCGGCCGGTATTTTTAATTTCAAAATATTCGCTACCTGTACTGTCTGTACTTAACAGAATATATTGATTTTTTGATTTATCGAGCGGTAGCTGTTTATAAAAAGCAAAATTGAAAATATCTTCATTCGAAAGATCAGCAGCATAAAGAAGCGGCTGAAGGTTTTGTTTGTAAAATCCTGCTATTGTAGATTTTGGCGCATCTACCAGCTGATCCAGTAAAGTTGGATTTAATTTCAAGATTACCATCATAAAAATAGCTAAAACTGAAAAACCAATAGCAGGGCTCCACTTCTTCAATTTTACCAAGAAAGCATTATCTGAATTAATCTTTTGCATTAGTCTTGTTTCAAAGAATTGGGTCTCAGGCAATTTTGTATAACTAATAGAAGCAAGAGTTTTAATTTTTGTTAATTCCTGAAATTCCTTTTTAAACTCTTCTGATTCGTTTATTCTTTTTTCAATTTGAATAATTTCATCATCGGATAATTCCCCATCAAGATAAGCCGATAACATTTCTAATTCTTTTTTTGTAATATTTCTCATAACATCAACTCCTTAGCGATAGGCCTTAGCTGCTCACGTAAATTTTCCCTTGCTCTGAATATCCTTGATTTAACTGTACCTATCTCACATTGAACTGTATCTGCAATTTCCTGGTAGCTGAATCCTTCAATATCTTTTAACAAAAGCGGGATTCTTAGTTTTTCAGGTAATTTTGAAATCGCTGTTCTTACTATTTCTTTCATTTCTTTTTTCTCTTCACCGGGCGTATAAAAGATCTCATTTTCTTTGTCTTTTATTGGAATCAAAATGTTTCTAATCTTCATTTTTCTCAACTGATCCCGGCATTTATTCACAGTTATTCGATACAACCAGGTTGAAAACTGGCATTCGAACCTGAAATGATCCAGGTTTTTAAAAACCGTAATAAAAACATCCTGTGCAATGTCATCAATTGAATTCGCGTTACCCATTGAAACATAAATGATGTTTCTTACCTTTTCCCTGTGCCTGCTCACAAGTACGTTAAAAGTAGATCCCTCTCCATTATTAAACCTCTGGATGAGTGAAAAATCGTCATCTGAATTCAGAACCTTTGGGTATTGCAATACTAATTTATTTTTTTTGATTCTCATTTATTTTGACGCATAACCTTGATATTTGTTCCATAAAAATACTTATATTATATCAATCAGAAAAATCCATTTAAACAAGGGATATTTTACATATCCCCAGTTGCATAAATATAGTCATGTAGTTAAATTAAACACAAAAAATTAGGAGTTATTCATGAAAGTAAAAACCACTGAGAAATACGAAGCCGTTATTATTGAGTTGAAAGGAAATGTGATGGGCGGCGAAGATACTAAAGATTTTAATGACCTCCTTCATAAAATGATTGATGCCGGCAAGAAAAATATAGTTCTGGATTTGTCCGGTGTAAAATTTATGAATAGTTCAGGATTAGGCATGCTTATCAGTGGATTAACTACCATGAAAAAAGCAGGTGGATTACTAAAACTTGCAGGTACAACTGAAAAAATTGAAAGTTTACTGATAATTACAAAATTAATAACAATATTTGAATCATTCGATTCTGTTGACGAAGCAGTAAAAAGTTTTTCCTAGTATTAAGTCTGATTAATTTTATTTATAAACTCCGGATTGTTTTGATCCGGAGTTTTATTTTGCTCTTCTACTTAAAAACATTTCATTACAGGGAAACAAATGAGCGTAACCGTTTTAGTTGGAAGTCAGTGGGGTGATGAAGGTAAGGGAAAAATTGTCGACATTCTCAGTGAAAATTACGACATAGTAACAAGGTACCAGGGCGGCGCTAATGCCGGGCACACAGTTGAAATTGGAGACAAGCAATATATACTGCATCTCATTCCTTCAGGAATTTTAAGAGAAGGTGTTATTTGCGTGATCGGTAACGGCGTTGTTATAGATCCAACAGCTCTTCTTGAAGAAATTTCATTACTGGAAAAACACGGAATTAGTGTTGATGGAAGACTGTTTATAAGTCATAACGCTCACTTGATAATGCCGTACCACAAATTGATTGATTCTATAAATGAAAAAGGTTCAAAAAAGATTGGCACAACCGGAAGAGGAATAGGCCCGTGTTACATTGATAAATATGCAAGGAAGGGAATCAAAATAGTCGACCTGCTGAATAAGAAATCACTTGAAGAAAAAATAAGAGAAAATTTAAAAGAAAAAAATGAGATTCTGGAAAAAGTTTATGAAAGCGAAGGACTGGACGTAGAAGAAATCATTACACAGTATCTCGAATTTGATAAAGCAATTGATAAATATATAAAAGATGTACCCTTATTTTTAAATGAAGCAATTGCAGACGGAAAATCTATTTTGCTTGAAGGTGCACAGGGAGCATTGCTGGATGTTGATCACGGGACTTATCCTTACGTTACTTCATCCAGCCCCACTTCGGGTGGAGCTTGTACTGGAACCGGCATTCCACCAAATAAAATAGATAATGTAATCGGGATAGTTAAAGCCTATACTACACGTGTAGGTAACGGGCCCTTCCCTACCGAACTCCTTGATGAGGATGGAGAAAAACTAAGAAAGGTTGGTGCAGAATTTGGTGCAACAACCGGCCGCCCGAGAAGATGTGGATGGTTTGACGCTTTCCTTGTGAGGTATTCCGCTATGGTAAATGGAATTGATTCTGTTGCAATTACAAAACTTGATGTATTAAGTGATTTTGATGAAATAAAAGTTTGTACCGGGTATACAATCGACGGAAAATTGATAAGGTCTTTTCCAACAGATGTTGAAAGATTATCTTTTGCTGTGCCTGTTTATGAAACCCTGCAAGGCTGGAAAACGGATATTACCAATTGTTTGTCATACAATGAACTACCACAGTTAACTAAAGAATATTTAACATACATTTCAGAAAAAGCTGGAATAAATGTTAATATTATCTCAGTCGGCCCCAAAAGGAAACAAACATTTTTTGCAGCATCCTGAAACAGATAATTTTATTATCTTGCAGGATAATATTTGTCCAGATTATTTTTTAAGGATAAGTTAAATGCCCGCAGGATTAAATTCAGTAAGAATAAAAATATTTCTATTAGTTGTTGCCCTCGTAATCGCAGTCGGAACTCTATACTACACTCAAAATCTCGTAACCAAACTCCAGGAAAGAGAAAGACAAATTGTTCAATTATATGCCAAAGGCATCGAATACGTGGCGAACACATTTTCACAAGATGCCGACATAACTTTTCTTTTTGACAATATAATTAAGCCAATTGATTTTCCTATGATATTAACAGATGCAGATGACCAGGTAAACTTTGGTAGTAAAGAAGATATTAGGAATGTACAATATGATTCAGCATTGTCAAAACAAGAATTAAAAAATATCTTTAATGCTAAAGTAAAAGAGATGGATAAAATCCATTTGCCTATTTTGGTTACTTATGCAGATACAGTTATTTTAACAAAAATTCACTATGGCGATTCCGAATTAATAAATCAAATTAGATTTTATCCATTTCTACAAATAATAATAGCTACATTATTTATAATCTTAGGGTACGTTGGTTTTAGCAGCATTAAAAGTAGCGAGCAAAAGAGTATCTGGGTTGGAATGGCAAAAGAAACCGCACATCAGTTTGGGACACCAATTTCAAGTTTAATGGGTTGGCTTGAGATGCTTAAAATGCATTATAGTAACCAGGATAAAGTGCTTGATATTGCAGATGAAATTGAAAACGATGTTGAAAAATTAAATAAAATTACCTACAGGTTTTCAAAAATAGGCTCAACCCCGGAATTAAAAAAACGTCCTGTCTTCAACGAAATATCCACAGTCATTGAATATTTTACAAGACGCCTGCCACAAACCGGGAAAAATGTTGAATTAAAAATTGACGGTGACAGAGATGTTTGCGCTAAAATAAATCCGGAATTATTCGAATGGGTTATTGAAAACCTGGTAAAAAATGCTCTTGACGCAATTGGAAATAAAAATGGCCTGATAAGTGTTTTTGTTAAAGAATCCCGTAATTATATTGATATAGAAGTTTCCGATAATGGAAAAGGAATTGATTTGAAAAGGAGAAAAGATGTATTCAGGCCCGGGTATAGTACAAAAAGACGCGGCTGGGGACTTGGTTTAAGTTTATCAAAAAGAATTATCAACGGATATCACGGTGGAAAAATTTTCGTAAAAAATTCAGTGCCAGGCGAAGGCACTACCTTCAAAATTCTTCTAAAAAAAGCTGATTAAATATCTCTCACTAGTTTTAAGTAAATTTGTATCATTTTAAGGTAACTATTACAAGTGTTCTTGTAATGAGAACTTAAGAATGCTGGCTATTAGTTCAAAATATCATTTTTTCAAGTGGCATAAATGTTGAACATTATACTCTGAAAATAGTTTTAAGCATAACACCCTCACACAATTTGACACACAACAAGACTGTCGGGTTTGAAGCCCTCAAAACCCGACAGTTTCACCTCTCTAAGAAATAAAATCAAACTTAATTTTACACGTAGATATGTCTCCTTATAAGTAAATTATACCGATGCTCTCATTATAAGAATAATAATTATTGTTATTTTCGATTAAAACACAAATATTTTTTTCGGCACACATATTGTTATATAATACCTGAAAATAGTTTTAAGCATAACACCCTCACACATTTTGGCACACAACAAAGCTGTCGGGTTTGAAGCCCTCAAAACCCGACAGTTTCACCTCCTAAAAAACAAAAATTAATTTTTAATCCTTCAGCCCTTTTACTATAGTATATGGGTTTCGAAGATTTTTATTATGAATTGTAATTTCATTTGAAGGAATACTTTCGTTGTTTCCCTTATCGAGTGAAGTCACGACAAAATAAATATTTGTAAATGATTGTTTGAGCGAATCAAGTTTAATTGATTTTTGTTTAGCGGGAATTCTAATTTTGAAAATATTTACAGGATCAGAAATATCAACCTGTGAAGAACTACTGTAATAAATGTTATAATATTTAGCTGTATCCCCATCAATAGACTTATCCGGAGTTGACCAACTTAGTATTGGCTTATCATCACTATTTTGTGTGAAATTTAGTCCTTTCGGGGGTAATGGACATATATTGTCTTTCCACGGCATTGCAGGAATATTTGATGGGTATTTGAATTCATTATTCTTCAAAAGATCAGTAATATATTTTTTATTTTCATAAAGATATTCTGCCCTGAAAAAAATTACTCCATGCATTCCATTTTTTCGGGTAGCAGTAATCTGCTCTTTAATTTCATCTGTTGGCCAGTTCCCTTCACTTTTGATTAATTTAAAAACAGCTATGCCCGGATATATCTGCCTGTCTGGAATTAATTCTTTCCAATTTTTTATTGTTAGAGTGAAATTAGCCGTAGAAAAAATTTTCCAATAAGTTTGCGGCGTGATATAATCCAGTTTTTTATCAAGTGCCCATTTTACGGGATCCTGGTATACGTCTGAATATGCCTGCCATCCTTTAAGTTTTCCTTTAAAGTTTTTATAAATTCCCACAGGTGCACAGCCAAGCTTTAACATTGGTTTAATTTGTTGGATAGAATCAAAAAGTGCTTCAATATAATTTGTAATATTTGATCGTCTCCATTTATCTTTACCTATACCATTTCCATACCTGCTGTACGTCTCATTATCCTGAAAGTCATTACCCGGATACCTTGCATAATCAAGGTTTAGTCCATCTAAATTATAATTCTTAACAATTTCTAATGCGGTCTTTAAAAGATAATCTGTGGTTCCCGGTATTCCGGGATCCATCCACCATTCATTATCATATTCTTTACATAATTCGGGATGTTTGAGTAAAATATGTTTGGAGACAGACTTATTAATTTCAGTTTTACCCCATATTTTATAAACATTCCACCAGGCGTGAATTTCAAGCCCTCTATTATGGGCTTCATCTATTATAAATTTCAAAGGGTCATAACCAGGGCTAACTGTCATATCGCCTGTTAATGATTTCGACCATGGTTCAATTTCAGAAGGATATATTGCATCTCCTCTTGCTCTAACCTGTAACATTACTGTATTAAAGTTTGCATCTGTTAATTTATCAAGAAGAGATGTTATTTCCTTTTGTTGGCCGGATTCAGAAAAAGATTTTGGCCAGTCAAGATTAAAAGCCGTGGTTATCCATACTGCCCGAACTTCCTGCCTGATTTGGGCATTAAGAATAAACGGAAATAATAACAATAGAATGGTTAAAAATTTCATCATTTTAGAATAAAGTGGGAGATGATATTAATGTTTTTTCAAAAACTTCTTTGTTGATTCAATAGCCATAACAACTGCCTTTTTATCCGCTTCAACATCGGTAATTATATTGCCAATACCCGAAAGCAATACAAATTTTATAATTTGAGCTCTGTTTTTCTTATCGTGCCCCATTATTTTGTATATTCTTTCATTATTCATTTTAGAAAATATAGCTGGCAGTGTAATTTTACTTAGCATATCCAGGTATAAATTCTTTTTTTGATTGCTTAATATCCCAATATT
>Ga0209323_10002618_pt1 | contig 11958 bp, 14 predicted proteins | sample Rifsed19ft2_FD_184014 | JGI IMG/M metagenome (GOLD analysis project Ga0209323, IMG submission 184014) | Soil microbial communities from Rifle, Colorado, USA - sediment 19ft 2 (version 2) | ecosystem: Environmental > Terrestrial > Deep subsurface > Rock core/Sediment | place: Rifle, Colorado...
ATCGTCGCCGATACCCACGCTCCTTCCACAGGCTGTTTAGTCTCTGCATCCAGAACCACTCCCCTGATCTCAGGAGTTTTTATCTCGCAGCCCATAAGACCAATCAGTAATATCCCTAAAACTATGAACACTAAATTTTTATTCATACATTTGTCTCCTTTCTAAAACAGGAAAAAATTTTAATATTCATTAATTCTTTGTTTTTTTCCATAAAACACAAAAGCCCATTTTGGTTTTCTGCTAACCCAAAATGGGCTGATTTAACTTCATCCGTATCCCCCTATGAAGGTGCTAAAGTGAGTTGAAGAATATTAGTGAACCCCATAGGATGTTTACTATCCAACGGGGTATTAATCTTTGGTCACAATTATAGTTCCCCCTTTATAGGTAGTCAACAGAAATCAGATACTACATCGTTTCTGGATAGACTATATGGAGACTTCGCTAACCGGGAGAGTTTTAAGAAGAAAGAGATAAAGGGCTTTATATTATGCTACACGGCTTAAGGATCTGACAGAGACCATGTCTGCTGATTCTATGGGTCGAACATCGTTTTCTGAGAGAGTAACAACTGCAAGCGTTTCGCCAGAAGCCTTCACAAACTCAGCTTCAAGGCCATCAGACTCGTAAATCTCTACGACCGCCCCCAAATCTCCTGCAAGTAATTTATGTTCTGGTAAGTCACGTACAAGGACTACGCAATCCAGTAGTTTATATTTCATGTCTACCTCCTTCAGGATAAATTGTTATAAAGCGGGGAATATCCTCACCCTCTAAAATAATCCAAATAGACCTGAACATTACTATTTTACCATTTGGACCTTTAATCAAGCCTCTTATTGTATATTTCTGACCATATTTACTCTTCTCAACTGGTTCTGCATCTAGCGGGAGATGATATAGTCTAATGTCATCTATCAACTGTTCCCAATTTTCTTGGGAATATCCCATTGTTTTAAATAGTGATGCTTTAAACCTTCCGATAGGGTGTGTGGGAGATAATATATAATCTCTTATTTTAGCCGGCTCAATAAATGCTTTTTCATTATTAGATAATATAGCCACTCTATATTCCTTCCTTAAACGCCTTGCCCTAATAGTTTATGTCATCAAAACCAGGTCTTTTGAAATTTCTTGCATTTGGAAACACCATTTCAGTAGCTTCTTTGTGTAACTTCCTATCGTTTTCTATATTCTTTTCAATATTTCTCAAAGCATTTATAACTACCTAAATAGTTCTACTTTAAAACACAAAAGCCCATTTTGGTTTTTACTAAACCCAAATGGGCTAATTTAACATCCTCAGTCTCCCCCTATGAAGGTGCTAAAGTGAGTTGAAGAATATTGTTATAAATCTCTGGTTAATTATAGTTACCCCTTCATGGGTAGTCAACAGAAAATTGCTTGGGAAGAAGACGGTCTCGTCGGCCCATCAAAAGTTGCAGGAAAACCGAGGGAGTTTTTAAGGAGAAGGAGATGAGTTATGCAATTTGAAGCTTCTTCTCCATTAATTTGAGCACATCTTTAAACATGTGAGATGCTTTGAACAATTCTACCCCGATGAGGTTCCCTTTACTATCAAGTTCCATGTTTACACCAGGAGAAAGTTCTATGACCTCAGCTTCTTCACCCTCTTTCGCAAGGTATAGAATATCTTCTTTATCATCATAAAAAACTTTAAAATCGCCCATTATAGCCTCCTCCACCTGCCTGACTTTATTCTATTTTCTTTCTGCTTCTCTTTTAAAGGATGTATTGTCAGTAAATTAACATCTCCTTCCTCATAATTATATGCTACCATCACGTCTCTCCTCTTACCATAAATTATAACATTTGACACAGCTATGGTATGTCCTGTCTCTGTATCTACAAACCTTTCTTTTGCCTCTTCAAAAATCTGTTGAGGTAGCTCGTAATCTATGTTTCTCAACTTAATCCTTGTTTTAAGATGTTTTGAATATTTTACTTGCAATATAGGTTCTCTCTCCCTTAATTATTTCCTCCCATCCCTTTCAGCTTTTATTCATAATAGCCTGTGCTGTCACCCTAGGCATTTTATTCCTCCTTTTTTGTTACTTTTGAAACTATAAATAAAGCGAGGAGTAAATTACAACTGAAACCTTAAATGTCTTACCAGTCTGAGTTGATATGCAACGATTCCACGACCCACAGGGAATGTTTGGTATCAAAGTGAAAAGGTAAGAAATTAAAGACAAGAATTTTATAAGGTAAGCTTTAAATCTTTGTACATAAAAATATGGTTTTCAAGCTTGACACTCTACTAATTCTCCTCGATAAACCTAATTTATTTTTATAAAAAACATTATTCTATATTCAATTTTTATGATAATATTCTATTGATTTAACAAATGCAGAAACTGATTAAAGTTATAAAAAAAGCTCTTCATTTTATTGAGTTCTTCTTCGTTGATAAACTTATTCCTTTTTTTTATTACTTTGGCTTGGTCTATATAACAATTGATGTTTTTACAGACATCAAGAAAAATATCTTTGATAATAAAATCATTATTTTTTATATTTCTTCTGTTGGAATAGCACTAGCGCTCACCTCAGCAACATTTGCATATGCCAGATCGCTTGATAGTCAGGATAAAAATAAACCTGCAATTATGGGCATATCAGAAAATCTTTTATTTGCTTCATTACGCTTTATAATCATACTTTTTATAAGCATTTCATTTATATTTTTAAAAGGAAAAACTCTGCATCTTAGAACTGCTATTCACTTTGATATTCTTGCTGATCTTTTTCTCGGCTTAATTATCAGTTATACTCAAGTTTTTGCAATAACAGCTATTTATCGGTTTACTTTTTCTCTCAGTGAACTCCATAAATACTTATATAACAAACTATTTTCTTAGGCTAATTCTTCTGCTCAACATTCAAAAATCTATAAGACAGATCCTGTTAGATGTGGATGCGATAAAGTTAAGAGGGACACTTTGGTAGTTATTGAGGAAGACCCTAAAGATGACCGTATGGCCTATCATGCTTATTGTCCTGCTTTAAAGGGATGTCATACCTGGGGATACACTTACGAAGAGGCTCTAAAAAATATTAAAGAAGCGGTAGAGCTTTACATCGAAGACCTGTTACCTTTTCCTCTTGCTCTTCAATGCTAAGAATAAAAACCCTGATCCCTAATGACAATTCTTTAGCCACCAAAAATATAAATGGTACTTACCCTTTATATTTAATACCTAATACCTTCCAGAATGCGGGATGAATATAGACAAAAGTTGTGTTATCAATAGGTAAATGAGGTATTGTTGATGGGCCATCATAAGACCACTGTGGTGATGAATATGATTCAGTTTTTAATCCTATAATACCTGTTCGATAAAAAATATTAAATAATGTTGATATAAAATTTATTTCTGATATCTCAAGATCAATATATTGTCTTGCTATAGTTGATAACCGATCAGTTTTATCTGAATGATCGATAGCATATTGAAGATAGAAATCCTGTATTTCTTGCATGTTGATGTCAGAAATTCTGAAATGGTTTGGTTTTTTTCTTAAGATAAAGGAAAACTCTATCAAATAAGGATAATCTGCATACCATTCATCTTGTAAGCTTCGCAAACGATATTTAGAATAATCTTGCTCAGCTGCTATAAGATGAGTTTTGGAAATAGAAGGACGTTCTTCAGAGTTTTCAATACAGCAATTAAAAAATTCAATGAGTTCACGAGGTCTCTTAAGCGTTCGTGAAATAATGTATTTGATAGTAGATTTATTATCGATAGAAATTGGAAGAATATCTTTAAATGTCACTGATTGTTTAGTATATGACTGTTTAACAAGATAATTGATTCTTTTATATAGTAATTCTTCTAATTGATTATCTGTCCATTTTAGAGGTAGATATAAACTTCTATATTTTTCTTCTTGAAACCCTGCGTCACGAGTTAAACGAAATATTCTTTCGATTAGATCTGTTCTTAAAGCAATAATAATTTTTATATTCCTTACCTTACCAAAGTCACGTACTGTTTCAATAAGACTTCGTAAGAGAAGATATCTGAATTTTTCTTCAATCCAGTTTTCATCCAAGCGATCTATGCAAATATAATAATGTTGTTTTTCATCATCAAAAATATCTTCATCGAGAAAATCTAAGATGTCTGTTAATTCCTTCATTTGAATTGAATTTATTACTGTTTGACCTCTTTTTACTATGTCGACCTTTTGATCTTCTGTTAGTTTTTTTGCACCTGAAACTCCAATATTTAATAAATCCAATTGGGTTCCTAAACTGCCCTTCAATTCATTTTCTATGTGTGTTGTAATTTCCTTAATTCGATATTCTGTTTCCTCCCAGAATTTATCGCTCCATTTACGAATATATTCAAGAGCTTTTTCTTTTTTCTTATCGTGAATCAAAAAAGATTTTATAGATTCTAAGAATGATTCTTTATTATATTCATTTATAATTTTATATTTTTTCTTAATTAACTCTACTGTGAAAACATGCCTCCATAAGAGTTTAAAAAATAGATTTAAATTTACTCCGGCTTCCAAAAAAAACTGAAGGATATTAGAATTTGTCAAATAATTAAATGAAAGACTTTCGGGTCTAATAACTATAGTTTTTTCAATATCTGAAGCTAAACGCTCTATTAAAGCAGTTTTTCCTGTTCCCGTTCTTCCAAGGATAATTCGGGGTGAGGCTTTACAATCTTTGAGTGTAGATAAGTCTCCAGTTTCTATAAAACAATTGGATAAAAATTCTTTATCATCTTCAGCTGAAGATGACCCTACAGAGGCATGCTTTCGAAATCTAAATTTATTATTTTTAATTGTCATTTAATTGTAATTACCACTCCTAATTGGTATATTTTACAGTATAGATCTATTGCCATAATTATAGTTCTCCTTTTTCTAACCGTCAATAGAAAATCGCCTTGCCTAAAAACTGCATTGGGGGGGGGTGTAATAGAGGAATGGGGGTGGTCTTGTCTGGTCTATCTTGACTTAAGGCTTTTTGGAAACCAAATTGGTTTGCCTACTTCGCAAATGGTACAAGTCGATAAAGGAACCCTCCCTTTGAATATCGGATATCACCGTCATTTTCTTCTCTGAACCTTCGTAATCCTTCTTCAGTTGGAATATATTTCTCAAAATGATAAGGAACTTCATCTATCAAAAGTGTAACACCATATATATGCTCACCAATTCTTTCATTCTTAGGATGCAAAGGCCCTTCCATATCAAAAATAATACTATTATTAGTTTCAGGGTCTTTAAGCTCTACAAAAGATCTCATTTTTCCCTTCGTCCATCCGTTACTATTGATTATAGAAATTTTGTTATTTTCTATTTTCTCTTGTCTGTAGTTCTATTTTCCAAGAGTCATTTGAAAAAGTATTTTTAGGTCATCAAAAATTTTATGAAAGTGTTTAACTTTTTCGGTTTCTGGGACATCATCTCTGAATATATAAGCACCATCGATTTCTCCTTCCTCAACAATAATCCTATTTCGTTCGATGTCTTCTCCAGTTTTTACGAAATTACCATCATTGTCAGTGGACACGAGATAATATAATATTCCCTCCGTTACTTTACTGCTTAGTAATTTTACTTTCCAATATGCAGCTTGCGCGACTCTTTCTCTCAAGCTTGCTTTGCACGATAAAATTGCTATTACATTACAAGATGACTTTTCATAAATAACAATGTCAGCATCGGGGAGGATAGAATATTTCTTATAGAGAATCTCTACATTTCTTCTTACCCGGTCAAATACATATTCTAAACGAGATTTTCTTAGTTCATCATCGCATGTAATACTAACTCTTGGCTCTGTTGAAATTATGTAATCCTTTAATATATGAGTGATTAGTTTTTCTAAATTTTTGCCACTCCATGAGTTCCAAGATTGATTAGCATCTTTACCCATTTGTGCAGCCTTTTCTTTGTAGACCTTTTTAATATCATCAAAAATGTTTTTTACAAAATTAAAATTGATAGGTGTACCTCTCTTTTTTTCTTTGTAAATATCCAACACATTCTCAAAACTCATAACACTTTCTTTATTTTTGGCCACAATAAACTTTCTCCTTAGTCAGTAAGATGAAGATAATTTTTCTATTTTGAAATCACTCAGAGGTTTGTCTTTCCCTTTCGTAGTGTGTCCATTTAATCTCTCTTTTAGAAGGTTTTAATTCTGGAACAGGTTTTTTCATTAATAATAGGTATTTGAAACCTCTTAAATAGAAGTTGAACCTAATAGCTCTGTTATACCAGATACCTGTATTTGAAGTTTGATTTCTTCTTGCAATACAAACGATGTCTACAGGCTCAAAATATTTGGTAAGCCTTTCATAAATTTTGAATCCTACAGGGGTAAACTTCTTTTTTACCCATTGATCACCTATAAGCCATCCAAGCACTTTTCCAGGCTTCAAGATTCTATAACATTCTTTTATTGTCTTTTCTAATTCATTGTAAAACTCCTCTGTTTCAGCCGAAATTCTACCTATGTTGTCTGGATGGTCATTATACCTAATATTATCTCCATAAGGTGAATCAACAAAAATCATATCCACAGACTCGTCAGGAAGTGGTATTTTTCTTGCATCATTCTGGATAACATCTGCTCTTGTTGGAGCTATATCGTAGCAAATAGATTTACGTCCTTCTTCCTTGCAAACATCAAGTGTTGTGCCACTACCAGCCATAGGATCGACTACAAGATCGCCAGGTTCTGTATAACGTTTTATCATGTTATAAATAATAAAAGCTGGGGTTACCCCTGGGTATTTGTTGTTCCCTTTTGGAATTCTACCATAACTCTGTTTGGGATAATCCCAAAGGGTTGTTGCTTCTACATTTGGCTTTTCGTCAGCCTTCTGCTTCCTCAATGTAATTTTTTGAATTTTATCCCAGTCAAAACCTTCTGGATTATTTAAATAATCAATCAAAAGATTAGTTACAGTTTGATCCATTACATTTTTCCAATCTATATTCATTCTGGAAAATACTTTTTTAGTGTTCCTTAGAGTTACAATATCGCCAATAGGCTCTACCGCAACCTGATAAGGATATTTTCCGCCCCAGGCTTCTGGAATTATATTCTTTTTCCCTTCTGATTTAGCTCTATAAACCCCATAAAGTGTATCAGTATCAACATTGTATAAAAACAATGCATCGCCTTTTTTTACCTGCAACATCTTATCTGCATAGATTTTATTAGTTGAGAAAAGCATATGAGCAAAACACTCATCTTGCGTATTCTTTGTACAGGCGAATATATACCCTGACTGAAAAGTGGTGTGTATATTTCGTTTTTGTGTTGCTACCTGCATGGGCATATATATTGTAGCAAAATCATTAGTTTTTGGTATTAAGAAAATTTCTTTTATTTATGACCTGATTTATCCATAAATAAATTTCTGATTATCATTGCGTTTAGTCTTACAGCCCCTTCTTTGACTATCAACAGAAACCTATCTTATCTAGAGTTGGTAGCAAGTGGTTCATATTTTGATACTGGGTTTTAGATAAAACAATTAAGTATGAGATATAATAAGGCATGAAAACTTACATATTCAGGGTAGTTATTGAGGAAGACCCTAAAGATGACCGTATGGCCTATCATGCTTATTGTCCTGCCTTAAAGGGATGTCATACCTGGGGATACACTCACGAGGAGGCTTTAAAAAATATTAAGGAAGCGGTAGAGCTTTACATCGAAGACCTGCCACTTTTCCCTCTTGCTCTTAAATGCTAAGTTTAAAGACCTTACCCTAATTGTCCTCTCTGATTAACATAGAATATTCTCTGTGTCCCTCTTATCCCCAAAAATGTTATAAAAATTTAAGCGTAGACGCTTTTAAAATATGCAAAAGATTGTAAGCAGGATTATCTCGATATTGACTCTGTGCGTTCTTGTTGCAACGTCTGTTTCGGCAACCGGACATGATGACGCGAACTCTTTCCAGGAGTTGAACAAAGAGAAGCTGGCACTAATTGTAGAGCACGTTTTAGATAAAAAGCGCTCTCTCACAGGCTATGAGCTTATGAAGAGTTACCGGGTGAACGGAACAAGAAACGGCAAAGTACAAATAGGAATCGATCTTCTAAAAGCTGAGAAATTTAAGGCGTTATCGGGATTGCGTGTGGGGCTCATTACCAATCATTCAGGCATTGACTTTTCTGGAAAGAGGACAGTAGACCTTCTCTTTAAGGCCCCGGGAGTGAAACTGGTTGCCCTTTTCAGTCCTGAGCACGGCTTTTTCGGAACAGCGGACGAAGTCATGTCGGTCAGTTTCATCAGTGACCCAGGAACAAATTTGCCGGTGTATAATCTGTACGGTAAAGTCAATCGTCCAACAGACGAGATGCTTGAGGGCCTCGATGCTCTCATTTTTGATATCCAGGATATAGGCGTTCGTTTCTCTACATATATCACAACAATGGGTTATGCAATGGAAGCTGCAGCTAGGAAGGGAATCGATTTTTATGTTCTCGACCGGCCTAATCCTATTACAGCGTCAGTGGTTCAAGGGCCTATCATGAACGTAGCTAAGAAAGACTTTACAAACTATTTTCCTCTGCCTATCCGGCATGGCATGACGGTAGGGGAATTGGCAAAAATGTTTAATACCGAAAACAAGTTAAACGCAAAATTGCAGGTAATAAAAATGTGCGGCTATAAACGCACTGACTGGTACGATGAGACCGGTATGCGGTGGGTAAACCCATCACCAAATCTCAGGACTCTGAATGAAACTATCCTTTATCCCGGTGTGGCAATGGTCGAGGGATCAAACGTAAGCGTTGGTCGAGGAACAAATACACCCTTTGAACTTCTGGGAGCTCCCTGGATTAATGCAAAAGACCTTGCATCGTATTTGAACAGCCGTAAAATTCAAGGCGTACGCTTTATGCCTGTTGACTTCACTCCCACAAATAGCCGTTTTAAGAACGGTGTGTGCCATGGCGTACAGATTGTCCTTGTTGATCGCCAAGCACTTGATCCAACAGCGATGGGAATTGAGATCGCCTCGGCACTTTATAAACTTTACCCCGATGAATTCCAGATTGACAGGACCCGTGACCTTATCGGTGAGAATGCCTTACAGGCGATCAAGGATGGCCAAGATCCTCAATCAATCGTGATGCAATGGCAAGGGCAGCTTGAACAGTTCCTCAAACTGCGTTCGAAATATCTTCTCTACTAGTCAGCAAAGGGTTAAATTCTTTTAAAGTTCTCAAAAAGAAGGAGAAAGCCAAGAGCAGAGGGCAGAGGGCATAGGGCAAAGAGCGTAGAGCGAAGAGCAGAGAGCCTTGTCCAAAACCTCTTTATTTGTTACAGGGTTTCGCAATCATTGATTTTATAAAGTGCTGAAGCAAGTTAAGCATGACAATTGCGTTGTATCAGATAAGTTATACAGGCTCAGTGTCCCATAAGGCTGTTATCCTAATGATGTGTTACGTAAGCAACACGAGGCAGGTTGGACTAAAAAAATTAATAGTTAAGGAATGTGAGTCAGAAAAAAATATGTAAGAATTTTTGTTATACGCAAGTTTTGATATTCAGATGGGGGATGTCCCGGTTACAGCTTCACATAATAGTCAACGCCCTACGAGGGAAGCAAGGCCGCTTCACTCCTTCCTGAAGCACGCACGATCTCAGCAGGATAGAATTATGCATAATACAACTGGAAATTAAACTTTCAAAAATTGAGGAAAATATTGTAAATTATTCTCTGTAATGTACCCATTATACTATCTTCCTACATATGTTCATACATCTTCAAAAATTATGGTTTTTATCGATGGTGAAAATCTTGCTATTAGATATAAAAATATATTAAAAGATAGAACTGTTCCTAAAGATGTAGCTTATAAAGAAAACCTTTACGTATGGTCCCATCAATTAGATAATCTTGTGGAATCTTATACCGTAATACGAAAATATTACTATACTTCGGTGCAAGGTGCTTCTCCTAAAATAGAAAGTATTATTGATGAGTTAAAAGCCTTAGGTATTGAAGTTCCGCGAGTTTTTAAAAAAGAAAAGGGAAGGTCCACAAAGCGCGTAGATATTTCATTAGCAACTGACATGCTCACACAAGCGCATAGAAAGAATTTTGATATTGCAGTATTAGTTGCTGGGGATGAGGATTATGTACCTTTAGTCGAATCAATTATGGCTGAAGGGTGCAGGGTTTGGTTATGGTTTTTTAATGAAGGGTTGAGTGCGGCACTTCAGCGTACTGCTGATTATTATAGAGATATTACTAAAATACTTTTAGGCGAAGAGAGATTATCTTTGGGCACAGTCACGTTTAAATGATAACATCTTATATCTCGGAAAAGACACCTCTTTCAACTGGTCATCCCTAACCGTAGATCATTTTTAAAAAGATTGCAGGGTGTAGGATTTAAGAATGTCTCATTTCTTTCCCGAATAATCTGCAAATCAGTTCTTAGCATATATTATGAATAATATTGCTTCCTGAAGTCTTGCAAATGAAGATTCAGCATAGGGGGGTCTATTTATCCTGAAAATAAACAGGGCAAGACAAAACTACCATGTTACACGAACTTTCGCTTTTCGTGATATTATCGGCCAAAGGCGAAATGCTTCGAAGCGTTACTATTGATTTACCGCAATATTTTTCTTTAAGCCGTCGCTCGCTTGTGTTATATTTTCTCTTGAGCGGTAATGAACGGGAACTTCGTATAATAATTGTTAGCCCTGAAATAGAAACTTGTGGAGGTATAGTAAATCATGGGTATTCCAACAAAAGTATTCATCAGCTACGGACGAGAAGATGAGGGCGCTGCAAGACGACTGTTTGGCGATCTCAAGAAGGCTGGCCTTGACCCGTGGTTTGATAAGGAGTGTCTATTTCCTGGACAGAAATGGCGGACCGCAATCCGACAAGCCATAGGGGAGAGTCGCTACTTCTTGGCTCTCTTATCAAGCAAGTCGGTCGCAAGACGAGGCGTTATCCAAAAAGAAATAAGGGACGGTCTAAGTGTGTTAGAGGAGTTTCCAGAGAGTGGCATATATCTGATTCCAGTCCGTCTTGACGACTGCGAACCACCGTATCAAATGCTCCATGACCTTCAATGGGTTGACATGTTTCACAGTTGGGATGAGGGCCTCAGTAGACTACTTCGCACTGTTGCGCCAGAGGTAGATGTTCAGAAGAAGATACCGATGCGAAAGGTCTGTGTTGTTGTTTCCGATTTTCGGAACTTCTCGCGTGCTGCATCTGAAGCCTATATTGGGGAGAGATATTCAGAGTATATATTACAGGAATTGTTGAAGGATGTTGGCACGAAAATACAAGTTCACGGGTCTGTGAGGAGAGGATGGGCAAGACCATGGCAGCCATCCGAGGATATAGGATATGACAGGTCTCGAACTGAAGCGCCCTTCAACCCGTATCCATGGCTTCCATTTGATGTAGGCATAACAGAGCGTGGGAAAGAGAAATGGGGCAAGCATCATGAAGATGAAAGAGAAGACCCAAGGCTGATTTTGAGGGGTGAAATTGGGATTTATATACAGCCAGAACGGAGCAGAGCCTTCGACCTTCGCGAATTTGTCAGAATACCCGAGTTCAGTTCCCATTACGATGGATGCTGTGTGGTTGCGGGGAGTATTGAGGATGGGGAGAAAAGTGACTACAAAGCATTATTCCGTCTGGTTTGGATCTCAGTTTCGGACGAACGTACATGGTTTCTGACTGAGAGCTCATTCGATGAGGAAGATATGGTTGAAGACGCAATTAGGATGTCCAAGGCTATATCGGACTCCCTGGCTTCTCATCTAGAACAGCAATGAGGGCTAACCCTTATAAGGCCCCCCTCTGTCAAGAGAAAAAACGATCCTGATCGGAAATAAAAAGGAATTCCATTTCCTCATTTTTTTATAGATTGCCCAATAGCTCTGACTTGGTTTCCACCGCG
>Ga0209323_10002635_pt1 | contig 11930 bp, 15 predicted proteins | sample Rifsed19ft2_FD_184014 | JGI IMG/M metagenome (GOLD analysis project Ga0209323, IMG submission 184014) | Soil microbial communities from Rifle, Colorado, USA - sediment 19ft 2 (version 2) | ecosystem: Environmental > Terrestrial > Deep subsurface > Rock core/Sediment | place: Rifle, Colorado...
AGGTCTCGAAGATGTCCTCTCTCAAATGCAGAAGGGCAATATCCACCACCTGGTTTACCTCGATGGCTTCAGGTCGTCAGGTTATAAGTGTCAGTCATGTGACTTCCTTACCATACAGGACTTAAAGGCATGTCCGTATTGCAGTACCGTACTGGAGAATATAGAACACCTGATAGATTTTGCCATACAGAAGGCCATTGACATGGGCTCTGAGATATCGGCCATTGCAGAGAACAGGAAGCTGCAAGAGGTTGGTAATATCGGGGCGCTGCTGCGGTACTAAAAATCAGCCGGTATCATCTGTTCAATTCAGAAACAGATGATACCGGCCCGATAAACTTTATATCGTCAAATTGATTGAAGTGTGCTTTACCGCAATCAATTTTTATCCTCTCACTTTGCCTAAATTCCTGACCGGCACTTTTCGTCTCTGCTACGAAATAGATCTTCTTTTCTCCCCTGAAAACGATTGCCCAGTCAGGATTATAGTCGCCTATGGGCGTATTGATCCTGAACCAGAAAGGGAGTTTGAAAAAGAACTCAAAGTCCTCGCTGCTCAAGGGTTGCCCCTCAAACAGGTCCGTTATAGCCCTTATGGCCTCAATCTGATATTCCTGATTGCTGTCGAAGTGGAGTTTCATAAATTTTCAGTCTTTTTATAAGAAACTATATCTCCTTGATTTTAAATAACATTTCAGTATATCTCTTTTAAAACTCTCTTATATTTCTTTTAAACCCTTTTAAAACTCTTTTAGGCAACTGCGTAATCTGCCTATTCCCGGTTCTTTTTCCTTTTTTCAGCTTGAAAAAAGAAAACCAAAAAAGAAATAACATTGATTTTCAAATGGTTATGTTGTTTCATTTTTTATTTTCTTTTTCAATCATTTTTTTATTGCCATAAAATACACAGTTTTTGCTTTAGGTCCTTCTTTTTCAATAGCACCTTCTTTAAATAGCGCATACACCGCCTTCTGTACATCTTCGCGAGGAACTTCTTTTCGCAGGTGTTCAAAAATCTGTGTGACTGACGACCTGGGGTTGATCTTTAAATCTTCAACGATAAGGGCTTTCAGTGTGTGTATTTCTATGGTCTTGAGCGTTGGCCTTTTCATTACTGTCAAAGTGGGGTTTCATTATTCTCAACTATTTTTATTAATTTTCTCCTTTTTTACTTCCCATCATTTTTTCAACTGCTTTATCAAAGTCGCTTTCAAATTCCCTGTCCTGAACCACCCTGAATTTTTCATACTCCTCTTCTGCCAATTGTTTCGCCACTTCGTGGCTCACCTTTCCTGCATCCGTCAATATCTGATATTCATTGAATTGCAGGAAGGCATCCAGTTTTTGAACCCAATCTGCCATCTTCATTGGAATCTGACGGGATGCCTGGTTTTCAGCATAATCCAGATACATTGATACAACCCGCTCCAGGTCCTTAATCTCTTTTTCGATCAGGTAGTTTTTGGCCACTGTTACATCTGTCTTCAATATCTTGCCTTTAGGGGCATTCTTCCATGTTTGCAGGCCCATATTGGGTTTTGCGGCATTAGCCCTTTCGGCAATGATTTGGGCGGCTGTTTTTCCAGTGATCGCCCAATGAAGCTTGTTCTGCACGGTCTTGAAGAAGGTCTGGGTTATCTCCGCGTCCTTATCATAGTCAATGCTACACTGCTGATAGATATCGGTAATTTTTTGATAGAAGCGTCTTTCGCTGGCCCGTATCTCCCGGATGCGTTCCAGGAGTTCGTCAAAGTAATCCTTCCCGAAACGTCGCCCCTGCTTGAGCCGTTCATCATCCAATACAAAACCCTTAATGATAAACTCTTTCAACGTTTTGGTTGACCAGATGCGGAATTGTGTTGCCTGATGACTGTTGACCCTGTAGCCAACGGCTATAATGACATCCAGATTGTAGAGACTGGTCAGGTAGTTTTTACCGTCATCGGCAGTTATTCGAATTTTTCGAATAACTGAGTCTTCCTTTAATTCACCGCATTTAAAGATCTCTTTAAGGTGATAGTTTATGGTATGAACCTCCACTCCGAACAATTCTGCCATCCGCCTTTGACTGAGCCAAAAGGTTTCATCTCCATAAAATACTTCGACATGAATATCCCCCTCCGGTGAGGAATAAAAGATAATATCTGAAAATTGAGGATTCATTTGTTCACTCATGTACTTCCACCTCTATATTGTTTTAAAATCCACTTCCGCATCTCGCATTTGCAGGACTGTGTTAGTTTTGAGCTGGTCATTGCCGGTGAAAAGATTATCGAGGGTAATGACTTTTTGTGGTTTGGCGGCAAGGATGTGCTCTATCAGTTTTTCATTTATTGCATCTATGGCGATGATGAGTTCGTTGTTGTTGATGCTGTAATAGCCGGAGCCTTTCGATCCTTTGGACCCGTTCAGGCTGACATGCTGAACAGAGCTGGTGAGTCCGTAGCCTGCTTTGAGCATTAGTTCATAGAGCATGTTCTGTTTTTCAGCGTCAGGCTTAATGGATTGGTGAAGGCATGCATCTGCTGCACCAGTTTTTCTTCATTGTCTATTTCACTGCCTCTCCAGATTGAACCTGATTAAATGACCATCCTGAGTCTCTTTGCAGGATTGTCAAAGTGTACATCTTTACTGTCGAAATATTCCGGATCGAAGTCCCCACCGGCCCATCGTAACAACATTTCATGTTCTTTATGATTTGGATCCATAATTGCTTCCAAAAAATCTTCGTATCCACCTGTGCTGCCGCAGTCCTCGGGCGGACACGCCCTTTCACCAGCTATACATATCGGATATTTGATTTTCTCGTTCCGTGAAACTATCGTTTCAAACTCTATGATATGTACCCAGTTATCTCCATAATCATACACATAATCTGCCTTTGTTTTTCTTTTCAGAAAATAGTCCGCTATTTTCATTTTCCATCCTGTTAGTACCTTCATTGGCATCTCCCCCTCTTCATCCGGGATGCCAATATATTCTTTTTCCCCTGTTCGGGGATTACGTATTTCAAAATGGTGGAGATGGCAATCAGACCAGCCCATAGCATCCTGAATTGCCACATGTAAATCCCAGAAGGAGTAGTTATCCGGCACCGCTATCATCCTCCAGACCTGCGGCTCTACCTCTTTTAAAGTAACTTTAAACAGAAATACATTGTCAAATTTCTTTTTCATTTCAGATTACCCCTGACGGCAGGTTTCGCTTGAAGTGTCTCTTATCCCTTCCATGAGGATAAAATAACAGTATGAGGTTGTCATGTCAACAGAAGTGTGGCTGTTGTCACTTTAAAGGACAGAATACCGGAATGCCGAAAGAAAGGTACTATGCCGCTACACTCTTGAAAGAATCTGCAAGTTTTGCGATGGTTGCCTTTGCATCACCGAAGAGCATATAGGTATTCGGTAATATGTATAACTCGTTATCTATGCCTGCAAAGCCCGGATTCATGCTCCTCTTGCATACAATCACCTTCTTTGCCTTATCAACATCCAGTATCGGCATACCATAGATAGGGCTGTTCTTATCGTGACGGGCAACCGGGTTGGTGGTATCATTGGCGCCGATGACAAGGGCGATGTCTGTTTCAGGGAAGTCGGGATTGATCTCTTCCATCTCTATCAGGTCCGTATAGGGTACGCCTGCCTCTGCGAGAAGCACGTTCATATGGCCCGGCATCCTTCCGGCTACAGGGTGAATGGCAAATTTTACTTTGGTATTGTTTGCCTTGAGTAATTCTGTAAATTCCCCTACAACATGCTGTGCCTGGGCAGCAGCCATACCGTATCCCGGCACTACTATTACAGACCTGGCATTTTTAAATAGTGTGATGGCTTCATCTATTGATACTTTTTTAACTGAAGGTTGCCCACTTACATCAGGTCCCTCTGCCGTTACGGCTTCCAGCTTAGCAGCCTTCAGGTTCGGGTCTTTCATGGAGGTGATGACCTTTGAGACAGAATCTTTTGCATCACCAAAGAGCATCCATGTGTTCTTATTGAGATAGAGCTCATTATCTATTCCTGCAAAGCCGGGATTCATGCTCCTCTTGCATACAATCACCCTCTTTGCCTTGTCTACGTCAAGGATAGGCATTCCATAGATAGGGCTGTTCTTGTCATGGCGGGCGGCAGGGTTGGTAATATCATTAGCGCCGATTACTATAGCGATGTCTGTTTCAGGAAAGTCAGGATTGATCTCTTCCATCTCAATCAGGTCAGTATAGGGTACGCCCGCCTCTGCGAGGAGCACGTTCATATGACCCGGCATTCGTCCTGCTACAGGGTGTATGGCATATTTTACAGATACATCCAGTGATTTAAGAACTGTCGCAAGTTCCCCTACTGCATGCTGGGCCTGGGCAGCGGCCAGGCCGTATCCTGGGACAACGATAACGGACTTTGCCACCCTGAAGAGAAGCGCCGCCTCTTCTGCGGAAACCTTTTTAACTGCGGGTTTTCCATCGTCAACATGTGCCTTTGCTCCGGCGGCCGGTGCATGTGTCCCAACAGCGGCCTTAACTGTTGCAGGTGCCGCTGTTGTCGCAGATACCTGCCCGAATCCGCCAAAAAATACATTTGCCGCAGAGCGGTTCATTGCCTTGCACATGATGATGGAGAGGATAAGGCCGGATGAGCCGTCGAGCGCTCCAGCGATGATAAGCACCTTATTTTGTATTACAAATCCTGTCGCTACGGCTGCAAGACCTGCATAGGAGTTTAAGATTGAGATGACCACAGGCATGTCAGCTGCGCCTATTGGCATGACGAGTTGAACACCGAATACAAGAGACATGGCAATCAAAATATAGAAGACTGCCGGGTTAGCAGGAGAGATGATAAGATAAATCAACATACCCGCAAGCGAAGCCAGAAGGACGGAGGTCACTATATTCTGGCCTTTATAAGACCATGAGCCCTTTATTGTTTCATGCAGCTTACCGGAAGCGATTAAGCTCCCTGTAAATGTCAGGGCGCCTAACATGACCTCAAATCCTATAGCGGCCATGACGATCTTATCTACCTGGCCACCATGCCTGTAATATTCAGAGATCCCGACAAGGGCAGCGGCTAAGGCGCCAAAGGCATGAGAGAGTGCGATTCGCTGGGGCATGGCCGTCATCTTTACCCGGCCCATGGGTATTCCTATGACAGACCCTAATACGAGTCCTGTGATGATCCACTCATAGCTTATGATCTCATGATGGAGGAGCGTGCCTATAACGGCTATGGCCATGCCTATTTCAGCCAGGAACATCCCGCGTCTCGCAGTCTCGGGAGAACTCAGAAATTTTAACCCAAGAATAAAGAGGGCCGATGCAATCAGGTATGCAGTTTCGAGCAGATAATATTCGGTCATTTCTTCTTCTCCCTCTTGAACATCTTGAGCATACGGTCGTTGATGTAAAAACCGCCCACCACGTTAATCGTGGCGCAGGTGACCGCAATAAAACCAAGGATCGTTGATAACTGGTTATAGTGTGCACCGGCGACTACGAGCGACGCTACCAGTGAGATGCCTGAGATGGCATTTGTAGCAGCCATCAGCGGGGTATGAAGAAGCGGCGGCACGCCGGTTATCACCATATATCCCACAAATGACGCGAGCATAAAAATGTACAGGCCTATGAGTAGCGTTGTTATTTCCATTAAATCCTCCGTTTCATCCCTTGACCAACTATGCCGTAGCGTGGGGGTTCATCCCCCACGTGAAGCCGACCATAAAGGTCGGCGCTACGGTTTACCAGTGACTCCTGCTGATATTTCCAGATGGATAAGATATGTTTGCCTTAGCTACTGCCTCTTTTACTACAGGACTTACAATTTCTCCATTATGTGTGATGAGAGAGCCTTTGATGATCTCGTCAGAGAGATCTATATTAAGATCCTTCTTATCCGGTGCAAGGAGATATAAAAAGTTGAGTATATTCCTTGCGTAAAGCTGGCTTGCATGTACCGGCAGGGTGCTTGGCAGATTCACTGTGCCGATGACAGTCACCCCATGTTTTACGACATCTTGTCCTGCCTCAGACAAGGCGCAATTCCCGCCCTGTTCTACCGACAGGTCAACGATGACTGATCCGGGTTTCATTTCTTTGACCATCTCTTCTGTGATCAGGGTAGGGGCCGGTTTCCCCGGTATTAATGCCGTAGTAATAATGATGTCTGCATCCTTTGAATGCTTTCTGATAATATCCTGCTCCTGTTTATAGAACTCCTGAGATTGCTCCTTTGCGTAACCTCCGGCATCTTCGGCTGCATCGTGGGCAACATCCATGGGGACGAATTCTGCGCCGAGACTCCTTATCTGTTCTCCGGCTGCCGGTCTGGTGTCAAATCCGGTGACAACGGCGCCGAGCCTTTTTGCCGTGGCTATGGCCTGCAGTCCTGCAACACCGGCGCCGATAATCACGGCCTTGGCCGGATGAATGGTCCCTGCTGCAGTAGACAGCATGGGGATCAGTTTCTTCATGGCATTTGCTGCCATGATTACGGCCTTGTACCCTGCAACGGTGCTCATGGAGCTCAGGGCATCCATCATCTGTGCCCGCGATATCCTTGGGACTGCATCCATGGAAAAAGCGCTGATCTTTCTTTCAGCCAGTTTCAGCACAATATCCAGATTCGCCGTTGGCTGAAGAAAGGTGACGAGCACCGCCCCCTCCTTCATCATGTCAATTTCATGCTTTTTGGTCTTATCGTTTAAACGGGGTTTTTGTACCTTCAGTATTACATCTGATTCGCTGAAAAGCTCCTCAGGATTGGTCACTATCCTTGCCCCTGCCTTTACATAATCCTCGTCCGATATGCAGGAGGCAGAGCCGGCCCCTGATTCTACCAGTACTTCCATTCCACCTTTGGTCATCTTCCCAACGCTATCTGGTACAGCGGCGACCCTGTTTTCATTGGCCAGTATTTCCTTAGGGATTCCAACTTTCATTGTTATGTTCTCCTTTTTTTAGGCGTAGAGAGATTTTTATTACACTTTAGTATTTGCGATGCATGTTGTCAATCCACCGTTAGGGTAGATGACGGTTCCTTAATCTTCCTTTAATATTTGATCTGTATAATGAAATTAAAAATAAGGGATGAAAGGGAGGTGAGTAGAGTGGTTTCTGATGTTAAAATATACGCATTAATATCAACAGGTTTATTGATAGCTTATCTAGCGATGGCTGTTACGGTCGCTTATCTGAGCTGATATGCCCATTAAGGTTTGTTGTGCAATCCAGGTGTATAGGTTAAAATACATTCTGTGAAAGACAGCACGCCCTTATCCTGCGTACTTAAAGAGCGGATTTTATCACGCGGGAAAATCCCATTCTCTGAGTTCATGGAAGCTGCCCTTTATTATCCTGAACTCGGTTACTATTCTTCTGAAAGGGTAAAGATAGGCAAGGCGGGAGATTATTTCACATCAACATCAGTCCATCCGGTCTTTGGTGCGTTAATCTGCAAACAGATTGAGGAGATGTGGCGCATTACCGGCAGCGGGAGTTTTTTCATCGTTGAGATGGGAGCCGGCGATGGGACATTGTGCTGCGACATCCTGAATGCAGCCCAAGAGAAGCATCCCCCCTTTTATGACATGCTCCAATACATAATTATTGAAGAGAGTGCGTATCTGAGAAAGATACAGCAAGATCGTCTGCTCGCATGTCACCCTGAACTGGTTTCAGGGTCTCATGTGAAAGTAAGATGGACTGATACCTCAGACAGAGTGTTCCATGATGGGATTACCGGGTGTTTTCTGTCCAATGAGCTTGTTGACGCCTTCCCGGTTCATATTATTGAAAAGAGAGATGCTAAACTACAAGAGGTATATGTCGGTCTGATGGATGACGGCTTTGCCGAAGTTTTTGATACATTATCAACTCCGGAGATAGAAGGCTATTTTGAAAGACTTGGGATCGAACTCGAGGAGGGCCAGCGGGCGGAGGTCAATCTCAGGGCAGTTGAATGGATGATGTGGGTGGCAGGATCATTGAACAAGGGGTTTGCAATAACGATTGACTATGGTTATCCTGCAGAAGAACTATATACGCCTGACAGGAGTAAAGGGACACTGCTTTGTTATCATAAGCACAGGGTAGTGGAGGACCCCTTTATCAATATCGGTGAGCAGGATATGACGAGTCATGTTGATTTTACAACCTTAATGAAGACAGGAGAAGGGTGCGGACTGATGACAGCCGGTTTTACAGATCAGATGCATTTCCTGTTCGGATTAGGAATAGGAAAAAGTATAGAAGAAATAAGTGAAAAGGCATCTACCGAAGCAGATGCCTTAAGTGCAAGACTGTTGATCAAGAACCTGATCATGCCGGGCAGGATGGGTAATGTGTTCAAGGTGCTTGTTCAATATAAAGGGTTTGATTCAGGGCCGGAATTAAGCGGCCTTAATAAGAACCCGTTTGCTTTTTAAATCCTACCGCAATTATATAGACCATAATGGCCATTGTAAGCACAAGTGATATTGCTCCGATGGGGGCAAGATTGAGTGCGAAGCCCAGACCGAGGCCTGAAAGGTAGAGCATACCTGAGTGGAAAATAGCTCCGATGAGCAGTAAAATGCTTACTGCATTCAGAAGTCCGGAGGAGGCTTCAAGCTGACACAATATATATCCAATTAATATATTCAAGACCGACTCTAAGTTTCCGTGTGAATGGGCGTGACTCAGCAACTCAAGTAATGGATTTTCCTCCGCACCTGGCAATGCCTCTTCTGCTTCTGTCGCCAAATATAATCCAAGAACCAGTGTAGTAATAAAATATGCGAAACCGAATATCATATTCTTCTTGCCGATCTCATTTTTCATATTTCCCCCCTCTCCTTTCATGTTATTTTGTATCATATCAGGATGTGATGAGTCAACCGGCGTTACAGGCATATAAGGAAATGGATATAAATGACTTGATTTGTTGTCAATGCTCAGATAATATGCTGTCCTGAGGGTGTATAACGGAGGATTGTATGAACGGGAACGAGGAAGAGGAACCGCAAAATCTGCCGGACAAAAGAAGATATTTAAGGGATCCTATAATAGTATTCAAGGTAGCAGAGGATACTCTGCATCAGCCGTTGTTTGGTTATGCTAAAAACATAAGCAGGGGAGGATTCTTTATTGCATCAATTAACCCGCGTGAACCTCGTGAGAGATTTAAGATTTCCTTTCAGATACCTAATACAGATATTAAGGTCAGATGTCAATGCGAGGTAGTGTGGGCAAGGAGGTACAGTAAATCCGGCAGGGATGAACCGGGTTATGGAGTTAAGTTTATTGATATACCTGAAGATATTGCCGTGGCTATTGACAAATGGGTATCAGAGCAGATTAAGTGAGCAGACACCGGCAGTTGGTGTCTTTCCATCCGGGCCCCGGCCCCCTAAGATATAGATAGTATTACCGATAGTCACCACACCCATTACAATCCGTCCTTCTTCCAATTGTTCAAGTTCTTGCCAATTATTGAGGTTCGGTTCTATGCAGGCTGCACGATTTTCTATCTTATTGCCGCTGTTTCCGCCAATAATGAATAACCTGTTGCCATGAACTATGGCCCCTAAGCCTGCAGCAGGCCAGGGAAGCCTTATTCCTGAGTCAATCCATCCGTCTGCAGCCGGATCATAAGAGTCTATCAGATCAAAATTTATGAACCCCTCTTTCCTGAGGCCGGCGCCTCCCATGACCAATATGTTGTTGTTGACTACTGCTGCTGCATGGGCAAAACGGGGCTCAGGCATCGGGGCAATCTCACGCCATGCCGCATCTCCCCTGTGAAACACCTCACAGAAGGAGAAACCGGGGTCAGTCATAGGACCGCCATTCGTGGCATCAGGATGGTGGCCGCCGAACACATAGATATGATTATCGAAGACTACTGAGGCAGGATAATCATGGGGCATAAGCATGTCAGGACCATTGGTCCATGTATCTTTTCCAGGGTCATAGATTTCGACTGTCCTGAAAAACTGAAACCTTCCGTCCGGGAGTTTCAGTCCCCCGCCAATGACATATATTCTGTTATCAAGGACAGCGGCGACTGTGCCTGAGCGCACAGTCGGCATATCTCTACCTTTGGACCAGCAATCAGTTTCAGGGTCGTATATCTCTGTGCTGTTAAGGCTTGTAAAACCAGCCCCTCCTCCGCCGAACACATAGATCCTGCCCTCATATGCCGCTGCCGCAAAGTGTGACCTGGCGGCATGCATCGGAGACCTTGTAACCCAACCTGAATGCTTCACTCGCAAATCCCCCGATCAAAGCCCCCCTATCCCCCCTTTAATAAAGGAGGGAACTAATTTCCCCCTTTATAAAGGGGGAGCAAGGGGGATTTTCTTCTTATTCACGATTGTTCTTTTGTTCTTTCTGCCTCATGGTTTTTCCCATCACTTCTTCTTTGCCAATCCTGACTTCAGTGAATGACTTTATGCCGGCATAGTGGTCTGCTCCAAGATAAAGTGCAGGGGTTAGTTTTGAGAGACTGGGCACCCTGTTCTTTTTATCAAATGCCTTTTCCTTATAGTGTACGGCAAGGACTTCCCCTATGAAGAGATCATGGTCGCCGGTTCTGTGCCGTTTTACAATCCTGCACTCATAGGCGGCGTATGCATCTTTGAGCACCGGGGTCTCTATCTCTGTTGAAGGGAGCGTCTTTATACGGTAAGCGGCGAATTTATCAATTTCCCTGCCGGAAGTCCTTCCGAGCGCCGCTATTGTGCCTGCACTGTCAAATTCCATGAAATTGGCAGTGAACTCACCGCTCTTTTTCAGCATTTGATAGGAATACCGCCTTGGTGCAATAGATATGGCAAACAGAGGCGGGTCAAAAGACAAGGCCGAATACCATGCACAGGCAAGGGCATCCAGTGCATCTCCGGATTTGACAACGATTACTGCGGGAATTACCGGATAATACTGATAAAATCCTGTTTTATTGATATCCTTTTCTATCTTCATTCTTGCACCTCCATGTGTTGAACAGCCTCATTCCCCGATTATCTTGACTAATACCCGCTTCTTCCTCCGCCCGTCGAATTCACCATAGAATATCTGTTCCCATGGTCCAAAATCAAGTTTCCCGTTAGTTACGGCAACAACCACCTCACGCCCCATGAACTGCCGCTTGATATGTGCGTCTCCGTTGTCTTCACCTGTCCTGTTATGCCTGTATTGCGAAACAGGCTCGTTGGGGGCAAGGCGTTCGAGAAAGTCATCGTAATCCTGCAGCAGCCCCTGTTCATCGTCGTTAATAAAGACACTTGCAGTAATGTGCATGGCATTAACTAAGCAAAGCCCTTCACTTATACCGCTTTTGCGCAGGGATTCTTTCACATGAGACGTGATATTGATATACGCCCTCCGGGTCTTAGTTTCAAACCAGAGTTCTTCGCGGTAGGATTTCATAGGGAGATCCTAAATTCCATACGTCCGTGCATAGTCTATGTAATTCTGTGCGGACTGTTTTATCCTTGCCTTTTCTGCATCGGTAAGGTCGCGCCTGGGTTTGGCCGGGAATCCTATTGCAAGCGTCCCCGGAGGTATTACAGCGCCTTCTGTGACAAGGGCGCCTGCGCCTATGATGCAGTCTTCTCCAACGACAGCGCCGTCGAGGATGGTTGCACCCATGCCAATCAGGCACCTGTCTTTTATGGTAGAGCCATGCAGAGTTACTGAGTGCCCCACTGTTATTTCATTTCCCAGTATCAGGGGGTGAGTGTTCTTTGTAACGTGCAGCATGCAGAGGTCCTGGATGTTTGTGCGGCTGCCTATACGGATGTAATTAACATCGCCTCGTATGACGGCATTGAACCAGACAGTTGAGTCTTCGCCAATCTCTGTGTCGCCTATGATGATGGCTGATTCTACGATAAAGACTGTTTCATGGATTTTAGGATAGATGCCCTTGTAAGGCAGTATATTTTTCATC
>Ga0209323_10002639_pt1 | contig 11924 bp, 11 predicted proteins | sample Rifsed19ft2_FD_184014 | JGI IMG/M metagenome (GOLD analysis project Ga0209323, IMG submission 184014) | Soil microbial communities from Rifle, Colorado, USA - sediment 19ft 2 (version 2) | ecosystem: Environmental > Terrestrial > Deep subsurface > Rock core/Sediment | place: Rifle, Colorado...
TCCGATCTAGCGTCCTCGAACGGCGCTTCGGCATCCCGCGCGGCAAGGTGGAGAAATTATCCACGATCTTCGGCATCAGCGGCGTGTGCAACGTGCTCGGCGCGATCAAGACGGCCAGGCATTACGGCTTCGGCCCGCGCGATACCATCGTCACCATTTGCACCGACGCGATCGACCGCTACCACTCGGTGATGGCCGATATGACCCGGGCTTACGGCAAGATGGACGAAGCCGAGGCCGTCGCGCGCGCGCATATCCTCCTCGATCAGAAGACTGACTGGATCAAAGACGGCACGCCCGACGTGCGCCGCCAATGGCACAACCTGAAGTATTACACGTGGGTCGAGCAGCAGGGCAAGGCCGTCGAGGAGCTTGATGCGCAGTTGAGCGAAGACTGGTGGCTGGCCGAGCAGGCCAAAGTCGCCGCGATTGATTCACGAATCCAACAAGCGAGCGGGCCGTGAAATCCATTCTTGTCATTCTATTCATTGTGGTCGCCGCATTGCTCGTCGTCGCCATTGGCGCCGGGCTGATCGTCCTCGTCGCGACCGGGCTTGGCGCAGTGTTGTCGGGTCTTCTCCCGTTCTCGGCTTTTGAGGCGACGCTGTTCTCGCTCATCGCCATCCTCGGCGTCGCTGTGCTCATCGGACAAATCGTCGCCGCCATCGCACGCTTCCAGGCAACAGCCGAGCCGGTGAGGTCGGCGGCGCCCGACGATGAAGAAGATGAAGAAGAATGGGAAGACGAGAACGAGGAGGACAATGAGGATTGGGACGAAGACGAGGAAGAAGCGCCCGGCGAGAGCGGCTTCATTCCTTCCATCCCGCGCTGGCGACAGCCGATCAAACGCGCCAGGTTTGAGAACGTAGGCAGAAACGATCCGTGCCCGTGTGGCAGTGGGAGGGAATTCAAGAACTGTCACGGGAAACCAGGTGCATAATGCAGCCCGATTCGTCCGTCCTGGTCTCGGTGATGAATGATCCGCGCGATCTGGAGATCGCGCGCCGGCAGGGCTGGTATCGCATCCCGCAGCGATCCGCGCCCAAGTTCTTCCCGCCGGAGTTCATCGCCTTTTACCTGACCCGGCCCTTCGGCGAGGACGCTTGCTCGGTGCGCTGGTATGCGCAGGTGCGCGGCCACGAGCTTGCCGCTCGCCGCGACTTGCTGCCCGACGAGCCGGATCACCCACGCGCGCCCGATCCCTACTACAAAGTGCAACTGGGGCCGCTGTGCGAACTCCCCCACCCTATCCCATCCCAGCGTTGGCGGCGATTGACGTTCATCCTCACGACCGGCGAGCGGCTGTTCGCCGCGTGGGAGATCAACGATCTGGTCATCGGCTCGCGCGAGCAAGACCGGATGTGGCGCGCGCTGAAAGAAGCCGGCTTGCACGCCGAACGCGACGACGAGACCCCCTCGCGTCAGCGCGTCGATTTCCTGCTGCCGTGTCAGTATGGCGAGGTCGGCATCGTCGTGTCGGACGAACCCTCGCCGGACACGCCCGATTACGTTTTGCGCTTTACGCCCAGGCAGATCAGCGAATCACTCGACACGTGCCTGTATCAGGTCAAGGCTGCCGTCACCGAGCGCGGCGGCCTGTCGCAGCCGGCGAGCCTGACGTGACAGGCAGTAACCATGTCTGAGTACCCTGCGTCGATCGTGCACGCATTTCTCGACGCCTGCGATCGCGCGCCCGATAAAACGTGCATCCACTTCGAAGGCCGGCAAATTACCTACGGCCAGTTGCGCGATCAGGCCATGCAGTGGGCCGGAGGGCTTCACGCCTGGGGCCTACAGCCGGAGGATCGCGTCGCGCTCTACCTCGACAACAGCCCGACCTTTCTCGCGGCGTACCTCGGCACATACCTGGCCGGTGGAATCGTCGTCCTGGTCAACACGCAGTATCGACAGGTCGAGCTGCGCCATATCCTCAATGACTCGGGCACACGAGTGTGTATCACGGACGACGAACGGCTGGTGGAGTTGAACAAGGTGCACGCGGACCTGCCCGCGCTCGAAGCCGTTGTTCTGGCAGATGGCGACGGACGAAAGTCGAACGATGCGGCTTCTTCAGCTTTGCCGTCTGCATTCTCCATTCTTCATTCGTCCTCCTTCATCCCTCATCCTTCACCCTTCATCCTTCCCACGCCCTCCTCCATCGCGCTGCTGGCGTACACCTCCGGCACGACCGGCCGATCCAAAGGGGCGATGCTCACACACGGCAACCTCGCCGCGAATGCCCGAGCCGTGACGACGGCCTGGCGTTGGTCTGCCGGCGATCGGCTGCTGCTCGCGCTTCCGCTATTTCACGTCCACGGCCTGTGCGTCGGCATGCACGGATCGTTTCTGATGGGAAGCACAGTCGATCTGCGCCGTCGCTTCGATGCCGCCGAGGTCTTCGACACGCTGCTGAGAGGCACGACGGCGATGTTCTTCGGCGTGCCGACGATGTACAGTCGCCTGATCGCCGAAGCGAAGCAACGCGGGCGCGCGCCCATGCCGATTCGGCTGTACGTCTCCGGCTCCGCGCCGCTGAGCACCCACACATTCGACGAGTTCGAGCGAGTCTTCGGCCAGCGCATCCTCGAGCGCTACGGCATGACCGAGACGCTAATGAATCTGACTAACCCGTACGATGGCGAGCGGCGAGCGGGTACGGTCGGCCAGCCATTTCCCGGCCAGGAGGCGCGCATCGTCGATGTGCAGACGCGGCAGCCGATCCGCGACGAGCGCCCCGGCGAGATTCAAGTGCGCGGCCCGCACGTCTTCAAAGGTTACTGGCAAAATCCTGAAGCGACGGCGTCGGCCTTCGATGCGGAAGGCTGGTTCAACACCGGTGACCTGGGTTGGCGCAGCGCCGACGGCTACTTCACGATTTCGGGTCGCGCGCACGAGCTAATCATCAGCGGCGGCTACAACGTCTACCCGCGCGAGGTCGAAGAAGTGCTGCAGGCGCACCCTGGCGTGGCCGAGGCAGCGGTGATCGGCTTGCCGGACGCTGACCTCGGCGAGCAGGTCGTGGCCGTCGTGGTGAAACGCTCCGACGCTCACGGCCCGAGCGCCGAAGACCTCGTCGCCCATTGCCGCGATCGGATCGCCGCGTACAAGAAGCCGCGCCGCGTGATCTTCGTCGAGTCGCTGCCGCGCAATGCGCTGGGCAAAGTGCAGAAACAGGTGATTGCAGAGTGGATTCGGACACCCGAAGTGGCAGCCTCAAATCGGGACCTGAGATCGCGCCCGCCCGCTTCGCGTGATCAATCCGGCAGCTGAAAACGGTGGATGGATCACACCGCACCTGCAAAAACCGCAGGGAGGGCGGGTGTCCGCCTTGAGCAGGCTGGTGATTTCACATCTCGACGGCTCTGCGTCCGCGTCCTCGCGGACGGCCCGCGAGACGCGGGCCTGGAGCACTTGGGTGCAATCACCGGTGAGCAGAGGGTTGCGTAAAACGTGAAGCACGCAATATAATACCGCCCACAGCATGAGAAAACTCAGAGTATCTGCCGCCAATCTATTGGCGATTGTGCCCATCGTCATCCTGCTTGTCCTGATCGCAAGTTGGGTCATGGGCATCTTGATCGCCTGCCTCCAATTTCTGATGGTTGCGCTGATCGTTTTCGTCGGCGCAGCCCTCATCTTCCGCTGGCGGTCAGCGCGATCTGCGCCGGCCTCAAAACAGATTGTCGATCAGCCGACCGCACCAAACCCTCCCAAAGACAACTCCGAACGGATTACCAGACAAATCGAAGAACGCCGCAAACGGTTGAAGCGCGACAACTAGGTATTCCGTCGCATTGTCCCCCCTGCCCGCTCTTGCTAGAATGCCAGCCAGGAGACAGCCATGCTGATCATCCACGGCCGTGTCGCTACATTGGGATCGAACCCGCAGGTCATCGACGACGGCGCACTTGCCATCGAGGGCGATCACATCGTCGCCGTCGGCACGAGCGCCGATGTGATGGCGCGTTATCCCGACACGGAGCGACTCGACGCGCGCGGGCAACTGGTGATGCCCGGCAACATCTGCGCGCACACGCACTTCTACGGCGCGTTTGCGCGCGGCCTGTCGATTCCCGGCGAGCCGGCGCGCAACTTCGTCGAGATTCTACAGAAGTTGTGGTGGCGGCTCGACCGCGCGCTCGACGAAGAGGGCGTGCGCTACTCGGCGCTCGTCTGCCTGGTCGACGCCATTCGCCACGGCACGACGACACTCATCGACCACCACGCCAGCCCGAACTTCATCGACGGCTCGCTGGATGTGATCGCCGAGGAAGTTGTTCGTTCAGGCCTGCGCGTGTGCGAGTGCTACGAGGTGACCGATCGCAATGGGCCGGACGGCGCGCAGGCTGGCATTGCGGAGAACGTGCGCTTCGCCCAATCGCTGCACACCCAGAACAATCCTCTGCTGGCTGCGTCGTTTGGGCTGCACGCTTCATTCACGGTGGGCGACGAGACGCTGGAACGCTGTGCCGCCGAAGCGCGCACGCTGGGCATGGGGTTTCACGTCCACGTCGCCGAGGACGTGGCCGATCAGGCCAACGCCGTGCGCAAGTATGGCATGCGTGTCGGCGAGCGGTTCGAATCGCGCGGGGTGCTGGGCGAGCGGACACTCTCGGCCCACTGCGTGCACGTCGACGATGGCGAGATCGCCACACTGGCACGCACGCGCACCAAAGTCAGTCACCAGCCGCGCAGCAACATGAACAACGCCGTCGGGACTGCGCCCGTCCAACGCCTGCTCGATGCAGGCATCTGTGTGGGGCTGGGCAACGATGGCTTCAGCAACAACCTGTTCTCCGAAATGAAAGCGGCCTACCTGATTCACAAGTCGGCGGCAGGTGATCCGCGCGCATTATCCGGCGACACGGTGGCGGGCATGGCTTTCGCGAACAACGCCCAGATCGCGTCGCTGTTTTGGCCGCGCCCGCTGGGCGAGTTATCACCCGGCGCGTCTGCCGACATCATCCTGCTCGATTACCACCCCTACACCCCGCTCACGCCCGGGAATTTGCCGTGGCAGATCATCTTCGGCGTCGATGGATCGCACGTCACGACGACAATCGTCGGCGGCAAGGTGTTGATGCGCGATCGGCAATTGCTGACGCTGGACGAAGAGGCCGTCGCCGCAAAGGCGCGCGAGATCGCTCCGGACGTGTGGGCGCGGTTCGAAGACATCGCTCTCCATGAAGGATAGAACTCTGCCTATGGATTCCCTGCATTGGGAACAACGAATCCACCACGGAGACAGTGCGAAGCCTCCCCGTGGGACGGAGGCACAGAGATTTCGTTCTCGGGTCTCTCCGTGATCTCTGTGTCTCCGTGGTTCTATTCCGGCTGGATTCCGGCGCATTCGGGTTAGGAGAAAGAATGCATTTACCTCGATACCGCACGGCCCTCGTGTCGTTTTTGATAGCGACCGCACTCGCGCTTGGCGGATTCGCGCTCCTGAGCGCCGGCGCTGGCTCGCTCGATGCAGTGGGCGCGGCTCCCTCAGCCGATTGTGGCGTGGTGAGCTGCACGACCTACCTGCCGCTGGTGATCAAGAATTATCCGCCCCCTGCCAGTCTCGAAGTGACGCAAGGCGTGCAACAGCCGGATAACTCGGTTGTGCTCATCAAGGATCGTCCGACGTTTGTGCGTTACACACTCACATCGACCATCGCCTACGCCGGTGTGAACGCCTACCTGCACGGCACGCGCAACGACGTGCCCCTGCCCGGCTCGCCGATCGCCGCGCTGAATAATCCGCGCACGCTCGAGGCCACCGCCGATCGCGCCGTGCTGAACGACACCTTCAACTTTCAACTGCCGTCATCCTGGTTGAACGGGACGATCTCGCTGCACGTCGTGGCCGGCAATGGGACGACGTTCAACGTCACCGGCGGCGCGAAAGCCTACTCGTTCGTGTATGCCGACGTGCTCAAAGTGGCCGTCGTACCGATTGCTTACACGTGCACCAGTGGCGGATCAGGGACGGTCACACCTGCCGGGCCATACGACTATCTCGTGGACTACACGTACAAGACCTACCCTGTCCCCGGGGTCGCGCTCAGCACGAAGCCGGCCGAGCCTTATGCCGGGCCTTGTACCAGCGGCCAGCCCAATCCAACCATTGGCGACTGGAGCGAGATTCTTGACCGGGTGACGACACGCTGGTCGAACGACAACGCCTCGGACACTTACTACTTCGGCTTGATCAAGATTTACTGCCCGTCTTCGTGCATTGCCGGCATCGGCTGGGTCGGATACGTTAAAGCTGCCGTCGGCTTCGACGGATTCGGCGCGAGCCACTCCGGCGCGAGCGAAACACACGCGCACGAAGTCGGGCACAATCACGGGCGCGAACATGCCCCCGGCTGCGGCGCAGCCTATTCGGATCCCACCTTTCCGTACGTGCCCGCCGACGGCAAGGCGCGCATCGGCGACGCGGCGAATCCCAATTACGGTTTCAACATCGGCACGCAGGCTATCTACGCCTACTCGGCCCGCTACGACTTCATGAGTTACTGCACGCCGACCTGGATTTCCGATTACACATACGAGGCGCTGCGGCAGTGGAATTCATCGCACCGCATCGTCGAGCAGGCCGTGACGCCCGACCCACACGCGCTCCTGGTGTCGGGGTCAATCGATCCGGGCAGCGGGCGCGTCGCATTCCGACCTGTGTTCACGCTGGACGCGCCTACACGCATCCCGGAGCCGGGCGATTACATGCTCGAGCTGCTCGATGCGACAGGGCGTACCCTTGCAGCATATCCCTTCGCACCCGCGCGTGCGCACAGTGACCACGCGCGAGATGCCGGCCCGGGTGCCGAGTATCTTGGCTTCAACATGACCCTGCCTCACGCTGATGGTCTCGCCGAAATCCGTATCCGGCACGGCGATACGATCCTCGGCGCGCTCCGGGCCGGTGCGAATGCACCGGTGCTGCAGGCGGGCATCAGCGCGCTCAGCGCCGATGGCGAATCGTTGCGCGTCAACTGGTCGGGGTCGGATGCCGATCGGGATCGCCTGTCGTATCTCGTGCGCGCCTCGACCGACGGCGGCGCGACGTGGCAGACTATCGGCGCGCGCCTGGCTGCACCTTCGATCGACCTGCGCCCGGCAGACTTTGGAGGCGAGAGTGTGTTGATCGAAGTGCTCGCCAGCGACGGGCTGCGCACAACCGCGTCGAGATGGGGGCCATTTGCCGTGCCACAACTGACGAAAGACCAATGGCAAATGACCAATGACCAATGACGAAGGCGCACATCCGTCCTTCGTCTATCGTCCTTCGTCTTTCGTCCTTCGTCATACCAGGATAACCGCGAAGACGCCGAGAGGCCCTGGTGATTGCACACAAGTGCTCCAGGCCCGCGTCTCGCGGGCCGTCCGCGAGGACGCGGACGGAGAGCTATCGAGATGTGAATAATCACCAACAAGAGACCCTCTTGGTGTCTTCGTGTCTTTGTGGTAATCTTACTCACGCGATCATTCGCAACGGGAGAATCCTTTTTTGGCACAAGACACTATTCTCACACTCGCCGTGCTGGGCGGGACAGGCAAAGAGGGAGTGGGGCTGGCGCTGCGCTGGGCACATGCGGGTTACGCGGTGATTATCGGATCGCGCGACGCAGAGCGCGCGAAGGCAACCGCCGAAGTGCTCAACAACAGACTCGGGCGTGAGGGCGTCGTGCATGGCACGACCAACATCGAAGCGGTGCGCGCCTGCGACATCGGCGTGCTCAGCGTGCCCTACTCGGCACATCGCGCGACGCTGGAGTCGGTGAAGGAGGCGTTGCAGGGCAAGATTCTGGTCGATGTGACCGTGCCGCTCGATCCGGACAAACGCCGCCAGGTACGCTTACCGCCGGGCGGGTCGGCAGGGGCGGAGGCGCAGACCCTGCTGGGCGATGGCGTGAAAGTCGTATCGGCATTTCAGAACGTCGGCTTTCATCACCTGGCCGACATCGACACGCGGATCGATTGCGATGTGCTGGTGACCGGAAACGACAAAGAGGCCAAGCAACAGGTGATCGAGCTGGCGCGCGCAATCGGCCTGGATGCGTTCGACGCCGGGCCAATCGAGAACGCCGTGGTCGCCGAGTCGTTGGTATCGGCGCTGATCAACATCAACGCCAGATACAAAGTCATGTCGGCGGGCATCCGCATCACCGGCATCCCGCGTTAAAGCAATTGATCCACGAATCTTCACGAATGGCCGATGCACATTCGCGGAGACCGGAGCACCCCCACTCCGCTTGTCCATGTCCACCATTGTACGGCGGTGGACCATACAGCCGTGAACGCTATTCACCTAGTCCCTCTAACCGACATCCCGCTCATCCGGGCTGGCGACGACCTGGCCCGCATCTTAGCCCATGCACTGGAATCACACGCACCGGCGTCCGGCGAGGTCCTGGTGGTCGCGCAGAAAATCGTCAGCAAAGCCGAAGGCCGCCACGTCGATCTGGCGAGCGTGACGCCCTCGCCGCGCGCGATCGAGCTGGCAGGCATCACACAAAAAGACCCGCGCCTGATCGAAGTCATCTTGTGGGAAACGCGCGAGGTCATCCGCGTGCGGCCCGGCCTGATCATCGTCGAGGATAAGCGCGGCTGGATTTGCGCGAATGCAGGCGTCGATCGGAGCAACGTCGCGCCCGAAGGGCAAGACGTGGTGCTGCGCCTGCCCGCCGATTCGGACGCCTCCGCCGCGCGCCTTCGCGCTGCGCTGCGCGAGCGCTTTGGCGCGGACATCGGCGTGATCATCGCCGATAGCCACGGGCGACCCCACCGCATGGGCACGATCGGCGTCGCGATCGGTGTGAGCGGCCTGCCCGGCCTGGAAGACTGGCGTGGCCGCAAAGACCTGTTCGGCTACGCGCTGCAACACACCGAGGTTGCGCTGGCCGACCAGATCGCATCGGCGGCGACACTGCTGCTCGGCCAGGCTGCCGAATCGATCCCGGCCGTGCTGGTGCGCGACGTGCCGTTCGAGCAGCGCGAGGGATCGGCGCGCGAACTGATCCGGCCCAGGGAGATGGATTTGTTTCGATGATTTGCGATATACTATGCGCGGGAGGCAGAGTATGAACACCGTTCAGGACATTTATGAGAAGCAGGTCAAGATATTGCCTGTCACAGAGCGCCTTCAACTCGCGCGGTTGATTATGGATGATCTGGCCGAGTCTGCCCCGCAGTGGATCATCGATGAAGATGCTGTTTGGCGCGAAGAGGATCTTTACGATCTCAGCCGTGCTTCGCTCAGATATGCAACGCGTGTTCTGGCCGAGAGGGACGAGGATGCCGACTCCCGGTGATGTCGTGACGGTGGACTTTCCAGGGGCGACCGGTGTCAAACGACGACCGGCTGTCATCATCTCTACTTCAGAATATCACACGCATCGGCCTGACGTGATAGTGGGCGTCCTCACTGCGCAGATCGCCGACGCCACAACACCTTTCGATTGTCTCCTACGAGACTGGCCGGATGCGAACCTGCGCCGGCCAACTGCTTTTCGCTCGTTCTTGGCAACTATGCCTGCCGCTGCAACCAATCTCATTGGCCGTTGCTCAGAACGAGACTGGCTTGCCATTCGGGCCTGTCTATCCCGCGCCATCTCCTCCCGATAATTGCGTGCAACATATAGATTCACTCGCTCATCTCATTCGCACACGCCGCTCGATCCGCCGCCATCGCCCCGACCCGATCCCACGCGAGACGATCGATCGGCTCCTCGAAGCGGCGACCTGGGCGCCGTCCGCACACAATCGCCAGCCGTGGCGCTTCGCGGTGATCGCCGCACCGAGCACGAAGGCGCGACTCGCTTCGGCGATGGGCGACCGTCTGCGCGCCGACCGCACCCGCGACGGCGATCCGCCCGACGTGATCGAGCGCGACGTGATTCGCTCATACGAGCGCATCGTCAACGCGCCGGTCATTATCGCGGCCTGCCTGTCCATGCGCGACATGGATCGCTATCCTGACGAGCGGCGCGCCTCCGCCGAGCGGGTGATGGCTGTGCAAAGCGCCAGCCTGGCCGTGCAGAACCTGCTCTTGATGGCACACGCCCTGGGACTCGGCGCGTGCTGGATATGCGCGCCGTTGTTCTGCCCGGACACCGTGCGCGAAGTGCTATCGCTGCCGGAGGACTGGGAAGCGCAAGCGCTCATCACACTGGGCATCCCCGACGACGAAAGCCACCCGCGAAGCCGAGAGCCGATCGCTTCGAAAACCATCTATCTGGAATAGACTCTCTCGGAGATCAGCCGATCCACGAAGACACACGAAGCAACACACAAGGAAAACCGGCCCATCTTCGTGCTCTTTCGTGTGACTTCGTGGAGTAACGCCCGTTCCCGATAAAGGCTAATGATCTCAATTCACCGCTCGTCATTCAGCACTCGAGATTCGATCTGGGCCGTCGTCCCGGTCAAACCACTGCGCCGCGCCAAGAGCCGGCTCGCCCGCGCCCTGAAAGCGAACCAACGCGCTGCGCTGGCGCGGTCGATGTTCGCCCGCACGCTCGACGTGCTGGCTTCGGTCGATCGTGTCTCCGGTATCGCCGTGATCAGCAACGACCTGACCGTGCAAGAGATCGCTCGCGCCAAGCACGCCACGCCGCTGGCCGAGGCCGGCTCCGGGCTGAATGCGGCCGTCTCCGAAGCGTGCGCCTGGGCCACGGCGCAGGGCGCGTCGGGCGCGCTAATCGTTCCGACCGATCTGCCCTTGCTCACCACGTTCGACCTCGACGCCTTGATCGATCTGGCGATCGAGCCGGAATGCGTCATCCTTGCGCCCGATCGACGCGACGACGGCACGAACGTGCTACTTCTGAAACCACCGCAGGCGATTCAGCCCGCGTTCGGTGTGGCCTCGTTTGAATCACACTATCGGCGAGCCAGGCAGACCGGACGGCCTGTGCGCGTGTATCGATCGCTCACGATTGGGCTTGACATCGATCGGCCCGCCGACCTGGAACGCTACAACGAGCTGGCCGCGCTTGACGCGCTCACGCTTTACGAGTAGCATAGCCACCCAACCAACCGCCCAACTATCCAACTCCTCCGAAAGGACACACGCCATGTCCGAGCGAGTGGCCCTCTACTTGCAGGACGCGCACCCGATTCGACAGGGCATGGACTTAGCGCGGTACGCCGAGAGCAGAGGCTTCGAGGCCGTGTGGCAGGCCGAATCGCGCCTGGTGCGTGACGCGATTGTGCCAATGGCGGCTTTCGCGGCGGTGACCGAGCGCATCCAGATCGGGTCGGGCGTGATCAACAATTGGACGCGCAACATCGGCTTGCTGGCGGCGACGTTCCTGACGCTCGACGACCTCGCGCCCAATCGCATCCTGTGCGGCATCGGCGCGTGGTGGGACCCGCTGGCGCGCAACGTCGGCATCGAGCGGCGCAAGCCGCTGCTGGCGATGCGCGAGACGATTGAGGTGATGCGCCGCCTGCTGCGGATGGAGAACGTCACGTTCCACGGCGAGTTCCATCACGTCGTGGGGATCGAGCTGGATGTGGTGCACGGCCGGCGCGAGCCGCGCCACGTGCCGATGTATATCGGCGCGACGGGCGATGCCATGCTGGAGCTGGCCGGCGAGATCGCCGATGGCGTCGTGCTCAATTACTGCGTGCCGCCGGAGTACAACGACAACGCGATGAAGTATCTTGAAATCGGCGCGAAGCGAGCGGGCCGCCGCCTCGACGACATCGATCGACCGCAGCTCGTCGTATGCTCGGTGGACACTGACCGCGAAAAGGCGCTCGACGGCGCGCGTGGCCTGCTGACGCAGTACCTGGCGCAGCAGCCACACATTGCCAAGGCCAGCGGCGTCAGCGACGGCGTGGTGAACAAGATTCAGTCGATCCTGGGTTGGCCAGCGGCGAAGGAGCAAATCGAGCGGGCGAAGAAGTACGTGCCCGACGATCTGGTTCGG
>Ga0209323_10002646_pt1 | contig 11911 bp, 10 predicted proteins | sample Rifsed19ft2_FD_184014 | JGI IMG/M metagenome (GOLD analysis project Ga0209323, IMG submission 184014) | Soil microbial communities from Rifle, Colorado, USA - sediment 19ft 2 (version 2) | ecosystem: Environmental > Terrestrial > Deep subsurface > Rock core/Sediment | place: Rifle, Colorado...
TGAATGAGGACATTGCTAAGGCGGAGACGATGGTGACGCGTTTGCAGAAGATTGAGGAGCAGAGGGCTTTGCAGGCTGAGGAAACACGCAAAGAGGAAGATAAGAAAATCACTTACATATCTTAGCTAGGGCTTTTTCAGTGTGATGTGTTCTTCTGTTGTGCTCTGCGAAACTTATACCCCCTCTATAAATAGGTTCAACTATTGTTTGACTTAGACAGATGGGCTTGTGACTAGTTGCTCGGAAAAGACTATAGCCCCCTTATATATAGATTGAATTGCACGGTGAAGTGCTGGTTTAGGCTTTAGCGCTTCAGCTTGTGTTTGCTGAACAGCTCGTTTAAGCGAAGTAGGATTCGACTGTTCTTCCTAACTCAGCGCGGCTCTGATGGTGTTCCCACTTTTTCCGTTTTCTGCATCTTCCAAAAGCGCTCTACTTATAGCCTGTGACCGATTTAATTCCAGCAGCCGCGAAGCACATGCTCAAGAAAGGCTACAAACTCCGACATCACCGCCGTCGTCTTACACAGAAAAGAAATCTTTCCCAATTATCTCCACGATTTTCTCCGCTGCGTTTCCGTCTCCAAAAGGAGACTTGTCAGGCAGTTCTTTTCGCCTCGTTAAGGCTGTGTCTATAGCCGCCAAAATTTCATGTTTCTTAGTTCCGACAACTTTGGCGAATCCAGCTTCCACCACTTCCGGTCTCTCAGTTGAGAGACGAATCACTAACACAGGTTTCCTAATGCTCGGAGCAGTGGCTTCTTCCTGAATCCCGCCCGAATCCGTTATTATCAATTCGCATTTTCTCATTAGCACCAGAAAGTCCAAGTAGCCAACGGGCGGAAGAACCTGAACATTTCCGCGTTTTTTGATTTGCGCGTACATCTTATTCTGGTGCAGTCTCTTTTTGGTGCGCGGATGCATCGGGTAAACAATAGGCACGGGCGATTCCGCAAAAGCGTCCATAAAATTTTTTAGAACTGCCAAGTCATCCACGTTTTCTGCTCTGTGCGCCGTTGCTAAAGCAAACTTCTCAAAACGTATTTTCTTTAATATTTCCGACTTTTTCTCTGCTATCGGCAAGTGCTGAATCACAGCGTCTATAACGGTGTTTCCAGTCACGTAGATTTTGCCCCAAACGTTCTCATTTTTCAAATTAGCCCTTGCTCTTTCAGTAGGAGCAAACAAGTATGCCGATAAATGATCGGTTAAACGCCTGTTGTGTTCTTCGGGCATGCGCAGGTCAAAACTTCTCAACCCAGCCTCCACATGACCCACGGGTATTCCACGCTTATTCGCCGCCAGCGCCGCTGCAAGCACGCTATTCGTGTCACCCTCAACTAAAACAAGAGAAGGCACAGTTTCCTTCAGCAACTTGTCCATGTGTGTTAGTATCCGCGCCGTCTGCTCTCCAGGCGAAGAGGCTTTAACTTTGTAACCGTAGTCTGGCGGCGGAAGTTCCAGCTCTTCAATGAACTGTTGCGCCATATTATAGTCATAATGTTGCCCGCAATGGACAAACGTTAACGGGATTCTATTCTTCTTTAGTGCTCTAACGACTGGTGCCATTTTTATGATTTCTGGCCTTGTGCCTACAACGACCATTACTGGCTTCATTTATTCTTCACTGTTTCTCATGTTTTCTTTAGGCATCCTTCTCTAGGTTCATAAATTGTGCCCTCGCGCAGCAACTGCCCAATCATGCGTTCGACTTCGCCTCTTGGAATTTGGTGCTTTGACTCTAACTCGTTTAAGAGCGCCGCTTTTTCAACTATACCCGTTTCTTTCTCCATTCCCATCAGCACTGAAATAATTATCTGCATTCTGTCTCTTACGCTCTTGGGTCTTCCAGTCATTATCAGGTCAATGTCCATCTTGTACGAGGAAACATCTATCCCAACCTCCTCCAAAGACCTCTTCATAATCGTTACGGCCGCTTCCGCATCCTCAGCTGTGACCTCTTTCCTCAGCGCTACACGAGCTCTAGCTTCAGATATACGAACAAGCGACTCAAGCTGACGCGCAGTAATCGCCACGGGCGACCCTTCCGACTCGCTTGCCGCGCGCATTGCCAAATAGAAATCACCAAGACGCTTCAGCGCGTCACGGCTTAACACGGGCTTAATCGTTTTGGCGTAGCTTACGTATTTTCGCATAAGCTCCGACCCTATCGGCGCTTCTACGGGACTCGCTCCCTTCCTGTGAATTTCAAGGATGTGCGCTGTCATTTTCTCATCAGCCTCTTTGTTAGGCACATCTCTCAACACGAAAATTAAGTCAAATCTGGAAAGAATCGTCACTGGCAGAGAAATGTTCTCAGCCACAGTGCGATGCGGCTCATACCTGCCCAAGGCTGGGTTGGCTGCTGCAAGTATCGCGGTTCGGGCATTCAACGTTGCGACAATGCCGCCTTTCGCAACCGAAACCGTGTGCTGCTCCATAGCCTCGTGTATCGCAACTCGGTCTTCTGGACGCATTTTATCCATCTCGTCTATGCACGCTATTCCCTTGTCAGCTAACACCAGCGCGCCAGCCTCAAGGCTCATGCTACCGCCCTTTTCGCGTATCACAGCCGCAGTCAAACCCGCAGCGGTTGTTCCACGTCCTGAAGTGTACAAGCCACGCGGCGCTACTCTCGCCACGTACTGCAAAAGTTGCGATTTGGCTGTACCTGGATCGCCGATGAAAAGAGCGTTCATTTCCCCTCTTACCGTGATGTCAGGAAGGCTTTTTGGTACACCGCCAAAGAGCAGATACATTATAGCTTCCTTTACGTGTTCGTAGCCGTAGATTGAGGGCGCTATCGAACTCATTATTTTTCGATGAATCCACGGGTCCTTTGCGAGTTCCAGGATTTTTTTTTCCTCTTCAGGCGAAGGAAGAGCCGCCTCTGGCTCTTTGCCCAAAACCTCTAAAGAATTGGCATCCAAATGCAAAATGAAAGTTCGGAGTTTCCCAATTCCAGGGCGTGAGGGTGCGATTGCGCGAACAACCCCAACTATAGAAACGTGATCGCCTGGTCTGGCAAGATCAACTATCTCGCTTCCAACGAGTTTCACGTTTAGCGTGCGCGGAAGCTGACCTGGCGGCAGGTCTTCAGGCCTTTCTTGAAGGCGAAGGTCTTGAGAATCTATAAATGTGGACTCGTCTTGAACAAACTCGAAGGGTCCCTTTTGCCTGCATGCAGGGTCGCTGCACTCGAAAGGTGCCCTTAGAAACGCGCCTGTCTGATCCACGGGAGTAGGCGTTCCACATCGCTTACACTTGAATACAGCTCGCATGACCATGGGGCGAACCGGCGTGGCTCGGACCACGATACCCTCAATCATAACCAGCTTGCCCATCTGCTTTGAACCGAGTTTTCGCAGTTGCTCTTTTCCCAAGAGCTGCACAATTCTAACAGTCACTTTCTCGATTTTTTCCGCGTATTCTGAATCTTCTATTCCGAGCTGTGCATACGACGCGTTGTCGGCGTGATGCAGAAACTCATCTGGCTTTTCCAGAAGTCTCTCGGCGAGCCTTTGGTCAAAAGCGAAGAGCTCCTCAAAGTCAACCGTGATCGATTCTCTTCCCGTTATCGCCGTCTGTGAGATTCTCTGGCGGTACTTTTCTTTTTTGAAGAACTCGAGGAAGCGTTCTTGAGGGTCTATTGTTTCCAATTCTCTGGCCATTTTGCTCACCCTTCTCCTTCATGTTCTATTATCTGCGCTCGCCACTCAGTGATTATCTTGCCGAGCTGCTCGTAAATGAGTCTTTCCTCGCTTGTAAATTTTTTTAGAACTTGGTCGGTTTGTGTTGGACCTGCAGATAGTGCAACTATCTTTTTTAGTCTCGAATTCACGATGTCCCATGCTAAGTGCATAGCTTTCTCGTATTCTTGCACTTTTTCAGGCTGCTTTGTTATTTCTCCTTTTATGTTTGCGAGGTACCTGCGAAGTTTAGGATAGAAGTATTCTGGAAGTTCTGAGATTTGTCCAGCTATTTGGACGCGTTCTTTCCATTGAACCTTGTAAAGTTTGGTTGCGTCTAAGCAGTCGTCTTCACGGAAATGGGCAACGCCGGATTCCACGAGTTCCTGAGCTATCCAGTAATAAACTTCATATTCATTCCCTTCTTCGAAAGGACCTACATTTAATCCAGCAAGTTTGATTTCAGGATAATTCCGGTTAGCAGTAATTTTTGCAGGTGAATTTTCAAAGCGAAAATCCAAATTCTTGATTTTCAGCGGCATCTCCCCTTTTCCCTTCTCGCGTTATTCGCTTGCTAATTTATGCGGTGGAACAGATATAAGAAGAACAGTTTAAAGATTTAGATCAAAAAATTTGAGAATTTAGGGGGTTCAAGAATTTAGGGGGTTCAAATAAGTGAAGGGAGTTGCCCATTTGCTATGGCCAAAGTCCCCGCGTCTTTAGTGCGTGGGCGACTCTTCCTACTCCAAGCATCAACGCTGCTGTTCTCATGTCGCTTTCTTCTTTCTTTGATAGTTTGTGCACGTCATCGAACGCCTTGACCATTTTGGCTTCTAGCTTTCTGTTTACCTCTTCTAGCGTCCAGTGTTCTCGTGTCAAGTTTTGGACCCACTCGAAATAGCTTACTGTTACTCCGCCAGAGTTAGCTAGGATGTCTGGAATTAAGCAAATTCCTCTTTCGTAAAGCGCCTTGTCTGCTTCTGGAGTTGTGGGTCCGTTTGCGCCTTCAGCCACTATCTTTGCTCTGATTTTGTCCGCGTTATCCTTTTTTATCTGATTTTCTAAAGCGGCTGGAATCAGTATGTCGCATTTTGTTTGCAGCAGTTCCGCGTTGGTTATGTTTGCGCAGTTTTTGTAGTTTATCACGGAGCCTGTTTTTGATTTGTGCACGCGTACATCGTAGGGGTTTATGCCGTCTGAGCAGTAAATTCCTCCAGACGAATCGCTTACTGCAATAATTTTGCAGCCCATGTCATGCATTATGCTGGCTGCGTTGTATCCGACGTTGCCGTAGCCTTGCACTGCCACTGTGGCGTTTTTCAGTTTCAAGTTCAAGATTTTAGCCGCTTCCCTCGCGCAGAATGCAACGCCCAGTGCGGTTGCGCATACTCTTCCTTCGGAACCGCCTATTTCTATGGGTTTTCCAGTGACGCTTTCGGGAACGCTGTAGCCTTTGAGTTGACTGTAAGTGTCCATTATCCAAGCCATTGTTTGGGCGTCTGTGTAGACGTCTGGTGCTGGTATATCTCGGTGCGGTCCGAGATAATCGAAAATTAAGCTCACGTATCTTCTTGTTAGTCTTTCTAATTCGCCTTTTGACATTTTTTTAGGATTGCAGCATACTCCGCCTTTTGCGCCGCCGTATGGTAAACCGATGACGGCGCATTTCCAAGTCATCCACATGGCCAGAGCCGTTACATCTTCCAACGTGACGTTTGGATGATATCTAAGACCGCCTTTAAACGGTCCCATCACGTCCCAGTGTTGTACGCGGCAGCCGTTGAAGACACCTATGCTGCAATCATCCATCTTTATAGTAACGGAGACAATGATTGATCTTTTTGGTTGTTTCAGTATCGCGTGTATTCCAGGGTCGAGTTCCAGTTTTTCAGCGGCTATTTTTAGTTGTTCTAACGCGACTGTTAACGCGGTGTGTTCTTGCCCCATAGAATGTTCCTTCTGCACGGTTGTGTATCTGCTGTAAGCTAGATTTAAGAATTGCTTTTTTGGCTCTCTGCGAGACTGTGACCCTTTTGTATAGGTCTCTATCGTTTTCTTGAGCCCTATCCTCTCTGTCTATTTCTGTGCGCTTTTCGATTGAGAAACATGGCAATGCGGGTAGACCCTCTACTGGTTTGTGCATTGTATTTCTATTAGGCTCTGTTGTTCTAGTCTGCGTGAGGCGTCTATCCCCTCCCTTATATATAGATTGAGCCTTTCCGTGAACTGGGCGTTCAGGTCTCCTAGTTATGCGAGTTTTGTGAGATCACTCGACAGTCAACAGCTGGACAGAGTTCCAAATACTTAGTAGTACTTTTTTCTAGAAGCAGAAAAAAGAAAAAGGTTGTTGCTATTCTAGGATTTTTTCTATGGCGCCTTTCTCAACCTCGTCTGCCATCGGGATGCCAGTGACTTTCGCCGCCCTTTCAGATAGGCTCATCAGGTCATTTCTGTCAAGAAGTTCGAGTTTCCACTTTCTCGCGCCAGCCATGAGCTGTCTTAATCCTACGCCTATTCTGTCTGTCAGATAAGTGTACAGACCTATTGCTTCTAGCGGTATCTTGCTGAAGCGTTTACCGTATTTCTCTTTCAGCTCTGGCGTTGCTATGAAGAACTTGTCAGGCGTAGCGCCGTAACGATCTGCGAATGTCTTGGGCAATTTAGCTTCTTGAGATAATCGCTTAAAGTAGCTTGATTTCATGACTGCTGTCACTGGCGCACGACCCATAAGAACTGCTTTTACTAAGGGGCCTTTTCCAAAATTGCTCAACGCAATAGCCTTGAAAATCGAGCTTTCTTCAATAAAGCCACCCGCCATCACCAAATCTGGGACATGGCGGCCTTTGTTTTTCAATATTTGCGCGCACTTCAGCACGAGCGCTTCTAAATACACTGTTGGAATGCTCATTTCGTCCATCATTGGCACGGGACTCATGCCTGTTCCTCCTCCTGCGCCATCAAAGGATAACGCGTCAATCTTGGCTTCTGAGGCTAGTTTCATTGTGAAGGCGACTGCTGACGGCCTGTAGGCGCCTGTTTTCAAGAATACGCGTTTTGCGCCTTGTTTTCTTAGCCATTCTATGTCTTCGATGAAGGATTTTTCTTTTGGTATGCCTACCCTGCTATGTCTTTCGAAGGTTTTGAATACTCCTTCTTTGAATGCTTGTTGGGCAGTGGGGTCTTCGGGGTCTGGGATTACTATGTAGCCTCTCTTTTTTAGTAAGACGGCCTTTTCCAGGTCTTTTATGCGAACTTCGCCGCCTATGGCTTTGGCTCCTTGTCCAAATTTTCTTTCAATCACGTTCACTTCTAATTTGGATAATGCGTAAACATCTACGCCTAATTTTTGATCTTCCACATTAGTTTGAATTATAACGTCACCATATTTTCCATCCCAGAACTTCCTGAACGAGTCGACTCTGCGCTTTAGCTCTTTAGAGTATGTTAACTTTCCATTTTCTATCCTAGCCTCTATGTCCATGCCGCAGACGTTTTCTCCGATTGTTACTGTTACTCCTGAAAGGGCTGCGCCGGTGGCCAAGCCTTCCCAGTTTACGCGCGCAACATCTGTTGAGCCAAAAGCGCCGGTCAGTATAGGGAGTTTTAATGGTATTCCGCCCACTTTGGTTTCTGTGATTACGTTCGGAAATATTGCCACTTCTGAACTTTCTTCGATGCCGTAGACTTCGAAGAGGCTGGCTTGAATGTTAAAGTGTGACCAGTCTAATCCGTAGTCTTTAAGAGCTCCAGCAGTGCTTGTTCCAAATTGGGCTGGTTCTGGGTAAAGGGCTTCTCTCCCTCTAAAGGCAGAAAGGCTGATTTCACACAAGAACGGGCAGTCGTGGATACATATGGGGCACATTCCGCTTATTGAACTGGTGTCTTTAACACGCGTCATTGTTCCCGAGGTTGATTTCCCGTTTAAGTAAGAACTATTTTTGTGTACACGTTCACTCATTTTAACATCTCTTCATTTGCATTTGCATATTTTCTACGGTGGATTGCGCGGGGAATTTGTGCAAATGTCTATTTAATGCTATCCAAAATCATTCACATGCAAAAAACGAAAATTATGCGAAATAAATGAAACATATACACGGAATGCTCACTCAAAAGTAGTGTCCAACGAGCAGCCTTGAAGCGCTTGCCATAAAGAAGAAAACTGTAAAATGCAAGAAATGTTTTCGCCCAAAACAAATATAATCAATGTCAGCATTTACTAGCACGAAAGAGGAGGCTTAGCCACTTGAGTTTTGAAATGTGGGCTGAAAAGTACCGCCCAAAACACCTACACGACATGGTTAACCAGAAGGAGATTGTTGAACGTTTAAAAAGTTTCGCCAAATCCAAAAACGTGCCACACTGCATCTTCGCCGGACCACCAGGAACGGGCAAAACTACTGCTGCCCTATGTTTAGCCCGAGACCTTTACGGTGACGGCTATCGTGAACATCTTATGGAGTTGAACGCCAGCGACGAGCGAGGCATAGACGTTGTCAGGGAGACTGTGAAGACTTTTGCGCGGTCGCGCTCGATTGGGGCGATTCCTTTCAAAATCATGATTTTAGATGAAGCTGACAATATGACTTCTGACGCCCAACAAGCCTTGCGGCGTACGATGGAACGGTACACGGAAACATGCCGTTTTATCATGTGCGCAAATTATAGCGGCAAGATAATTGAGCCGATTCAGTCCAGATGTGCGCCTTTCAGGTTTACTTTTCTGCCCAAAGAAGAACACGATGATTATGTGAAACACATTGCGGAGTGCGAAAACGTCAAGCTGTTAGCTGATGGAGCCGAGGCGATTTTTGAAGTCTGCGGCGGCGACCTCAGAAAAGCAATAAACACGCTACAAGCAGCGGCGTCAGTGAACAAACCCGTAGACTCTAAACTGGTATATTCCATAACGGGCAGAGCCAGCCCTGCAGACGTGCAAAAAATGCTAGACACTGCCATGAAAGGCGACTTTCTAGGCGCTAGGACGCAACTGCGCGATATGATTCAAAAGTACGGCGTAGCCGGTAGCGATATAATCCGACAGATTCACACGGAGATTTTCAAAGCGGCGGAGATTCCGGAGCCTTGGAAAATAAGGTTAGCCGGCATCGTGGGCGAAATAGACTACCGCCTCGTGGAAGGCTCAGACGAGGAAGTCCAACTGAGCGCCTTGTTAGCGAAACTCGTTGAGGCGGGCAATGACCTAAAGAAGTGAAGTTCTTGTACGCTGCATGGACAGTCAAGCACAAACCGCGATCTATCCCCGGCATCGTTGGAAACGCGGAAGCCATCAAAACGTTTAGTGACTGGGTAAAATCCTGGAGTAAAGGCGTACCAAAGAAGAGAGCCGCGTTTCTTTATGGACCGCCCGGAATCGGAAAAACAGTCACCGTCGAAGCCTTAGCCAATGACCTGCACGTGGAATTTGTGGAAAAGAACGCAAGCGATTACAGGACAGAAGAAGCCATAAACCGTTTCGCAGGCTTAGCCTCACAATACGGCTCACTGTTCGGCGGAAAAAGAATAATCCTGCTCGACGAGCTAGACGGGTTGACGGGAAATGCAGACAAAGGCGGAGTCAAAGCCATCACCGAGATCGTTAAAACAGCGCGGTGTCCGGTAGTTTTGATTGCCAACAGCGCTTATGATCCGCGATTCACGAATCTCCGCACTTATTGCCTCCTTATAGAATTCAAGAAACCCCCTACAGGCGAAGTGGCAAAGCACTTAAAACGCATAGGCGAACGCGAAGAAATTCAAATTGACGAAGACGCGTTGAAGTTCATAGCGCAGCGTTCGGGAGGCGATGTTCGTTCAGCAGTGAACGACCTGCAGGCTTTGGCTCAGGGAAAACAGCGGCTAACGTATGAGGATGTTTCGTGGCTCGGCTACCGTGATCGGCAAGACAGTATTTTCAATGTGCTCAGAATGATAATTTACGGCAGGACGTGTGCAGGTGCGAAGCAAGCAGTAAACATGGCTGACGTCGACATTGACATGCTCTTTGAATGGGTCTATGAGAATGTTCCCGCGCATTTGACTGATCCGCATGACTTGGCCCAAGCCATGGATGCGCTTTCGATGGCTGACGTCTATCGCGGTAGGATTCGCTCTACTCAAGATTGGAGCTTCACGCGCTACGTGATCGATTACATGACTGCGGGCGTGGCTATGGCTAGGCAGAACTCGAAGGTTCAAGGGTGGGTGCCGTTCAAGTTTCCAAGTCGTATTCAGATGCTGTCGAGGTCCAAGGCTGAGCGTGCCATGCAGCTTAGCATAGGCTTTAAGATCAAACGCAAATGCCACATCTCAGCCGCTCGCGCTTCGAAAGAGGTCTTGCCCTACCTGAAGATTATTTTCAGAAACGATGCCGCTATGGCTGCTGGACTTGCGAAGTGGCTTGATTTAGACGCGGAAATGGTTGAGTATCTTGTCGGAAGCAAAGAAAAAGCCGAGGCTATAGGTGCGCTTTTAAGCTGAAACTAGTGGATTCTGCTTCCTTCAGCAATGTCCTTTTCAGGTTGCAACACAATAACGTTGCCTTTGTCGTCCTCAGCAGCCAAAATCATGCACTGCGACTCCACGCCCATCATCTTACGCCTTTGAAGGTTAAGGATAAACGCGCATTTTTTGCCCACAAGGTCTTGCGGTTTGTACCACTGCACGAGTCCTGCTACTGCCTGCCTTTTCTCCGTTCCAAAATCGACAATCATTCTTATGAGATTTCTTGAACCTGGAACTTGGTTTGCTTCTGTTATTTTCCCTACGCGTAGGTCTAGCTTTTGAAAGTCTTCAAATGAGATTTCCATTTTCCAGCGCCACCTTGCTCTTTTTCGTATGGTGAGACTATTAAGTTTTCTGTAAATTTCTTTCTTTTGAGGCTGTCTTGTGGGCTTGTAGAAGCGGCTCCGGGATTCGACTGTTGCGCACGCAGTGTTTTACGATTTTTGTGGCTGTCTCCAGCGATATGAGGTGGCCAACGCTGACGTAAACAGGCTTAGCGCTTTCTTTCGTTGTAACCACCGAACCTATGATTTGGTCGTTTTCAACCAAAAAGACATCTCTCCCAATCTCTGTGGGCTTGCCGATCAGTCTGCTTTTTGCCACTCCGATGGTGGGTTTTCCTATTGCAAGTCCCAGATGACTCGCGAATCCACATCTGTACGGGTGTGCTACCCCCTGCCCGTCGGCAAGAAAAACGTCAGGCTGCTGCTTCAGCCTCCTGATGCAGGCAACTGCTGGTGGGATTTCTCTGAAAGAAAGCAAGGTTGGAATGTACGGAAATTTCACTCTACACGTGGCTGTTTGCAACTCTAAAAGTTCGAGAGATTCGTAGTCTAAAACTGCAACGGCGCCTATGGCTAATTCGCCAGCATACGCGACATCAACACCAGCAACAAGGTTGATTTTCTCTGGCAATCGGTCTTCTTGAATGATTTTCTTGGACAAATACGTTTGCGCTTTATGAGCTTTTGAAACTGAAAACTTGCTTATCGTGGCAGCAGTAGCAGTGTCCATTAATTCAACCTTTACGGGGCTTTCGCTTCTTTAGCTGAGCCTGTTCAAAGCGTCTCAAATAATCCTCCAGTGACTTTCTTCGCACTTCTTGGGTGATGTCTCCACGGGTAGTTTCGATAATTCTTCGCGCAATATCACATTTTCTTCTGAGCCCGGGGACAAGCATGTATGCTTCATCCATAGCCATCAACTCAATGTATATCTCATCCATAGTCTCCAAGCATTTTTCGCCTTTCGCCACATCTCCTTCACGTAGAGCATCCAAAGCTAAGCGTCTGTATTCGCCTATAACGTCGGCTAAACCCAGCACGTAGTCAACCGAGGGCACGTTAATGTCCTTTGGCGAGACAAACCGTGATTCTTCGATTAGCCTCAGAAATATGTTGGCTTCAGAATACTCTTGAAGAGCCGCACTAAACATGCCGCTGTATATAATCTCGGGATACTCCTTCGCCAAGCCTTGGAGTCTTGAAATGATTTCCTTTGCATTTTCAATTAATCCTTTTGCTTCTTCAATCCTCTTTTGATGAATGCGAAGTATTGCTTGTTTGGAAAGACTCGTTGCCTTCCGCATGCTCTCCTGCGCTTTTTCTCGCACCTTATCTTTGTGCATAAGCTCTTTTTTCACTTCTTTTAGAACAGTTTTTAAAGACGACAAACTTTCACCGCACTATTGGTATAAAACACAACTGATTATTTATTGTA
>Ga0209323_10002648_pt1 | contig 11899 bp, 8 predicted proteins | sample Rifsed19ft2_FD_184014 | JGI IMG/M metagenome (GOLD analysis project Ga0209323, IMG submission 184014) | Soil microbial communities from Rifle, Colorado, USA - sediment 19ft 2 (version 2) | ecosystem: Environmental > Terrestrial > Deep subsurface > Rock core/Sediment | place: Rifle, Colorado...
GAGTTGCGCCCCGCAATCGGTGCGAAGCGGGCCGCCCTGCGGCGCAGGATCGAGGAGATGCACTACCTGGACCGCCGCCTGGCCCACCTCGAGGGCGGCCTGGCGTCGGGGGAATCACCCCGACCCCTGATCACTCTCGGAAAGGAGGAACGTCATGAGGCGATGTGACGACTGCTGCTGCGACAAGCATTGTTGCGGCTGCGGCACGAAGTAGGCAGCGGGCCGGGAAAGCATCCCGGCCCTTCTCATCTGTCAAGCCGATGCTCTCCCGACCCTCGATACACCCTGCAACATCGGTGGTGGTGAGTTCAACCGGTGAGTGCAACGCTGCGTGAGACGGTGTCGCACTCGGAGGTGTCCACATGGCCCAGATGGGTCGTCCCGGATTGAGCTTGGCCCAGAAGAAGGAGTTGTGGCGTCGCTGGAAGGAGGGTGAATCGCTGAGCGAGATCGGCCGGGCGCTTGGGAAGCACGCCGGGTCGATCCATGGGGTCGTGAAAGCCAACGGTGGGATCGTGCCCACGACCCGGATGAGCCCGTCGCGCTCGAGCGCGTTGAGTGCGAGCGTTACCGACTCTCGCCTCGTTCCGATGATGTCGGCCAGCTCGCGGTGGCTCAGGTCGGGCCGGATACGGTCCGCCGCAGGGTCGCCCGTCAACCGGCGCTCTCGCTCGAGGAAGGTCAGCACCAGGTGAGCGACTCTCCCTTGTACGTCGCGAAAGGCAAAGTCAGCGATCCGTTCGCGCGCTTCCTGGAGCTTCTCGCCCATGGCTTCGGCGAGTCGCAGCGCCAGGGCGGGATCGCGACTGGCGAGACGGAGGAAAGCGTCACGCGAAGTTCGGCAGACGACGACCTCCTCGAGCGCCTCAACGTAGAGGTCCTGGGCCGCGAGATCTGTCATCCCGATCTCGCCGAAGGCATCGCCCGGCCCGAGGATTGCGATCGTCTGCTGTTTGCCGTCGCGGGACGTCCGGTACACCTTGACACGCCCGCTGCTGACGAATGCGACGGACGACATCGGCTCACCGGCTCGCTGGAGGAGCTCGCCGGCGCGATACCTCGCCATCGCGGAGGCGCGGGCCATGGCCTCGACGGTCCGCTCGTCAAGGTGGTGGAGCATCCGGCTGTCCTGCACGTACCAACAGCCTGGCAGGCGATCTATCGGGTCCCGCGGGCCGATCGGCATCGCGCGGATCAGGGCGGCGCTCATCTCACGGTCACCGGGTCATTTGTCGGCGCCCGCAAGGACCTCGCGCATCGAGCGACCGTACGACCAGAAGTCAGAGCGACCGCCGGCCTGCCATTTCTCACGCAATCCGGGGGCACTCAGGTCCCAGTCGGGCCGGATCTGTCGAGTCAGGTCGCGCAGGTCGTGCCGCAGGTCCTCATTCGATGGACGCCCCCAGTACCAGTATCCGTTGTAGATCGAGTAGATCCGCAGGCCGGGCCCAAGGACCAGGGTGTGCGGAACCATGGGATCGTGAGAAGGATCGGTGTACTCCGCGATATCGAGATCCTTCTGCACCGTTCGGCCCGGGTCGGAGAGGAAGGGCCACGAGGCTGCGAGGGCGTCCCGAAGCTCGTTGGTCTCGAGGAGATTATCGGTCGAGATCGTCACGATCCTGGTGTAGGCGACCCGGATCTCGGGGTAAAGATCGACCAGGTTGCGGAGCTGGCGTCGATCCTTCGGGCAGTAGGCACCCCGCGATAGCACGACGATCATCGGGTCCGAGCCCTGGATCTCGGACAGCCGTCGGCGGCGCCCGGACTGATCCGGGAGCTCGAAGTCAGGGAATATCGCCCCTGGGACGATGTCCGTTCTCATGTTGGCGATCTCCGATCGATGCAGGATGAACGCATCGGCGAGCGGCCGACGCTCTCGTGCGATCATGTCCCATTCATCCCGCCCTGGCTGTGTGCTGGCACACGGTGCCTCGCCCACAAATCCTGCCTCTCGCCCAGGAGGTCGACTGCTGCGACGATCCGCTCAGAAGTCCAGGCCCGAACCGATGGATTGCCCGTCCAGGCCTAGGCGGTCGGCGCGCCCTCAGCGGTATGCAGGAGCGGGGAACTGAGGAACAGGTCGGCTGCGCCGACGTTGGTGGCGATCGCCACCGAATGGACGTTGCAGACCCGCATCACGGTCTGGATGTCGGGATCGTGCGGGTGCGCGCTGAGTGGGTCGACGAAGAAGATCACCGCGCGGATGCGGCCCTCGGCGACCATCGCCGCGATCTGGGCGTCGCCTCCCATCGGGCCGGACAGCACCGAATAGACGTCGAGCCCCACCTTGTTGCGCAGGAGCGCGCCGGTGGTGGCGGTCGCCACGAGATCGAACTCCGAGAGGCGGTCGCGGTTGTAGGTCGCCCAGGCGACGAGGTCGGCCTTGCGACCGTCATGCGCGATGACCGCGATCCTGTCCCTGGCAGCCTCGAAACTCACCGGCGCAATCTACCCCAAACCGTCCCTGGGCACGCACCCAGCCTCCCGTCATCGAGATCTGGGCCACGCCGAGTGATGCCCTTCGGCAACACGTCGAGCAGATGGCGACAGGTGCACCTGTCAGGTTCAGCCCCGCGGACGCTGGCTTCAGCCGGTTGACCCCATGCGACCGTGTAGGTCTCTAGGCCCAGAATCCGGTATGCGGCACCACCATCGACCCGACGTCAGCCTTTCACGATGTCCTATCGATGGCGTCGACGGCGAGTGCAACAGCCTGGTCCACGCTGAGCGTCCTGCCATGCTCCCAGGCCTCGGCGAAGGCGGCCTCGTCGAGTTGGGTGCGGGTCGTCGCGAGTGTCGCCTCGTTCATCCGAGTGACCCACGCCTCGCCGCCACCGATCTCCTCGCTCAGCGCCTGGAAGCACGAGATGAGCCGGACAGCCGCCCCTGCACTTCCCAGGGCGGTCATGACGCGGGCGACGCCGCACAGGCCGATCGCGATCTCGAGGCGATCGCCGATGGCGCGCTTGATGTCAAGGCTCTGTCTCAGCAGGGGCAGCGCCTCCTGTGCCTGACCCCCCTCCTCGACGGCAAGCCACGCCAAGGAACCCAGCAGTGCCGCCTCGACGGACCTGCTTCCCAGTTCCTTTGCCAGGTGGAGGCCGTCCTCGTAGGTCGCGCGGGAGCGAATCAGGTCGCCGGATTCCGCGTAGGCCCAGGCGAGCGTACGGGTCGCCCACAGCGCGTGGTCCTCGTCACCAACGTCGCGGGAGAGACGCAGACTCTCGTCGAGCGTCTGCTGCGCCCGTTCCCAGTCGCCTTCTTCGCCGATCGCATAGCCGATCTGGTGAAGGGATCTGGCTGCACCCCGCGAATCTCCGTGAGCGCGTTGGAGCGTGAAGGCTTCCTCCGCCAAGTGCCGCATCGTCGTGTGATCCCCGGATAGGGCCGCCATCAAGGACGCCCCTAGGAGTGCCTTGGCCCGAGCGGTCGTCGGATGCTGGTCGGCGCGCAGGGCGATCTCGAGACGACGCCCGCCTTCGGCGACGTGCCCCCTACTCACCCAGAAGTCCGACAGTGCTCCTGCCATCCGCAATTCAAGCTCTATCTCGCCCGAGGCCTCGAAGTAGTCGAGTGCGCCACGGAGGTTGTCGTGCTCGCGCTCCAGCCGATCGAGCCACGTCCGGCCGCCCTGCAGAGATTCGTCATCGACATGCGGCTCCGCCTCCTCGGCGAGGGCCAGGAAATGCGTCGCGTGGCGGTCACGCAGTTCGCGTGCCTCGTCCGACGCCTCGAGCCGCTCGGACCCGTACTCGCGGATCGTCTCCAGCATCCAGAACCGCTCGTCGGTGTTTCGGAGGAGGCTCTTGTCGACGAGGGACTGGAGGGTGTCGAGATCAGCGTCAGCGACGTTCTCGGCGGCGTCCAACGTGCAGCCGCCAGTGAAGACGGCCAATCGCGCGAACAGCCGCTGTTCCTCGGGCGCCAGCAGTTCGTGTGACCACGCGATGGTGGCCCGCAGCGTCTGCTGGCGGGGATCGGCATCCCGTAGGCCCCGCAGCAGGTCGAGTCGCCCGGAGATGCGCTCAAGGATCTGCTTCGGCGACAGCACGCTGGTTCGGGCTGCGGCGAGCTCCAGTGCGAGCGGCAGGTTATCGAGGGCCCGGCACAACTGGTGGATCGTCTCGTCCGGCTTCGTCCGGGACCGAGCGCAGAACAGTTCCACGGCCTCAGGGTCGGCGAGCGGCAGGACCGGGTACTCGACCTCGCCCTTGACCCGCAGCAACTCGCGGCTCGTCGCGAGCAGCCTGAGATTGGGGCAGGTCTCGACCAGCTCGGCGAGCTCGGGTGCCGCCTCGACCACCTGCTCGAGGTTGTCGACCAGGAGCAGTAGTTCACGCTGCCCGATGTGCTGGGCCAGGCCGTCCTTGGCTCCGATCGTCTGGACGATCGTCTCGGCCACCAGCGTCACATCGCGCAGCGGAGCGAGCTCGACCCAGAACACCCCTGCCTTAAACTCGGGCACCAGCGTCGCCGCCGCTTCGATCGCCAGGCGCGTCTTGCCCGACCCGCCCGGGCCGGTCAGGGTCAGCAGCCGGGCGCCGTCCTGCAGCAGCGCTGCGATCTCCGCCACCTCCGTGTCCCGTCCCACGAACGAGCTGGCCGGACGCGGCAGGTTCGTGTTCGAGATCGTCTTGAGCGGCGGGAAGTGTCCCGGCCCGAGCTGGAAGATCGCGACCGGCTCGTTGATATCCTTCAGGCGGTGCTCACCGAGGTCGGTCACCTCGGCGGGTGCAAGCTCGAGCGTTTGCTATGAGAGGAGCACCTGGCCGCCATGGCCGGTGGCAGCGATGCGTGCCCCTTCGTGCACGACCTGCCCGACGTAGCCCTCCCCGGTCAGGTGGGGCACGCCGCTGTGCAGACCCATCCGCACCCGGATCGGACCTCGGACGAGTGCCTCCTGGGCCGCGGCCGCCGCCTGGACCGCCCCCGGTGCGGTCGGGAAGGCGACGAAGAACGCATCGCCCTGGGTATCGACCTCCACCCCGCCGTGGGCGCTGACGCTTCGCGCAGGATGCGCCGATGTCCGGCCAGCGCCGCGGCGTACCCATCGGCGCCCAGCTGGTGCAGCAGCCTGGTCGAGCCCTCGATGTCGGTGAACAGGAAGGTGACCGTGCCGGACGGGAGATCGCGCTGCACGGCGGCATGATGCGCCAAGGCGATGTCCCGGTCACGGTTGGCAGGGTGAGGGGTACCAATTCAGGCTTGTTGTCCAGCAACGACCACTTGTCATGCCGGCCTGGGCCAGAGCAGAGCGTCGCGGCGGCAACGGGTCACGCACAGGCCGCAGCGCGAACACCGCTCGCCGTCAAGGGCAATGCGGTTCTCCACCACGTGGATGGCGCCGTACACGCACGACGTCTCGCAGATCCCGCACCCGTTACAGGCGTCGAGGTCCAGCACCGGGATGGGAGCCCTCCCGTCGGGCCAGCCCTGGGTCAGTGCCGTCCCCACCACCTCGGTGACCGATGCGTGGCCGTGCGCATCCAGCCAGGTATCGAGCTCCCTGGCGATCTTGCCGAAGACCGATGGCCCGCGCAGGATCGCCGCGGTGCAGACCTGCACGGCAGAGGCGCCCGCCATCAGGAACTCGACCACATCGGTCCCGCGCGTGATGCCTCCGACACCGATCACCGGCAGGTCGACCGCGCGCGCGATGTCGCGCACGCAGCGCACCGCCAGCGGTTTCAGTGCCGGGCCCGACAGCCAGCCGTACCCGTTCTGCCCGCCGAGTCGCGGCATCCCGGTCTCGATGTCGAGCGCCAGCACCGGGCCGAAGGAGTTGATGGCGGCGATGCCGTCCGCCCCGGCGTCCTGGGCGAGCCGCGCCGCGCCGGCCATGTCATGGCCGTGGGGGCTGACCTTGACGAAGACCGGCACGTCGAGCGCCTGCTTGGCGGCGCGAACCGCGCTCACCATGGGCGCAGGATCCTCACCGATGTAGTGGGTCGACAGTTCGACCGCGTCGGCGAATGGCCGCACCTTGGGCGCCAGCTCAGCGACCTCCTCCCCCGTGTAGCCCAGGCTCACGATGAGTGGCAGCCCGGCCGTGCGGGCCAGGGCGTATTCGGTCTCGAGCCACTGCTCGGGTGGCAGCTCCGACCACAGCTCGGTGTTGACCATGCCGTGCGGGATCTCGGCCATGTTCGGCTCCGGCGGCTGTGCCGCGCGCACCGAGATGGTCTTGGCCACCAACGCGCCCGCCCCACCCTCGGCACAGGCCAGCATGGCTGCTCCGTCCCGCACCGGCGGACCGGCGGCGGGCAGGATGGGGTTGCGGAACTTGAGGCCGCAGACCTCCACGCTCAGGTCGGCCATCACGTACCTCCTGCGATTGCCGGTGTCCCGCTGGGGCTGAACGGGTGCGGACCGATGCGTTCCAGTCGCTCCCACAGCCGGCGCGACTCCTCGCGCGCCTCGAGCACCAGCCCGTCAGAGTCCACCCTCGTGAGTTTCCGGTCGTGTACCACCAGCTCGCCCGCAACCAGCACGTCACGGACCGATGCCGCGGACAGGCCGAAGACCCAGTGCGAGGCCAGCGAATCTTCGGTCAGTGTTGTGGGTGCGGCATAGTCGAGGACCACCAGGTCGGCCGGCGCTCCGACCTCGATCCGCCCCAGCGCCGGCTCGTCGAACAGGCGCCCGGCCAGCGCGCTGCCCTCGGTCAACGCGGTGAGCGGCCAGCCAGCGGGCGTGTCGAGTCCGTCCTCTCGCAGGCGGAGGTACGCGGCGCGGGACTCCTCGAACATGTCGGCGCCGATCCCATCGGTCCCCAGCGCCACGCGTGGCCCCAGCCACGCCAGCGGCGCGCGCCCCACCGCGTTATTCATGTTCGAGCGGGGGTTGTGGGCGACCGTCACGCCCGACTCGCGGAGGACTTCAGCCTCGGCCCGAGTCAGGTGCACAGCGTGCGCCGCCAGCGAGGCATCGGTCAGTACCCCGGCGTCGGACAGCCGATGCGCGGCCCGAAGGCCGAAGCGTGCCTCGGCATCGGCCTCATCGGCCTCGTCCTCCGCCAGGTGGACGTGGATGCCAGCCCGTGCCTCGTCTGCGAGTGCGACGCAGGCGGCCAGTGTCTCGTCAAAGAGGGTGAACGATGCGTGCGCCCCCACCATGCCGCGGGCCAGCGGCCAGCGGCCCTCGGCGACGCGGCGCAGGAAGCCGCGGTTCTCCTCGACGCCCGCGTCGGCACGCTCCGGACCATCGCGGTCGGTCACCTCGTAGCACAGGACGGACCGGATGCCGACCTCCCCAAAGGCGGCGGCCAGTACGTCCAGCGAGCCGTCGATCGCGTTCGGCGAGGCGTGGTGGTCGACCAGCGTCGTGGTGCCGGCCAGCAGCGCCTCGCGCGCCGCGACCAGACCCGAGGCGCGGATTGCGGGGAGGTCGAGCGCGCGATCCAGGCGCCACCACACTCGCTGCAGGATCTCGAGGAACGAGGTCGGCGGCGGCAGGTTGTAGGGCATGCCGCGCGCCAGGGCGGAGTAGGCGTGGGTGTGTGCGCACACGTTGCCGGGCACGACCAGGCAGCCGCTGCACTCGATGCGCTGGGCGCTGCGCGCCTCGTCCAGCCCAATGCCGATGGCCGCCACGCGGCCGCCGGACACCAGCACGTCGCCGCCGACCAGGGTGGGTGGATGCAGCGAAGCGACCACGGTGGCCCCGCTGAGCAGAACGCTCATCGTGGCGCCTCCACCGGCCGTGGCTCTCCGCGCCCGCGCCGTACCAGGCGCGGGACCGCGGCCCGCGCGGCCGCCGAGTCGATCATGGGCAGGCTGGTGCGGCGAATGCCGTCAAACGCGTGCAACGCGCCGGCCACGGCCGCCGCGGTTGGCACCAGCACGGCCTCGCCGGCGCCCTTGGCGCCATACGGTCCCTCGGCCTGCGGCTCCTCGACCAGGATGACCTCGACCGGGGGCATGCCGGCGGCGGGGATGATGTTGAGGGACTTGAGCGTATCGGTCACCGGTACGCCGCCGTCAATCACGTACTCCTCGGACAGCGCATAGCCGAGGCCCATGTGGACGCCGCCCTCGACCTGGCCCTCCAGTGCCAGCGGATTGATCGCGCGGCCGACGTCGTGAGCGGCCACCACCCTGGCCAGCCGCCCCTCGTCGTCGAGGATGACCACTTGGGTGGCCCAGCCATAGGCCAGATGGGTCATCGGTTCGGGGTCGTCCTCGCGCAGCTCGGTCGTCCAGTCGACCACGAACTCACCCGGGAACTCCTGCCCGGCGAGTTCCTCCAGCGTCTTGCCGTCGCGCGCGAGATTCAGGCGCCGGGCAGCATCGAGCACGGCCTGGCCGCCCAGCACGGTGGCCCGCGAGGCGGTCGTCTCGCCGGTGTCGAGCTCGTGCTCGGTGTCGACCACGACCCGGATGCGGTCCACGGCAATCCGCAGCTCCTCGGCGGCGATCTGGGCCATGGCGGTATGGATGCCCTGCCCCATCTCGGTCCAGGAGTGGAAGAGGGTCAGCGTGCCGTCCGCCTCCGGGCGCAGGATGGCGCGGCCTCGCTCGGTCATGCCGTTCCCGATGCCGGTGTTCTTGGCGCCGCAGGCGATGCCCGCGTAGCGCGCGGAGCGATAGGCGTCGCGCACTGCCAGGAGCGTCTTCCGCAGGCCCACGCCGGAGGTCAGCCGTTGACCGGAGCCGAACCGGTCGCCGACGGTCATGGCGTTCCGCCAGCGGATCTCCCAGCCGTCGATGCCCACGCGCTCGGCCAGGACGTCGAGCAGCCCCTCCAGCGCGAAGGTTACCTGCGGCACCCCGAAGCCGCGCATGGCGCCGGCGGGGGCGTTGTTGGTGCAGACCGCCCGGGCCTCCACGTCGACGTTCGGGACCCGGTACGCGCCGCAGGCGTGGCCGGCCGCTCGCTCGAGCACCTTGGCTCCGACGCTGGCGTAGGCGCCGGTGTCGCCGATGATCCGGGCACGGACGGCGAGCAGGTGGCCCTCGGCGTCGCAGCCGACCGTGTATGCCAGGCTCATCGGGTGGCGCTTGGGATGGAAGCGCAGGCTCTCGCGCCGCGACAGGGCCAGCAGCACGGGCCGCCCGGCGAGGAGCGCGAGGAGCGATGCCTGCGCTTGGACCGAGAGGTCCTCCTTGCCCCCGAATGCGCCGCCGGTGGCGACCTGCGTGACGCGGATCGAGGCCTCGGGGAGTGCCAGGAACGTGGCGAGCTGGCGTCGGTCCTCCCAGGCACCCTGTCCCTGCGAGAAGACCCGGAGCCGCGGGGCGTCGCCGTCGCCCGACGCCGCCTCCGGCACGGTCAGGACCGCCTCCGGCTCGAGGAAGGCGTGCTCGATGCGCTGGGTGGTGAACGTGTTCGACGCGACGTGCGCCGCAGTTGCCAGCGCGGCCTCAACCTCGCCGCGCCGAACGACCGAGGTGGAGAGCAGGTTGCCGCCCGGGTGGATGCGCGGCGCCTCCGGCTCGAGCGCCTCCTCGGGGTCGACCACGGGCGGCAGGACCTCGTACTCGACCCGGATCAGCTCCGCGGCCTCGCGTGCCGCCGAGCGCGTCTCGGCGGCGACCGCCGCCAGCACGTCACCGACATAGCGGGCCTCCTCTCCCTCGGCCACGAACGGCGGCCAGTCGCGCTCGATCAGGCCACACAATCGCTCGCCCGGCACGTCGCGCCAGGTCACGACGCGAACCACGCCCGGATACGCCGCAGCTGGCGTCGTGTCGATGCGCAGCACCGTGGCCCGAGGATGATCCGAGAAGCGCAGGGCGCCGTGCAGCATGCCGGGGACGCGCATGTCGGCCACGAAGGCGTGCTCACCGAGGACCTGCTCCCGCCCGGCGTATTTCGGGACGCGACCGCCCACCACCGCCGGTCCCACCTCGGTCTCGTCCGGTCGTACGCCGCGCCGACGCGCGGCCACGTCCGCGATGGCGTCGACCACCTTGACATAGCCGGTGCAGCGGCACAGGTTGCCCGCCAGCGCCCGGGCGATCTCGTCGCGAGACGGATCCGGCGCGCGGGCGAGCAGCGCCTCGGCCTTCATGACGATCCCCGGCGAGCAGAAGCCGCACTGCGACGCGCCGCCCCGCACGAATGCATCGGCCCAGTCGGCCCGGCCTTCAGCGGACAGCCCCTCCAGGGTGCGCACGTCGCGGTCGGCGAAGCGCGACGCCGGCTGGGCACAGGAGACCACCGCGCGCCCATCGACGATGACGGTGCAGGCGCCGCACGAGCCCTCCGGAGCGCAGCCGTCCTTCATGGAGCGCAGGCCGACCTGCTCGCGGAGCAGCTGGAGCAGGCTCTCACCCGGCCGCTCCTCGACCGCGACCCGCTCGCCGTTGACGGTCAGCTGCATTCGGTCGCCTCAGCCCACCACGGGCGGGCCATGTGGCCCTATACCCTGCGGCCCTTCACTCCCGACTCTATGGGGGCGGCACGCAGCCGGAGTGTGCCGTTCGTCCTGAGGTACAGGGCCGTCGGTCCCCATTCTTGGAGGGCTTGCATGGAGCATCTCGGGCTCGCCACGCAGCTCGTGGACGCCGCCGTCTACGAGCGGACCCTCTCGCGTTTCCGCGAGAACGGCATCCTGATGCCGACCTTCGCGCAGCTGGCCGACCCGTTCAGCGTTCCACCCGACGTCCTCGCCGGCCTGGCCGAGGTCGACCCCGACGCGCCGGACCCGCGCAACCTGTTCCGGGTCCACTGGCACAACGGGGCAGACCGCGTCACGCGCGTGCCACTGCCGGACCACCTGCTGCTGACCACCGAGCTCACCGGCGTCGAGGCCCCCATCGTGGTGGCGCTGGCGGATCGCTTCCCCATGATCGCCTCGCACAAGGTACTCGCGGCGTATGGCTGCCTGGCTCCGCGGCTCGTCACCGGCGGGTTCGACCCGACCTCGCAGCGCGCCGTCTGGCCGTCGACCGGCAACTACTGCCGCGGCGGCGTGGCCATCTCGCGAATCATGGGCTGCCGCGGCGTGGCGGTCCTCCCCGAGGGGATGAGCATGGAGCGCTTCGACTGGCTGGGGAGTTGGGTCTCCGACCCGCATGACGTGATCCGCACCCCGGGCACGGAGAGCAACGTCAAGGAGATCTACGACCGCTGCGCCGAGCTCGCGCAGGACGAGCAGAACGTCATCCTCAACCAGTTCTCCGAGTTCGGGAACCACCTGGTCCACTACCTCGCCACCGGCCAGGCCCTCGAGCGGCTGGCGGTCGCGCTGGCCGAGGAGCGGACCGGGTTGCGGCCGTGGGGCTTCGTGTCCGCCAGCGGCTCGGCCGGGACGCTGGGCGCCGGCGACTACCTCAAGGAGCGCCACCGCACTCGCATCGTGGCGGTCGAAGCGCTCGAGTGCCCGACCATGCTCGAGAATGGCTTCGGCGAGCACAACATCCAGGGCATCGGCGACAAGCACATCCCGCTGATTCACAATGTCATGAACTCCGACTATGTGGTGGCGGTTTCCGACCGCGCCACCGACCAGCTGAACGTCGTGTTCAACACGGCCGCGGGGCGAGCCTTCCTGGCGGATCGTCGGAGCGTTCCCCAGGCGTTGCTCGATCAGCTCGGCTCCCTGGGGCTGTCGAGCATCTGCAACGTGGTGGCCGCCATCAAGGTCGCGCGGCAGGCCAACCTCGGACCCGACGACCTGCTGCTGACGGTGGCCACCGACGGCGCGCCGATGTACGCCTCGGAGCTGCACAAGGTCGTCTGGCGCGACTTCCCCGACGGGTTCGACGAGGCCGCCGCCGCCCAGGCCTTCGGTGAGCACCTGCTGGGCGCGGGTGCGGAGCACGTGCTGGAGCTCACCGAGCGCGAGCGAACCCGGATCTTCAACCTCGGCTACTACACCTGGGTCGAGCAGCAGGGCGTGTCGATTGCCGACTTCGTGGCGCGACGTGAGCAGCAGACCTGGGCCGAGATT
>Ga0209323_10002652_pt1 | contig 11895 bp, 7 predicted proteins | sample Rifsed19ft2_FD_184014 | JGI IMG/M metagenome (GOLD analysis project Ga0209323, IMG submission 184014) | Soil microbial communities from Rifle, Colorado, USA - sediment 19ft 2 (version 2) | ecosystem: Environmental > Terrestrial > Deep subsurface > Rock core/Sediment | place: Rifle, Colorado...
TTATGGGACAGCTCAGGATATCACAAAACAGATGAAATTAGAAATTCCAAAAATTTTTAGGAGAGATGCCATACCTGATAAAAAAGCGAGTACAGATAACAGATGATAGACGACAGGAGACAAAATCTATCGATGTTTTTTTATCATTCTGTGTAAAGCGAGGAGTTCAATTTGCCCAATGGTAAATCATTGGAAGGCTATCGTATTTTGGTATACACTCTTGTTCACTTTCTACGTGTCATTCCAGATTCCTATGGGGATTGCTGAAGAAAGAAGCAAGCCACCAGGCGGGACGCGTACCGGTGAAAATACCGTCATCATAATTCGAAGCCAGGAAATTGCAGCTTATAACGAGGCAATTAAAGGTTTCGAAGAAGGGTGTAAAGGGGAAAATATCTCCATAAAGGCAATCTATGATTTAAAAGGAGCAGCAGAGGAATGTAAAAGGGTTACTCAAAATATCAAAAACGGCGAACTCAAACCCAGGCTTATTTTCGCCGTTGGTGTACTTGCAGCAACCCTCGCAAAAGAACAATTTACTGATATCCCTATTATATTTTGCATGGTTATTAATCATGAGCGCTTCAATTTACAGGGAGCTAACGTTACCGGTATTTCTTCAGAGGCGTCCTTAGAAGACCAATTTGCCATTCTAAAAGAGATTTTTGGCTCATATAGAAATGTAGGAGTCATTTATGATCCAACAAAAACCGGAAAAATTATCTCAGAAGCGACCAGTGTGGCAGAAAAATTTGAATTCAATCTTATCAAAACGGAGGTCTTATCTGAAAAAGAGGTCGCATCTGCATTAAAAGATATTATCAATAGAATTGATGCATTATGGATAATACCCGACAGTACGGTTGTTACAAAAAATTCACTGGATACGATCTTTAAAAAAACCTTAAAAAATCACTTGTCGATATTTTGTACTTCAAGCGCAATTGTTAAAGCAGGTGCATTAATTTCCATTTCTCCGGATTATAGATACACAGGTCTGCAGGCAGCCCAACTGGCACAAATGTTGTTAACTGACACGACGATAACTTCATTGGGTATTCAGCAACCAGATAAATTAAAGTTAACCTTAAACACCCAAACGGCTGAGATAATTGGGATAAATCTATCATCGATTAAATCTCGTGATGATATAGTCTTGTATCCATGATTAAAAATCGAGCGTTAGCTTGAATTTGTAAATGGGAGTGCCTCACCGCATTACTCAACACGGAAATCGGTGACTGCAGACGTTCTTCTGTTATGAAGATTATGAGGCATAAGTGGACTTGATGGCCCGGTGTACGCACTAGGGTTATATTAATGATAGAGATTGCTTCGTCACTCCGTTCCTCGCAATGACATGTTACATTGTAAACCTTTTTCAGAAACGCTCGAATAGTCTTCATCTTCTCTTTTCAACTATCCAATACTAATAAGTTCCAGTCTATCCTTAAATGCTTCCAGCACCTTTTGTCTGATTTTTTGGTGTGTTTCCTGTGTAAGGTGAGGGTCTTTGGAGACGATCTCAAAGGCGTCAGCGCGGGCTTGTTTGAGGATGGGGAAATCCCTGATGAGGTCGCTAATCTTCAATTCAGGCAGTCCATGCTGGCGTGTGCCGAAGAATTCACCCGGTCCTCTCAGTTTAAAATCCATTTCTGCAATCTTGAATCCATCGCAGGTTTTAGTCATAATTTTCAACCTTTCGCGTGCCTCATTGGTTTTGGGATTTCCAAAAAGCAGGCAGTACGACTGCTCGCTTCCCCTGCCAATGCGTCCGCGCAGTTGGTGGAGTTGTGCAAGTCCGAACCGTTCCGCATGCTCTACAACCATTACGGTGGCGTTGGGTATGTCGATTCCCACTTCAATTATTACGGTGGAAACCAGTATGTCGTAGCGCCTCTCTTTGAAATCCGTCATGATCTTATCTTTATCTCCAGACTTCATTTGCCCATGAAGTAGGCCTACTTTAGAGGCAGGAAATACATCGTGTTGCAATTTCCTTGCTTCGGTAACGGCTGCCTTCAGATCAAGTACCGCAGATTCTTCAACCAGGGGATAGACAATGAAAACCTGTCTGCCCTTAGTGATTTCGCCGTGTATGAATTTATAGGAATCTTTCTCTTTGTCTTTGGATATCCAGAAGGTCTTGATGGGTGTGCGTCCGGGAGGCATTTCGTCCAGTATTGAAATATCCAAATCGCCAAACAATGTTATGGAAAGCGTACGGGGGATGGGCGTTGCCGTCATGATAAGCACGTCAGGCTGAAAACCCTTTTCCTTTAATTTCAGGCGCTGTATCACACCGAATTTGTGTTGCTCGTCTATTACTACAAGACCTAATTTCTTGAATTGTACGGTTTCTTCAATAAGGGCGTGTGTCCCAATAACCAGGTCAATTTGCCCATTTCTAATCTGTTCGAGGGCATCCTTTTTATATTTTGAATTTGTGCTTCCCGTCAATAATTGCATTCGAACGTGCGAATGTTGTAAGTATTTCTGAATGGTCTGGAAGTGTTGCTCCGATAATATTTCCGTAGGCGCCATGAAGGCCGCCTGATAGCCATTGGCTATGGCGACAAGGATGGCATAAATTGCCACGACTGTTTTGCCGGAACCGACATCGCCCTGGAGCAGTCGGTTCATGGGTTTACTGCTCCGCATGTCCTCCTTGATTTCATGAATTACTCGTTCCTGGGCGTTGGTCAGGGTAAAAGGTATGAGATTCCGGATGTGCGCATCTACATTCGGCCCCGACTTGAATGCAATTCCCGTTTCTTCTTTAATACCGCTCCTCCTGAGCGCCATAGCCATTTCAAGGGTAAACAGCTCATTGTAAACTAGCCGTAATTTTGCCCTTTTCAGCGTATCGAACGTTTCAGGGGAATGTATTTCTCGTATAGCCTTATCAAGTGGTAATAATTGATTTTTTACCAAAAGCTCTTTGGGTAATATTTCTTCAATATGGTTGGCAAAATGATGAACCGCCTCTTTCACAATTTTTCTAAATTGAGTCTGGCTGATATGCTCGGTGAGCGGGTAAACAGGGATGATGCCGCCTTCCTTTATGTTAGTTTCGGCATCCTGAATTACTTCATATTCCGGACTTAATAACTGCAGGTATTTGTATGCCCCAACCTTGCCATGTAAAAACAGATTGTCTCCAACGTGGAATTTGTTCATAAGGAAAGGCTGGTTGAACCAGGTTGCCGCAATAGTGCCTGTTTCGTCAGAGACGAAGGCTTCAAGTATATATTTCCTGTTTCTTGCCATTCTGTTGTTGATGGCAAGTATCTTGGCCTGGATGGTAATCTCTGCGCCTATTTTGGCTTCTGAAATCTTTTGTATGCGGGTGCGGTCTTTATAATCCCTTGGGAAATAAGAGAGCATGTCATGGATCGTGTGTATCCCTAAGCGTCCAAGTATTTCGCTTCGTTTTGGCCCCACACCTTTCAGGAACTGGACTGACTGATGCAATAAGGATTGTGCGGTTGTCTTTGTTGGAGATTTTGTGACTAACATGTGAAATTTTGTGACAATTTAGTTTTTGAAATTACATAGTAACACACCCCTAAATCCCCTCTTTTTAGAGGGGAAACACCGTAACCTCCCCTCTTGATAGAGGGGACGGGGGGTGTTTGAAACAATATTTTTCGGATGGTTCAATCGTCCTCGATTGAACCGAAATGTTTCGGTTCAGGCTGCAAGCCGTTCGACTGAGCTCACGACGAAGCCTGAACCAGCATGGGAGCCATGAGCTTACAAATATTTTAAAATATAGCACTCTCCCCGGTCGCACCCTATCTATAGTAAACGCCCTAAATAAGTTGACATGGATCCGTCATTGCGAGCGGCAGCGAAGCAATCTCTGTTTTGAGATTGCGGAGCCTGTTCCGAACGAAGCGAGGAATCTTACCAATAGTTTGCTTCGGCTTTGCCTCGCAACCGTCCTCCTCGCAATGACAACTTTCTTTTAGCGTTTACTATAAAGCAATGTCATTGAATTAGAGAAAACGAGCATAAAAGGAGGTGGTTATGATAACAAAATAGGAATAAATAAGGAACTCTAAAATATATGATTGGGAATTGCTCAGGCGGAAGAGCAATGAGGGTGACTGGGAAAACGTATTGGTTCTTGCCATCGCAGGCCCGGCTGGACAACGGCTGGCTGCCAGTCCGGTACCGAATCTCACCTAGTGCGGCGTAGCCGCAACCAAAATAGAATATCTAAACAGCAAAACCCGTAAAGTCTTAAATCCGAATATCGAAATCTCCGAAACAAATTCTGATATCAAATGGAAGTTATTTCCTTTAATCGTGAATGTCGCCACTCCGTCAGCGTCAGAAACGCCGTTCTGGGAAAATTTTACTTGCGTAGGAATTGCGCTATCTGTGTTGGTTCCATTCCCCAACTGGCCTACTTGATTTCTTCCCCATGCCCATACCGTACCGTCAGCCTTCACGGCAAGGCTATGCTCTGCTCCGCCGTAAATGGCGATGATATCACTGAGGTCTTTTACCTGTACCGGTTTGTTTCTGTTTTTCCTTGTCCCTTCTCCCAGTTGGCCATACGTATTCCTTCCCCATGCCCACACCGTACCATCAGATTTCACGGCAAGACTATGCTCTGCTCCGCCGTAAATGGCGGTGATATCGCTGAGGTCTTTTACCTGTACCGGTTTGTTTCTGTTTTTCCTTGTCCCGTCTCCCAGTTGGCCATATGTATTCCTTCCCCATGCCCACACCGTACCATCAGATTTCACGGCAAGACTATGCGCTGCTCCGCCGTGAATGACGGTGATACCACTGAGGTCTTTTACCTGCACCGGTTTGTTTCTGTTTTCCCTTGTCCCGTCTCCCACTTGGCCATACGTATTCCTTCCCCATGCCCATACCGTGCCGTCAGAAAGAAGCGCCATACAGTATGCCCTTCCTGCAATCATTGCAGTAACATTATCGATACCTTTTATTTTTACCGGTGTTTGAGTATATCCGGTAACGGTGTCCCCTAACTGTCCATACCTATTTCTTCCCCATCCCCATACTGTACCGTCTGATTTCAGGGTAAGGCAATAAAATTTCCCACTGGAAAGCGCTATAACATCATCGAGACCTTTTGCCTTTTTAGGGGTGGTCGTAATCTTAGCATTCCCGAATTTTAAATAACCATATGAACTTCTTCCCCATACCCATACGGTACCGTCAGACTCCAGTGCAAGATCGGAATACCATCCCACAGCAAGAGTCGTAATATTTTCGAGATTGCTGACTTGCACGGGTTTGTTTCTGTCCACCTTCGTTCCGTCTCCTAATTGCCCCAAATTGTTCTTTCCGCTTCCCCACACCGTTCCATCAGAATTCAGGAAATAAGCCTGATGTTCCCCACCTGATACCTGAATTATATTAAACGTCGTTGATGGTGTAACCGTTGCTGTCGGTGTGGGTGTTATCACCGGTGTAACGATTGGCGTGGGTGTGCCCGAACCTGCCACCCGGCTGCTGTCACTCGCCACCCGTGGGGCGCCCGTCGTATTTATCCTGTCCTCGCACGAGGCCGTCAGCGTCTCACCTTCGCTCGCCTGTATCCGCTCATAGTCCAGTGTGGCGCTGGAGCTTACCTGGATCGATCCTTTGAATGTACCCGTATCCACGCCTGTTTCAACAAACCGTATCTTTGCACGGTTAAATGCAGAGGTTTCAATGGATGCGTTATCCAGGAGTGTTTCTATCTCTGTACTGTTCTTGTTCTCCTCTGCATCAGCGCAGGTTATCACGGCATAAGAACCAACGGTGTATGATTCTGCATCGAATGCCAGGGTTGCATCAAAGCTGCTCAACGCCAGTGTCTTCGTAAGCGTAGAAGCAGCAGGAGTTGTATCAGTGTAAATAACCGTTGCAGTTCCGCCCTGGGTTGCCTTTATGGTACCGCTATTTACTCTGACACTCGAACTAGCTCCCCCTGTTGTAGTTGTTCCAGTTTTAATAGTTGCCAGGAACGTACCGCTATTCAATCCGTTTTCTTTAAGATCTAAGAAGAGATTCTTGGTGGGATCGCCAGTGTTTTCCACCTTGATCGCAGTAGTTAATGTATCTTCAGAGGTTGCACCTGTATTCCTGTCTGTGTCTATTACGGTTGCAACGATGGTATCACCGGATAAATACGCAGTATACTTACTCAGAAAGAGTCCACCGGCAGGTGTAGGTGTGGGCGCCGGTGTAGGTGATGATGTAGGCGTTGGTGCAGTTGTCGGTGAAGTTGTAACGGTGGGTGTACTTACTGCCCCTGAAATAGTTGTAAAGCTCCAGTTATAATCAGAACTGAGCGATGTTCCTTCTGCGTTTGTTGCCTTTGCACCCGTAGTAATCGTAGCTGTGTATGTGGTATTATAGGCCAGATTGCTTGAAGGTGTAAACTTGGCAGTAGTATCGCCACTGGTAGTTACCGCACCGGCCACCTGACTTCCTCCACCGCTTACCTTAAAGGTACTCGTATTAAGAGTAGACCCCTTCATCGTTCGTGAAAAGGTTGCCGATACCGTGGTGTTGACTGCCACGCCTGTAACGCCACTGGATGGACTTGTAGAAATTATTGATAATGTAAGCCCACCGCCACCTCCACCGCCACCTCCACCGCCGCCACCTCCGCCGCCACCTCCGCCTCCGCCACCTCCACCACCGCCGTCTCCTCCTGCAGCGATTGACCAGTTCGTGTTATTCTCACTGTTAGTCCCACTGGCTACAGAAATAGTTGTACTGCTTAAATTATTGGAATCCTTTACGTCAACAAAATTAACCGTCCACGTTCCCTGTGGATTTATACTCCATTGAGTGTTGTTAACCGAGCTTCTTAAACGGAGCAAATTCCCTGATGCCCCCGTCAATGTCAGAGTAGAGGTAACAGCTTGTGTCTTATTCGCCTCAAAGGTAAGTTGACCTCCTGCCACGCTGCATTTCAAATTATAGAAGGTAGCTGACCCATTAATGGTATGAGACGTTCCCGCAAACTCAACGGTACTATTGCCGGGGGTAAATGTACCGGAGTTTGACCAATTGCCATTCTCACTAACAGTAATAGTGCCTGTAGAAGCCTGTAATGTCCCAGAACTGGCAACGGTGACAGTCCCTGGCGCGTTTAAGGTTGTTGTATTGAGATTAACGGTAGCAGACGAAGGAATGTTGAACTCAACAGCCTGCACCTGCATGTTTTGAAGGGAGAACTGAATTAATAATATGATCCCCACTATCTTGAGAAGCATTAAGATGCCTTCTTTATAAAATATTATGCATTAATCATTCCCACTGGACATACCCATGGCAAACATATTTAAAGTTTCCACTGTCACTGCGGTTGTATCTGTATGGTTAGTTACAAATACTTCAAGGTAATCATATTGACTTAATACAGGCATGACATGAATAGCTGTGGATTGTACATTGCCTGCCAAAAAGGAATCTCTTATTCTACTCTTCTCCATCCCGGTGGTTGTCCCGTTCTTTGCGATAGCAAGTCCTGCAACCTTGCTACCACCCATAGAATATGAAGCTGTCATAGCTACATGAAAATTTTTTGTCGCTGTACCTGTGTAACGTAATCTATTATTTGTGGTAGTGGTACCTGTATCAAATTGCATAGAAGCAGTCTCAAATGTTGTAACTCCTTCAGCCTTAACAAATACACCAATAGTTCCTATTGTTGTGGCTGTACCATTATTGGTGGTAAAATAAATCTCTCCCATTGGCGCCGTCTCAAGTTTAACAACCATCCCATTCTTTGTTGAAATTATATCTCCGGATGCTTTTACATTTCCCGCCGCCGTTATCGTACCATTTGCATAAATATCGTTAAGGAAACGCACAGTTGTTGTACCGTGGAGGCTTGTGTTTGCGCTGATTGTGCCCATTGATAAAAAACCAGCCGTTATCGTCCCTAAATTATTTGTTGTTGAACTGCCAACGTACAACGCAGAAGCCAAACTCGGAGTATTTGTCCCAATAAGAACCGGACCAGTTATTGTTGCTGACCCTGTAGCTGTAATTGTCTTTGCCGTCATTGAACCTGCGCTGTCTACCTTAAAGACATCGCCTGTTATTGCCAAAGTCGAGGCTGTTACTGAACCCGTTGAGGTGATGGTAGTAGCTGTCATTGAACCTGCGGTATCTACCTTAAAACTACCCGTGCTTCCTGCCGTTATTGAACCTGTTGTTGTAAATGTCGATACGGTCGTCGATCCGGCATTTATCGTTCCGGTTGTATTTATATTGCCCCCTGTTAACCCGCCCGACACGGATATTCCTGTTAACCCGGCGCCGTTCCCTGAAAACCCTGTCGCTGTTACCGTGCCATTTGCAAATATATCGGCAAGGAAACGCACTGTTGTTGTACCATGGAGACCTGTGTTTGCGCTGATTGTACCCATCGATAGAAATCCTGCGGTAATCGTCCCTAAACTTCCTGATGTGGCAGAACCTACATACAGTGCAGAATTCAAAGTTGAAGTATTTGTACCGATGAGGACAGCGCCGTCATTTCTTACATCTAACGTATATGTTCCTGAACTGTTTCTGGCACTGAGCGATGAATCTGAGCTAGCTGTTGATGAACCCACGATGGTGAGCATAGCCGACTGTGTTGTCGTCCCGATGCTTACCGTGGCAGAACCTACGTACAGTGTGCTTGTACCACCAGCCACACTCGCGCCTCTTACCACATTAAATGCGCTTGAAGTACCAAGGATTATTTCAAGATCTGCTGCCTTGATCAAGCCATAGTTTAAACCGAATAATATTAAAAATGGCAATAATCCACTTATAAAATGTTTCTTCATGGGTATTACTCCTTTAACCTTTAGGAAAAGAAATTTTTAATTTTAGATTTGAGAGCAAGTATTGTTCCCTTTTAGCAGGGGTTTAAGAGGATATCGAGATGTAAAAATGAGAACCTAATATTATAAATCAAAGGCTTACGTATTTTATAATAAACCTCCAAAAGCACTGATTTGATGTCTTATCTTTTAAAAATAAGGATGTTGCTAGGTTTATTTTAATGGAGTAAATTCCATAAATTATGGATTAATTTCCTTAAAGACTATGGGATTAAATCCATAGATTAGTGTAAATAGAAAGATGGAAGAGTAAACGTGCTTACTAAAATCAGGGTGGTCATAAAATAAATTTCCCCCTTATTTGTCAAGAGATATTTACTCATAAACTTACGAGATTTATGCTTAACATCAATGCGAATCAATGATATAATTTTGTGGCTTCAAACTTCATTCCAGAAAAATTCATCATTTTTGTGGAGATAAAGATGAAAAGTAAGGTCTATTTTATAAAGGTAGAAAATGGTGAGGGCACTGCCTCGCTTGCGCAAAAGACGGGTCAGTTATTTGATTTTGCCGGTTTTAAGGATGCGATAGATAAAAAAGACATGGTGGCGGTGAAAACGAGCTTTGGTGAAAAGGGGAATACCGGTCATCTCAAGCCGCCCATCATAAAGGCAGTTGTAGATAAAGTAAAAGAATGTAACGGGAAACCTTTTTTAATAGAGACAAACACGTTGTACGAAGGTCGCCGTACCAATGCCGTTGATCACCTCTCGCACGCCCACGATCACGGTTTTGGCTATGAGAATATCGGCGCCCCCATTATTATTGGCGATGGGCTCTTTGGCGAGCATGACGTGCAGGTGGAAATTAATCAGAAATTATGCAAAAATGCCTTTGTGGCAGGTGCAGCCAGGGCAGCGAATGCCATTATTTCAATTGCCCATGTAACAGGTCATCTGGCAACAGGAATGGGCGCTACTTTGAAGAATGTTGGGATGGGACTCTCCGCGCGCGGCGGGAAACTGGCGCAGCATTCCGGCGTTATTCCTCAAATCCAAAAGAAACGGTGTAATACCTGTGGTGTGTGCGGCAGATGGTGCCCGGTGGGCGCTATTAAGATGGGCGAGCAATTTGCTATCATCGACCCCAAGATATGTATTGGCTGCGGGGAATGCCTGGCTGTCTGCCGGTTTGACGCCGTAAAAATCGCCTGGGACGAAAGCACGGTTAACCTTCAGAAAAAAGTAGCGGAGTACTGTCTGGCCATTACGAAGGGAAAGACAGGGAAGGTCGTTTACTTCAATTTCTTAACACATATTACAAGGCACTGTGATTGTATGGACAAGCCCTTTGAACCTGATATTCCAGATGTTGGTATCATTGCCTCTAAAGATCCGGTTGCCATTGAAAAGGCAACGACGGATATTATCAAGGAACGTAGCGGAAAGGATTTTTTTAAAGATGCCTGGCCCAGCATTGATTATACTGTTCAAATTTCTTATGCCCAGGAGATTGGGCTGGGAAGTATGGATTACGAGTTGGTGCATTACGGATAGGGGCGGCGACAATAGGGTTTCTCGTGTTTGCTGAGGTACTTGCGTTTACCAGGCGAACTCAAGAAACTTAAATCCACATATTTTATAATGGCACAAATTATTCCCCTCTTGGGAGGGGTTAGGGGTGGGTTTCTTTCCCCGTTTTCACGAGGACAAGGGTCGTGAAATCTCAGTAAATATCTCACGATTATGCCTGTGCGTGGCACGCAGACAGGTTACCGACTTACCCACCCCTAAATCGTTCGACTGAGCTCACGACGAAGTCCCCTTCCAAGAGGGGACTTTCTAACCGAAAAGGAGAAACGAGATGATACAGAAAACACCCATCGTCATTGATTTTGATGGCACTATTTGTGAGCATAAGTTTCCGGATATTGGCGAGCCAATGCCCGATGTAAGGGAGGCGCTGGAAACTTTAAAGAAAGCCGGTTACCGAATTATTATCCACACCTGCAGGACTGCATCGTATTGGGAAGGTATAATTCCCGGTAATCAGCCGAAACTCATTGAGGGATTTATGAAATATCACAAATTGCCCTATGATACCATATGGATGCCGGACAAACCGATTGGTGTTGCCTATATTGACGATAAGGCGATACGATTTGACAACAATTGGAAAGTTATTACAGAAAATATCCAAAATTATTCAAAAAAGACAGACGGCTAATCACTCCTAAAGTATTTGCACACAGTAAAAACCACGTATTCAAAATCTAAATAAATAGATTTTTGTCTAAAATTCTTGATAAAGATACCAGCCTGTTTTATCGCCTCTGATTATTCACATTTTGTAACTATTGGCTTTGAAGGTAACTAGAACATATTTGTGTATTGTTTTTTGAGGGTATTCTTTTGGTACGATAATTGACTTAATATCACAAAGGAATGAGCAGAATGTAGGGATAAATAAAAGTAAATATTTAGGTTCGAAATTAAGAGAGGGAGAATTAGGCAATGAGTAAAGATATTGAAAATCTAAAATTGGCAAGACAGAAGAAAGAGCTTGGTATTGAACGATACAGTGACCAGATTAAGGTATTAAGCGACCCCAAAACCAACGCCTTACTTGAGGGTATTTTACATAATGAGATACGCCACAAGGCGGAATTAGAAGACCATTTAGCCCGATTATCCTAACCCGAACGAGTCGGAAGAGACGAAATCAGAAGCACAAAATCCGAAACAAATTCAAATCGCATAACAAAGGAGAAACAAGCATGAGAGAGGGATTCAAGTCAATATTAGAATTTTTAGAGGCTGATTTAGAAATTGAGCAAGAACAGGAACATTTATACAACCAATTGGCAACAGTTTCAAAAGATATGAAGGTAAAAGAGACTTTTCAACATCTGGCAAGGGCGGCCAAAGGGCATAAGGATGTGCTGGGGAGGATTATCAGGGATATTGAAACTGATAATCACGATGTAAGTTTCTATTGCCTCATGTGCGGCTGGGAGATCGATTTTGGAAAGATGCCTTCTGTAGGGAACGAGGAGCGGTGTTCGTTGTGTTGC
>Ga0209323_10002658_pt1 | contig 11880 bp, 7 predicted proteins | sample Rifsed19ft2_FD_184014 | JGI IMG/M metagenome (GOLD analysis project Ga0209323, IMG submission 184014) | Soil microbial communities from Rifle, Colorado, USA - sediment 19ft 2 (version 2) | ecosystem: Environmental > Terrestrial > Deep subsurface > Rock core/Sediment | place: Rifle, Colorado...
GCCCTGCCGGCAACGATGGTCGTGCCGGCGTCGCTCTGAATTTCGATTTTGCCGCCATGCCCTCCGCTCGCGGTGGTGACGCTCTCAGCAGCAAGATTGATGTCGCCGCTCGCGCGGAAGCTGATCTTGCCGCCCGGACCGAGCACCGGCGTGGTGGCGCGCACGATACCCTTCTGGTTGATCAGCCCGGCATAGATGCCGGCGCTGCCGCCGTCGGCGATGATCTTCCCGACGTTCAGCGCTTCGCCGCCCGCCTGCACCTCGACCTTCAGGTCGGGAACATCCGCCTCGACGAGCTTCACCGTCCGCCCCGCGGCGAGCAGCACCTCGCCGCGCGGGCTCTGGATGACGCCGTGGTTCTGCACCTCCGGCGCGATCAGATAGACGTAGCCTCCGGCCGGGGTGACGATCGCGCCCTGGTTGACGATCGGCGCCGCGACCGCGCCGGCCTGGAGATTCAGGTTGCCGGCGAGGAAGTCCTTGTCGGAGATATTGAGCGTGGTCGCCATCAGCCCGGCCACGTCGACCCTGGAGCCCGGGCCGAACACGATGCCGTTCGGGTTGACGAGGGAAACCCGTCCGTTCGACCACAGACTGCCCAAGATCGCCGAGGGGTCCTGCGTCACGACCCGGTTCAGCGCGTGGCTCTGGACTCCGGGCTGAACGAAGCGCGTCGTTTCTCCGAGGTTGATGGAGAAACTCTGCCAGTTGATGATGGTGCTGGGGGTGTGGGTGGTGATGGTGAGCGTGCTGCCCACCGTCGCGGAGTTGAATCCTCCGTGGGCCGCCACCCCGCCCTTGGGATTGGCGTACGCGCTGGAAGCCGCGAAACAGGAACTGACCGCGACCGCAAGCAGGTTGCGGCGCAGCAGCGACGACGCCCGCATCGAAACGGTCACGGCCCCCCAATCCCCACGAGGCAGTATATCCCCCGGCCCTTCAGCGGAATGTGCAAAAATTCCTCAAAACGACCAGACGGTGCCGAACAGGCCGCGCCAGTGGCCCCGCTCGCGCGTGCCTCCCGGCTCGACGATGCGGGCCACGTCCAGGCGCAGAGAGAAGCTCTTCTGGTGCGAGATTCGCAGCCCGACGCCGACGCTGCTGATGCTCTCGTTAGGCTGCTCGCCGGGAAGGGGGTTGACGCGCGAGATGTGCCCGAAGTCGTAGAACCCGATCGCGCGCAGGTTCCAGTCGTCCAGGCCGAGCCGCGGCGCCAGCTCCGGGGTGTGGAGCTCGAGCGAGCCGCTGTAGCCGCGGTCGTTGGCGAGCTCGCGCTCGAGGAAGCCGCGCACCGAATTCGCCCCGCCGATGCCGAACTGCTCCGGCGGCACGAGCACTTCCTCGGTGTGCTGCAGGTCGAACCGGGCCCTCACCTGCCAGTCGCTTTCCACCGCCTGCGCGTAAGCCGCGCCGAAGCGCCAGATCTTGTAGTTCGACTTGGCCCCGAAACGGGCCAGGCCGAGCGCGGCGGTGTCGCCGCCCGCGCCGCCGCCCGCGTTGGCGATCGCGCCCGCGCTGACCGCGAAGCGCCCCGACGGCAAGGTCCAGATGCCGGCATAGGTGAGCGACACCGGGGTGAGCTTGAAGCTCGCCGCGGCGGCGCCGCAGCCCGCCGCGCCGAACGCCCCCAGCGCGCAGGTGTTGCGGTAGTCGCGGTGGTCGAGCCCCCACACCAGCTTGTGGTCGTAGCCGGTGAAGCGCTCGAGGTGCTGGTTGTAGCGGGCCCCGTACACATTGCCGCTGCCGCTGAAGGCGAGCGGGCCCGCCGGGGTCTGCGTGGTGCCGGCGTCGACGTCCGAATGGCCGGCGAAAAAGTCCATCGACGAGCCGAGCCCGTAGAGCGGAAAGTGATAGCCGACGCTGTAGACGCCGACCCGGCTCGGGTAGTCCGGCGAAGTGACGTACTGCAGCGTGATCGCGTGGTCGCTCCCGAACAGATTGGAATGCTGGTAGCCGAACCCGAGGCGGTAGTACCCGGTCTGCCCGGTCCCGGTGTTGTCCAGCGTGACGAACGCTTTCGAAGGATTCTCGTCGCTCACCTCGACGAGCGCGTCGACCTCCCCCTGCTCCTGTCCCGCGCGCAGCGTGACGTCGACCTGCTTTGCCGGGCTCTCGTTGACCAGGCGCAGGTTCTTGGCGATCGCGTTCGCGTTCGGCGTGGTTCCCTCGGCGAGCGAGGGCAGGCTCGCGCGCAGGTTCGCCTCGTCGAAGAACTTCTGGCCGCGGATCTCGACCTTGCGGATGCGCGCCTCGATCACGCGGATCACCACCTGGCCGCGCTCCAGGTCCTGCTCGGGCAGGAAGACCTGGACCGCCGCAAAGCCGCGCGCGCGGTAGGCGCCCTCGAGCGCCTCCAGGGCGCGCTGCACGTCCCCGAAGTCGCGCTGCCGGCCGCGGAAAGGAGCGACCAGCCTGTCGACCTCGTCCGGCGGGAGAAGGCTGTTGCCTTCGACGACGTAGCGCTCGATGTCGAACCGGAGCGCGACTGGGGCCGGCACCTCGCCCGGCTTGACCTGGGAATGGACGGCGGGCGCGGTCAGCAGCGCAAGCGCCGCCGCCACCCCTACGACCCAGCCTCCCGTCCCCCTGATCATGGCTAGAATTTAATTTGTGTTGTCAAAAGCTTACCACGAAAATCTAGAAACTCTCTCAACCCTCCCTAAGGACCTGCGAGCTCGGCCCGGTGGCGGAACTGGTCCAGCGCCTCCGGGTTGGCCAGCGCATCGAGGTTCCTTACCTGCCGGCCGTGCACCACGTCGCGCACCGCGAGCTCGACGATTTTGCCGCTTTTCGTGCGCGGAATGTCGGCAACTTGCAGGATTTTCGCCGGCACGTGCCGCGGGGTGGCGTGGTCGCGAATCCTTTGCCTGATGCGCGCGATCAGCGGCTCGTCCAGCACGACCCCTTCCTTGAGCTTCACGAACAGCACCACGCGCACGTCGCCTTCCCAGTCCTGCCCGATCACGATCGCCTCGAGCACCTCGTCGACGCTCTCCACCTGGCGGTAGATCTCCGCGGTGCCGATGCGCACCCCGCCGGGGTTGAGCACCGCGTCCGAGCGCCCGTAGATCACGATCCCGCCGTGCGCGGTCTCCTCGCACCAGTCGCCGTGGCACCAGACGTTCGGAAATCGCTCGAAGTACGCGGCGCGATACTTCGCGCCGTCAGGATCGTTCCAGAATCCTACCGGCATCGAGGGAAACGGCCTGGTGCACACCAGCTCGCCTTTCTCACCGACCACGGGCCGGCCCCGTTCGTCGAAGACCTCGACGGCCATGCCGAGGCCCTTCGCCTGGATCTCGCCGCGCCGCACCGGCCCCGCCGGATTGCCCAGGACGAAGCACGACACAATGTCGGTGCCTCCCGAGATGGACGACAGGCACACCTCGGCCTTGACGTTGGCGTATACGTAATCGAAGCCCTCCGGCGTGAGCGGCGAGCCGGTGGACAGGATCGCGCGCAGTTTCTCCAGCCGATGCGAATCGCGGGGACGCAGGCCGGCCTTGGCGATCGAGTCGATGAACTTGGCCGACGTGCCGAAATGCGTCATGCCCTCGGCGTCGGCGAAATCGAACAGGATGCGGATTCCCGACACGGCGGGCGAGCCGTCGTAGAGGAGCAGCGTCGCGCGCGAGGCAAGGCCCGAGACGAGCCAGTTCCACATCATCCAGCCGAGCGTCGTGAAGTAGAACAGCCGGTCGCCCGGCTGCACGTCGCTGTGCAGCCGGTGCTCCTTCAGGTGCTGAAGCAGCGTGCCGCCGGTCCCGTGCACGATGCACTTGGGCGCGCCGGTGGTGCCCGACGAATAGAGGATGTAGAGCGGGTGATCGAACTCGAAGCGCTCGAACTCGATGTCCTTGGGCGCGAACGGGCCGATGAAATCCCCGAGGGCGACTCCGACGCGTGCCGGCGATCCCAGGTACGGCACGACCACGCACTCGCGCACGCTGGGGAGCCTGGCGAGGACCTCCCTCGCCTTCTCCTGCGAATCGAGCTCCCTGCCGCCGTAGAGATATCCGTCGGCGCAGAACAGCACCTTCGGCTCGATCTGGCCGAAGCGGTCGAGCACGCCCTGCACCCCGAAATCCGGCGAGCACGACGACCAGATCGCGCCCAGGCTCGCGCTTGCGAGCGCGGCGGCGACCGCTTCGGGAAGGTTCGGCAGGTAGCCCGCGACGCGGTCGCCTTTCTTCACGCCCGCCGCGGCGAGCGCCTGCGCCAGGCGCGACACCAGATCATGGAGCTGATCGTGAGAGAGTCTCCTTTTCACCCGATCCTCGCCCCAGAACACGATCGCGTCCGAGCCGCCGCGCCCGCGCAGCAGGTTCTCGGCGAAGTTGAGCCGGGCGTCGGGGAACCACCTCGCCCCCGGCATGCGATCGCCGTCCACCAGCGTGCGCGCACCCTTCGACCCCTTCACCGCGCAGAAGTCCCACACCAGGTTCCAGAACTCCTCGCGTCGCTCGACGGACCAGCGGTGCAGCGACGCGTAATCGGGGAAATTCCCGGCGCGGGCCATGAAGCGCGCCATGCCGGTCTGTGCGGCGCGCTCGGGCGATGGCGTCCACAAGGGCTTCATCTACGACGATTCTATAATTGACTGCATGGCCCGCGAATCGATGCAGTACGACGTGGTGATCGTCGGCGCCGGCCCGGCGGGCCTCGCCGCGGCGATCCGCCTCAAGCAGCTCTCGGGTGAAATCCCGGTCTGCGTGCTCGAGAAGGGCTCGGAAGTCGGCGCGCACATCCTTTCGGGCGCGGTGATGGACCCCCGCGCCCTCGCGGAGCTTGTCCCCGACTGGAAGGGAAAAGGCGCACCGCTGCACACCCCGGTGAGCGCGGACCGGTTCCTGTTCCTGACGGAGTCCTCTTCGTTCGCGACGCCGGGATTTCTCCTTCCCGCGTGTTTCAGGAACCACGGGAACTACGTCGTGAGCCTCGGCAACGTGTGCCGCTGGCTCGCGAAGCAGGCCGAAGAGCTCGGGGTGGAGATCTTTCCGGGATTCGCCGCCGCGGATCTGCTCTACGACGAGCGCGGCGCGGTGCGGGGCGTCGCCACCGGAGACCTGGGCGTCGACCGCAAGGGTGCGAAGACGGACGCCTACCAGCCCGGGATGGAGCTGCACGCGAAGTACACCTTCCTCGCCGAGGGCTGCCGCGGGCACCTCGGGCGGCAGCTCGAGGCGCGCTACGCGCTGCGCGCCGGAGCCGATCCTCAGGTGTTCGGCATCGGGCTGAAGGAACTCTGGGAGGTGAAGCCCGGGAATCATCGTCCGGGGCTCGTCGTGCACACCGCCGGATGGCCGCTCGACTCCAGCACCTACGGCGGGTCGTTTCTCTATCACGCCGAGAACAGCCAGGTCGCGATCGGGTTCGTCGTCGGCCTGGGCTACGCGAACCCCTACCTCTCGCCCTACGAGGAGTTCCAGCGCTACAAGACCCACCCCGCGATCCGCGGCACCCTGGAAGGCGGCAAGCGAATCGCCTACGGGGCCCGCGCGATCACCGCGGGCGGCCTTCAGTCGCTGCCCAAGCTGACGTTCCCCGGCGGTTGCCTGATCGGCGACGATGCCGGCTTCCTCAACGCCTCGCGCATCAAGGGCAGCCACTGCGCGATCAAGTCCGGAATGCTCGCCGCCGAGGCGGCGGCTGCGGCATTGAAATCGGGGCGCGCCGCAGACGAGCTGAGCGAATATCCGCAGGCATTCCGCGCGAGCTGGCTCCACGAGGAGCTGAACCGCGCACGCAACTTCAAGCCGTGGATGTCGAAAGGACTCTACTTCGGCTCGCTGATGTTCGGGATCGATCAGGTGCTGCTCAGGGGCCGCGCGCCCTGGACGCTTCACCACGGCCACGCCGACCACGAAACCCTGAGAAAGAAGACTGATGTGCGGCCGATCGAGTACCCGAAGCCGGACGGCGTGCTCACGTTCGATCGGCTCACCAACGTCGCGTTCTCGAACACCAACCACAACGAGGAGCAGCCGTGCCACTTGACGTTGAAGGACGCGTCGGTGCCGGTGCGAGTCAATCTCGAGCTCTACGACGCACCCGAGCAACGCTACTGCCCCGCCGGCGTGTATGAGATCGTGCGCGATGCCGACGGCTCGAATCCGCGCCTGCAAATCAACGCGCAGAATTGCGTGCACTGCAAGACCTGCGACATCAAGGACCCGGCGCAGAACATCGTCTGGATCGCCCCCGAGGGCGGCGGCGGGCCGAATTACCCGAACATGTGACCGGGAGACCGCACGGCGACCTTCACGCATCCGCTCTACAGCTTCTTCGGCGAGATCAAGCTCTAGCCGCAGCGCATTTCATACTCTCGAACACCGTGGACAAAACGGCTGCGCGGTGGATACTCGCGTGAGCGGCGCCGGTCCAACGCAGCACGGGCTTGGCGCATCGGGTCAACCACGAGAAGGAGATGCCAATGAGAATCGCTACCGCAGCAATTTGCGCGGGCCTGGCGCTGGCCTTCGCCGGGACGCCCGTGCTGGGGCAGGCCCCCAAGACCTATACCCTGAAATTCAATCACGTGCTTGGTCCGAAGGAGCCCTATCACGAGGGATTCCTCAAGTGGGCCAAGGCGGTCGATGCGCGCACCAAGGGCGGCCTCAAGATCGAGGTCTTCCCGAGCGCGCAGCTCGGCGTCGAGGAGGACATCCTCGAGCAGATCCGCCAGGGCGCCAACATCGGCCAGAACACCGATTCGGCCCGGATGGGCAACTACATTCCGGGCATCGCGATCATGAACGGGCCGTATTTCGTCGAGACGCTCGAGGAGGTGGCCAAGCTGCGCAAGGCGCCCACTGTAGTGAAGTGGCTGGACGAGCTGGCGAGCAGGTTCGGCTTCAAGGTGGTGTCGTTCAACTGGGTACAGGGCTACCGCCATTTTTTCACCAACAAGCCGATCCGCAAGCCTGAAGACCTGAAGGGACTGCGCATCCGCACGCCTCCTGCGCCGATCTGGCAGGAATCGGTCCGCGCGCTCGGCGCGACCCCGGTCGCCATGGCCTTCGGCGACATGTACCCCGGCCTGCAGCAGAAAGCGATCGACGGCGTCGAGCTGGTCTACAACAACATCCCCGGCGGGCGCTTCTACGAGGTGCTGAAATTCGCCAACGAGACGAAGCACATCATGCTGATCAACTTCGAGGTGGTGAGCGCCAAGTGGTTCAACTCGCTGCCGAAGGAGTACCAGAGGGTCCTGGTCGAGGAGGCCGACAAGGCGGGCGAGGAGACCTCGCGGCGCATCCTCAAGCTCGAGGCCGAGGTGGAGCAGCAGCTCAAGGCCCGGGGCATGACCATCGTGAAGGACGTCGATCTCGCCGCGTTCAGGGAGGCGGGCGAGAAGGCGTACGAAGCGCTGAAGATCACCGACGCCAAGAACGCGGTCCACAAGGAGATCGGCAAAAGATAGCCGGATGAAGAAGCTGTACGAGCGGGTGTGCGCGGCGGAGGCGTTCACCGCCGCCGCGTTCCTCTCGCTCATGGTGGTGCTGATCTTCGCGGGGGGCGTCGCCCGGCTGCTCGCGCACCCCCTCAACTGGACGATCGACGCAGCGACGGCGCTGTTCGCCTGGGCCGTTTTCCTGTGCGCCGACATCGCCTGGCGCAAGAACAGCCATATGTCCATCGAGCTGCTCACCAAGCGGCTGCCCGCGAGGCTGCAGTCGGCCTGCAGGCTGCTGAACTGCTTCATCATTTCGGCGTTTCTGCTCTACGCGATGGTGATGGGGGTGTGGCTCGCCTGGATCAGCCGGGAGCGCGCCTTCCAGGGCATACCCGAAGTGAGCTATTCCTGGGTCACGATGAGCATGCCGGTCGGTTCCGCCCTGCTTCTCATCACCACGCTTCTCAAGGTCAGGGCGGAGCTCGCGCAGGGCTGAATGCTCCTGGTCCTGATCGCGTTCGCCGTTTTCCTGCTGCTCGGCATGCCGGTCGCGTTCGCGATCGGCATCTCGGGCGCGCTGTTTTTCGCTCAGCACACGGAATTGCCCTTCACCGTCCCGATCCAGCTCACCGTCTCGCAGACGCAGAACTTCGCGCTGCTCGCGGTGCCGCTGTTCATCATGGCGGGCAACCTCATGAACCACTCGGGGATCACGCAGCGGCTGCTCGATCTCGCCGCGGTGCTCACCGGCCGGCTCAAGGGCGGCCTCGCGCAGGTGTCGATCGCGCTTGCGACGCTGATGGGCGGCGTCTCCGGCTCGTGCATCGCCGATGCGGCGATGCAAACGCGCATGCTCGGCGCCGAGATGGTGAAGCGCGGCTTCTCAAGGGGCTACGCGGCGGGGATTCTGTCCTTCGGCTCGCTGATGACGCCGATCATTCCTCCGGGAATCGGCTTCATCCTCTACGGCACCGTGGGCCAGGTCTCGATCGGCAGGCTGTTCGCGGCCGGATTCATTCCCGCCTTCATGCTATGGGCCGCGCTCGCCTTCGCCATCTCCCGCACCGCCGGCAAGCGCGGCTACGCGCCCGAGCGCAAGACCCGTCCCTCGCCCAGGGAGGTCGGCACCGCGCTCTGGGGCGGGACCTGGGCGATCCTTTTTCCGGTGTTCCTGCTGCTCGGGCTTCGGTTCGGTGTCTTCACGCCTTCCGAGATCGGCTCGTTTGCCGTCGTCTACGCCGTGTTGATCGGCCTGTTCGCGTATCGGCAGCTCAAAGGCGCGAGCTTCCGCGAGGCTCTCGAAGGCAGCCTCACCGACGTGGGCGCGGTCATGTTCATCATCGCGATGTCGGGCATCTTCGGCTACGGCATCGTGTTCGAGCGCATCCCGGAGCTGATCTCCGGCGCCATTCTCGGCGTCACGGACAACCCGCAGCTGGTGCTGGTCCTGATCGTCGCCTTCCTGCTGCTCGCGGGGTTGTTCATCGACGGCTCGGTGCTGATCATCATGCTGACCCCGATCTTCCTGCCGCTCGCGACGACGCTCGGCATCGACCCGGTCCACTTCGGCCTGGTGTTCGTCGTCGCGGTCACGATCGGCAACTTCACTCCGCCGGTCGGCGCGGCCATGTACGCCGTGTGCTCGATCCTCAAGTGCCCGATCGGCGAATACACGCGCGAATCCGCCCCCTTTCTGCTCGCCGTCTCGGCGGTCGCCCTGCTCCTGATCTTCGTGCCCGAGGTCGTTCTTCTGGTCCCCAACCTGATCTTCGGCAAGGAGTAGGCGCCTCAGCCGTGCCAGCCGAGCCGCTCCGAGAGCGCGCGCGACAGCTCGGCGAGCGGGCCGCGCAGCTCGCGCAGCCGCTGCTGCGTGACGCGGCTCTTGGGGCCGATTGTGCAAAGCGAGCCCACCACCTGCCCGGCGTGCCCGAACACCGGCATCGCGACGCAGCGGATGCCCGCGATGTGCTCCTCGTCGTCGATCGCGTAGCCGGCCGCCCGGATGCGGCGCAACTCGGCCTCGAACGCCGCCCGCGACACGATGGTCTTCGGGGTGTAGCGCACGTAGCGCAGGCGCGCGAGCAGCCCGGAGAGCTCGGGCTGCGGCAGCCACGGCAGGATCGCCTTGGCGACCGCGGTGCAGTGCAGCGGCCTTTGCGCCCCCACGTCCTGCACAACCCGGACGGGACCGTCGTGCTCGCGTTTCGCCACCACGGTCATCGCGCCGTCGCGATAGACGGCGAAGCTGGACCCCTCGCCTGCGCGCCGCGTCAGCTCGGCGAGAAATGGCCGCGCGATCTCGGCGAGCTGCCCGGGGGACCAGGTGCGCCCGGTGAGCTGGAACGGCTTGGCGGCAAGCTCATAGGCGCGCGTGTCGGGGTCCTGGCGCAGGTATCCCAGGCCGACCAGGGTCTGCAGCAGGTGATGCGCCGTGCTGCGGTGCAGCCCGGTGCGCCGCGCCGCCTCGGCCAGGCTGGTCGAGCCGCCGTTGAGCGCGACCGTCTCGACCAGGCGCAGCCCGCGCTCGAGCGAGCGGTGCATCGCGTGCTCGCCGGCTTGTTTCATATGCTGAGATTCTTATCCGAGTCCTGTTTCAGGAATCAGAATACCCGCGTTTCGCGCGGGAGGGAAACCATGCTGCTGTTCTAGACGGCGCGCGACAAATCGACGGCAGTCGATGCTGGACGCCGCGGCCAGGTCGCGGCGCCCGCGCGCACGGTCACGCTCCGAGGAACTGATCCTCGTCGAGCGCGAGCACGCCCGCGGCGCCGTCGAGGACCGTGCTCTTGAGCGCCGGCGCCAGCACCAGCACGTGGTCGCCGAAAAAGCGCGCGGTGGCGATCTTCGCCTGAAAGAACGCGGCATCGCCCTGCTTCGCCGCAAGCGCCTTTTCGGCGGCGAGCGCCGCGCGCGCCAGCTGCCAGCCGCCCGCGACGACGCCCATCAGCTTGAGGAACGGCACCGCGCCCGCGAACGCGGCGCGCGGATCCTTGCCGGCGCCCGCGACGATGAATTCCACGCACTCGGCGACCGCCTGCGCACCCGCCGCGAGCCGGCTTCGAAGGGCCTGGATGTCCCTGTTGCCCGAGCGCGCCAGCTCGGCATCGAGCTTGTTCAGCTGCGCGATCCATACCTTCGCCGTCGCCCCGCCTTCGCGCGCGATCTTGCGGCCGACCAGGTCGCCCGCCTGGATCCCGGTCGTGCCCTCGTAGATGGTGGTGATGCGGGCGTCGCGCAGGTGCTGTGCGGCGCCGGTTTCCTCGATGAATCCCATGCCGCCGTGAACCTGGATGCCGAGCGAGGCGATCTCGATCCCGGTCTCGGTGCTCCAGCCCTTCACCACCGGGATCATCAGGTCCACGAATGCCTGGCTGCGCGCGCGCGTCTCCTTGTCCGGATGGCGCTGCGCGGTGTCCATCGCGGCTGCGACCACGTAGGCCAGGGCGCGCATCGCCTCGGTCTGCGATTTCATCAGCATCAGCATCCTGCGCACGTCCGGGTGGCGGATGATCGGCACCGTCTTGCCGCCTTCCACCAGGTCCCTGCCCTGCAGCCGCTCCCTGGCGTACGCGAGCGCGCGCTGGTACGCGCGCTCGGAGATGGAGACGCCCTGCAGGCCGACGCCGAAGCGCGCCTCGTTCATCATGACGAACATGTAGGCGAGGCCCTTGTTCTCCTCGCCGACGAGGTAGCCCACCGCGTTGTCGAACACCATCACCGCGGTCGGGCTCGCGTGGATGCCGAGCTTGTGCTCGATCGAGGCGCAAACGGCGCCGTTGCGCTCGCCGAGCGAGCCGTCGGGCTTCACCAGGAACTTCGGCACGATGAAGAGCGAAATTCCCTTCACGCCCTCGGGCGCGTCGGGGGTGCGCGCGAGCACCAGGTGCACGATGTTCTCGGCGAGATCGTGCTCGCCGTAGGTGATGAAAATCTTCTGCCCGGTGACGAGGTAGTGCTCGCCGTGGCGAACCGCGCGCGTCTTGACGAGCGCCAGGTCGGTGCCGGCCTGCGGCTCGGTGAGGTTCATGGTGCCGGTCCAGGCCCCTTCGGCCATCTTGCCGAGGTAGGTCTTCTGCAGCGCCTCGGAGCCGCAAAGCTCGAGCGCGTGGATCGCCCCTTGCGTGAGCAGCGGGCAGAGCGAGAACGACATGTTGGCCGAGCAGAGCATCTCCTCGACCGCGGTGGCGACGAGTTTCGGCAGGCCCTGCCCGCCCCACTCGGGGCGCACCGGCAGCGCGCCCCAGCCGCCTTCGACGTAGCGCCGGTAGGCGTCCTTGAATCCTTTCGGCGTCGTGACCGAGCCCTGGCTCCATTTGGAGCCTTCTCGATCTCCTGAATAATTAATAGGATCAAGAACTTCTGTTCCGAACTTCGAAGCTTCCTCGAGGATCGCATCGACCGTGTCCGGAGTCGCGTCCTGATAGCCCGGCAGCCGGGCCAGCTCGGCGAGGCCTGCCAGCTCGTTCAGCACGAAGCGATCCTCG
>Ga0209323_10002660_pt1 | contig 11873 bp, 10 predicted proteins | sample Rifsed19ft2_FD_184014 | JGI IMG/M metagenome (GOLD analysis project Ga0209323, IMG submission 184014) | Soil microbial communities from Rifle, Colorado, USA - sediment 19ft 2 (version 2) | ecosystem: Environmental > Terrestrial > Deep subsurface > Rock core/Sediment | place: Rifle, Colorado...
GTTCAGCTTCCCGTTCTGTGGAAGCAGCTATTCCACCGTCTATGTGGGCACCAACGGTTACATCACGTTCCTCCAAGGCTACACCAGCTACTCTGGGCTTCTAGGTCTGTTCATGAGCACACCAATGGTCTCCGCTATGGCTAGAGACTTGGTGACATCGGTCTACGCTATCAACCACGGAACCTACGTTACCTTCCTATGGATTGGCAGAGCATTCGGCGAACCCACGTCGAACGTACGCCCCTTGGTGCAAGCCAAGCTACACTCCGACGGCGCTGTAGTTCTGTCCTACGCTGATTGGCTCACTGATGCGGAAGTTGCAGGAGTCAGCGACGGTGATGGCGTCAACTACGTCACTATTAGTCCAGACGACTTGACAACGTTCAGGATAACAGTCTCTGCAATCATTCCGGCAGCTGTTGAATTCGCTAACCAGAACCCATGGCTTCCCGCAGGCGCAACAGTGGAAATCTACTACACAGCTCATGTTCCAGGAAACTACATCTTCGTGGCGAAACACTACTGGGTAGAGAAATTCTTCAGAGACGGCGGAGTCTACGCATGGATCTTCGGACGCTTCCTCTACGACAACGCAGAAGCAAACCACTAGACAACAAAACTAACAGAATCCCATCTTCCCTTTTTTTTTGTTGAGGTTTCAGGAAAGAAGAACAAGCACAAGCTAGGCTTCATTTAGTCGGTTGATGACAATTCATTAGTGGTGCCGAGGGCCAGATTTGAACCGGCGACAACCCGGTCTTCAGCCGGGTGCTCTCCCAAGCTGAGCTACCTCGGCCCAGCGCAACGTGCTATCAACTTCAATGCATGGCTGTTTTTAAGTTTTCTTAATTGCACTTGCAGTTTGTGTACGTGTGTCGATAAGTTTTTCTACCTATGTCAACTGCAAATAAGTGAGAAAAGGGTGATACACCAGCCTTTAGTGCTGCCGTAAGAGGCTTAAGAGCGTCAACTGGATGTAGGGCTCAGCAATAGGTAAAATCTTCCGTAGAGCGGGCCACTCGCCCTCATCTCCCCCTACGAGCCCGAGGGGCCTCTTGCTCGGAGGTTCATCTCCGCCTTCGACGCGGCCTTGCGGAAACAGTCACAAGGCAAACGAACCCTTTTTCTTTTAAAAGGGTCTTTGTGTGATTTTACTCCTTCCTCTCTCTAACATCCAATCATAATCGCATGACTCCTTATCTCCTTTGTGGAAGATACTTCTAGAAGACAAAGCGCAATCTTTCAAGTGGGCCGGGCAGGATTCGGACCTGCGACCTCCGCCGTGTGAGGGCGACGTCCTAACCAGACTAGACTACCGGCCCTGAAACGAAGAGTCAAACACTCCATATCCAAAGTCACAAAATAAAGGTTATCATGCCTCAGCCATGGTAGAAGAAGGCTAAAGGGAAAGGGCGCCTTCTTCTTTTGAAATTTGTTTTCCCCCAGCGCATTCAACATGCTGGGTGATGATGTCACTAGGAACAGACTGACGACGACACCCACACAGAGAAACTGACGAAAGAGGCAATAGATCGCACAATGTGAAGTATGTTACTTGACTATTTCGCGTTTCTTCCAGCGCAGGTTCTTACCATGGCACTTGCGACATTTCACGGCTGATCCAGCATTTCGAACGCCACAGTCACGACAAATTTTCATGTACAACCTATGCTGCTGCGCAATAGCTTTCTTAAAAGGATCAGTAATCGGCATTGGGTCGTCAACTCATAAGCTGGCTAGGTTCCACATGCCACACATGCAAATAACCTTTTCCATGCCGAATGAAAATGACGTATCGCCTCCCATCGCTTGCCCCCAAACATGAGAAGCACGCCAGGAGCAATAGTGAGTCTGCCATCAACAGAAACGCACCCGTAAACAACTACTCTGGGTCTACTCACAGCTCGGCGTTCCCCCGCAATCTTGCCTCAAGCAGCATGGTATCTGCAGTTTTGCGTAAAAAGCACGCGGAAACTCCCACAAGGTCTTCCGCCGAGCTAACTTAGCTTGGTTCTTAAACTTTAAGTATTTCCATCCTAATATGATGTGATTTCACTTTCAGAGAACCACAAAATGCAGAAATCCTCACCGCTCATAGTACTAACAGGCCCATCTACAGAGATGAGCGACTACGAAGGCAACTTAATCATACCCTTCGCAGCCGGCTTTTCCAAACCATGGTTCATACCCAGATTCTTTCTGAAAAAAACGTTCTTCAAACCCGTACCGTCAAACAGCCTAGAGGTAACAAAAGCCCCCCTCAGCCTACGAAGACTCGAAGCCAGCCTAGTTAAGTCGGGATTCAAACCTCAAGACATAGCTGTGGTGCACCCTGATGATCTAGAAAAAACTGTGGGACCTGATACAAAAGTCATAGGAATCTCAGCAAAAGACCCATTTGGCTTCGCATACGTATCATTAACATACTCCTCAGTCTTCGACCTAGGCGAACCCATAAACAAAACCGAATACAAGCGACTCATCAAAAACGTCAAAAGGGCTCAACAGAAAAGCGGAGCAAAAATAATCGTTGGAGGCCCTGGGTCATGGCAGTTTCTGCGCCCCGAAGTCAACAACACGTTCCAAGTGGACGTTGTGTTCACGGGCGAAGGAGACGTAACGGCGCCCGAAGTCTTCTGGAAACTCGTCAAAGGTCGAAATTTGCCCAAAGTGATCGAAGGAAAGCAAGTTGACATCGACGATATTTCCCCAATAATCAAACCTACCATCTACGGCGCAGTTGAAATATCAAGAGGATGCGGAAGAGGCTGCGGCTTCTGCTCACCAACCATGGTACGCAGGAAGGTCATCCCTGTAGAAAGAGTCGTTCATGAAGTCAAGTTGAACGTCAGCTGTGGCGTGCGCGATGTTCTCCTGGTGACTGAGGATATTTTCATGTATGGGGCGAAGGGGGCAAACTTCGTTCCCAACAGAGAGGCTGTCAACGGTCTCCTAAACGCTGTCAGCAACATCAATGAAGTTGAATCAATTCAAGTGACGCATGCAAACCTAGCCACCGTTCACGCTGACAAGGCATTAGCTGGACAAGTAGCTGAAACTCTAAGGGAGAAGTCGAAATGGGCATTCAGGAACAAACAGGTCGCAGCTGTTGAAGTAGGCATTGAAAGCGGCAGCCCCAGGCTGATTGAGAAATATATGGCTGGAAAATGTAGACCCTTCAAACCTGATGAATGGCCCGAGACTGTTCTGTCTTCGCTTTCTTTCATGGAGGACCATGGCTGGGTAGCGCTTGCCACAATCCTGATGGGCTTACCAGGGGAAACCCCTGAGGATACACAGCACACGATTAAGCTCATTCAGAACATTGACAACTTGGGCTTGAACACATTTCTCGTTCCATTAATATTCGTCCCTCTGGGAACGTGCAGTCTCAGAGACTCAGCGCTGAAGTTCTTCAACGACCTTTCGGAAACGCAAGTCGAAGTCTTTGCCTCAGCTTGGGAACACAACATTAGACTCTGGGGACCCAGCTTTTTCAACCATCCGCCATACACATCAAAATGGGCTAAACTAGGTTTCAAATTTCTCTGCGATCTTCTATACAACTTGAAATATCGCCGAGGCGACACAGGGAGAAAGACAATAGCCCGAAGAACTCTTGACGCAATAAACCAAGCAATGTAGAGCAAAAGAGAATCTTCCTGTAACTAAAACACGCAGTCAGATTATCATTTTTCGAATCTTGTTGGCATCTATTTGAAGCGGGGGTTTCTACGAAAAGCTAGGCATTTGTCCATGAAGTTTTGTATAACCCGCTTCCGCATTTCATCTACGAACGTAGAAGCTGTCATTGAATCAGTCTCCGAGTCATACTCCACTTGTCTGATACATTCTTTTATAAGATTTTTCGCTACTGTTCTGCGTCAGAATCCGACCGCGGCGTAAGGCTTTTCAACTTCCGAGTCAAGTCAAACAAAGAGCTACAACATATGCTGAAGGAGCCATGCTTAGGTTGAAGGATTTTGACGAGTTATTTTGGGAGTCAGTGCATTCGACAATCGCATGGATCTTTGGGGAAGCTCCCTCTGAGTTGATGTGTGGACTTGCGGAAAGACAGGCTTCTCTGAAGCGCGAGGAGAATGGAGTTAAAATTGAGGTTTTCCATGATTATCTAGAGAAATTGCTCGGTTCCGAGCGAACGCAGGTTGTGTGGGCCGCTAGCCTTAAGTGCTTGGTCATCAACCTGAAACAGGAGTATGAGGAGATAAAGAAGCACCTTTCGTTGCTAGACCAGCTGTATGAGGCTAAATTCAAGCTTCTAGTCGCGGCTGATAGTGAGAAGAAATCTGTGTGCAATTGATACTTGAAGGATACGCAGTGTTTGAGTCGGACTCTGAATATGTATGACTACTTATATTCAGACTCCATTTTCATACACGTTAAATCATCGGACAAGAGCACAAGTATCTGGCGGAGCAGGCGCTTGAAATGGTCTCACGTGTTCACTGTTCTGAGGATTGCAGTACAAGGACTCAGACGCATGGTGAAGAAACCCTTAGCAAAAGAACAAAATTCATCATAACCATACCCAAGAAATGGGACCAAAAAGGGTCATAGGGCAAGTTTCTGTGAGGAAAATTAAGTGCAGAGACAACAGATTCAAATATGTCGCATGCCACAAATGCGACGCACCTCTCTACAAGCAAACAGCTTATCACACAAAAAGGCAATATTACTGTGAGGAATGCCACAAAGAAATCTACTACTGAAGAAACATCCAACCAAACCAAAGACACACGGTCAAAATGCAAATAGAACAAACGCAACCCTTTGTCTTGACGGAACATTCTGGTAGAAGAAGGCTAAAGGGAAAAGCCACCTTCTTCTTTTGAAATTTCTCTTCCCGCAGCCCCAAAAGCAACAGCATTTATGGTAAACGCCACTTTTAGCAACATTGAGCGTCACTCTTGACAACATAGAACGTGCGCTAAACCCACGCCAAACAAACCCAAAACACAACCACAAACAAAAACAAACCACAAAACACAAACAGAACAAGCTCAGCTCAGCCTCTTGAAAATTTTTCCACACACTAATACACTCTACCTGACAAGAGTGCGGGGGGTGGGACCCCCACCCAACTTTACCGGTAAAAGCATGTTGTACTATGCACGGCGAAAGTTCGAATCCCTCTCGCGCGCGGTTTGGCTTAAACACCTCTGGACGAACTATAAGCCTACTTTAAGTGGCGTTCTATATCCTTTCGCCACCAACCTTTTGTGGATGGAGTTCTTCAAAGCGCCCAGTCCTTCTCCTGTCTTTGCGCTCACTGGGAATACGTGCTCTCCAACAGCAAATGGATAACCTTTGCCTATTTGATGTATGAACTCTTCAAGGTTGACCTCTAACTCCTCCTTATGCGCCTTATCTATCTTGTTAGCCGCCACTAAAGGAAACTCCCCTAAAGTCTCTGCCAAAAACTGAACCATCTCCACGTCCACTGAGATAAACCCCTTCTTCTCCAAACGCCACGTTACCTCCGAGAACGTGGATATGTCTAAAACATGGACGGCTAAAGCTATGCTCTGAGCATAGGAATCCAGGAACTTGATGATCTGATCATTTTTCTCAGCCTCCAAACGTTTAGAAGCTCCCATCATCCTACCAAACCCTGGCATATCTACAAGCACCAAATCGCCACTCAAGGGATATTTTGAAATCCGTCGCGTAGTTCCTGGTCGTTTACCGGTTGCCACGTCCAAGCCTACGACTTCTCTGATGATGCTACTCTTGCCCGCATTAGGCCTCCCCGTGAAAACCAAATACCTCTCACGCATACTGAATAATACATAAGACGCAGTAAACTTGAATGTATCCTAGCCCACAATTTCCGAGTTACAAAAACTACGGCAAACAGGGCGCGCGCGGAAAACCCATTTTAACCCATGCCTATCTGCCAAATGCACCTAAGCACAAAACCTTCTTTTATGTTTGCTCGCTAAGAGTCGCGCGCGAAAACGTTATAGCAGAACTCCAAAAGAAGTATATCAAAATCTAGAGATTGTTTTTATGGAAGACTCTCCCAAATCTGGAGAAAAAGAACTTTATGAGCCAATTAAGAATCATTTGCAGACCAAACCGAATGTGTACCCAGACCAGCAGAAATAGAGGAAGTGCCATCAAAGCTATTCTGGATCAAACCGCTAACGTAAGGTGTCCAAATTGTACTGCCAATCATCATCAATAATGACAAGAAGCTCCCTAGACTCTTTTCTAGCAAAGTGATCTTGCATTCACTCTTTTGTTTGCATTTCCCGCTGCGTGACCAGATGCCAACTAAATCCAGCGAGCCACATGAGTGCTGGATAGAGGATCATATGTTCCATTCCACCGGGACCTAAACCCAAGTAGAAATCGCTGTCATACGCAACGTCGCTGGTTAATGAGCCGCTTGTGATCATACCGCTTGAGAAGAGGACCAATGCTACAAGCGTAATCGTTCCAAGTATTATGCTTATCAGAGATAATGGCTTTTTCAGCACTTTAAATGATGATATGGCTGACAGCCCACTAAAGAAGAAAGCCATCGTAGCCACCGCACCGTGAGCGGTTCTATAAGTTTTCGTGAAGACGCCGACACCCATTGCTCCTATAGCCATCAGGAGGAGCAGCATGTTAACGGTTTTAAAGTTAGAGATGTGTCTTAGAAAGTACGTTCCAATGAGTAATAATAGTCCTAGAAGAAAGACAGATGAGTTGAAAATTATAGCGGATGGTCCGATTCCAAGGTCGCTTATGTAATTGTCAGACACGCTGTAGCCAGGATACAACGCCTCTGCAATGGTAAGACCTAGGACGAACTGTGTGGCTGCGATAAAAAAGAGCATTCCTGCCACTTTTTCTCTTGAATATGCCATGCGTTGCAATGTCGCCACTTGAAAGATAAGACTTTCCAACCAACCAAAACTACGATGGGAAAAGTTATAGCTGAACCGAAGCAACCACGTGGATGGGTGAGTCATGTTGCTTGAAGGCAAGAATGTCAGCCTCAGAATAGTTGAAAAACAAGACTTGCCAATCCTGCTCGAATGGGACAACAACGTTGACTTCCGTGGTCAATTTGAGAATCTCAAACAAGAGACGATGGCGGACTTGGAAAGACTCTACGACAATATTAAAGATGAACAATGGTTTTTCATTGAGAAGAAGGGTGGAACAAAAATCGGTTTTATTTCCCATTTTCTGTCAGGGGGCGAAACGGAGATAGGCTATAACATCGTGCCCAACGAGCGAAACAAAGGCTACGCCAAAGAAGCAATTCAGACAATAGTCGACTATCTATTTCTAGCCAAAAACATAATGAGAATTCAGGCAAAGGCTGACACAGAAAACATTCAATCGTGGAAAGCGCTTGAGAAAGCCGGGTTCAAACGGGAAGGCATTCTCAGAAGAACTTTCTACTGCCGTGGAAAGTGGAGAGATGACTGCATATACAGCATCATACGCGAAGAATGGAAAGAACCAAAAATACTGACAAAAACAACTTCAAAATAGCCTAGATTTGTGTGTGCATGGAATTTCTATCCAACCAACTAGGGGGAGAAGTTGATTGGTTGGATAGTGATCGTATAGAGACGATCTAAACATGCTGTAATCAAGCCTCGTCATAGGATTAACGGAATATTCTGCGCTCCAGAATAACGCCATAACCACTCTTCTTGCTTCGTTATACTGACGCTTTGATGCAGGTTGAGAGAGTGAAAGGAGTCGATCGAGCTAAGAGAGCTTGGAGTCTCTTCCGTTCAAGGCTGAACGAGAGTTTAAAGGCGAAATACTGTGTCTGGTTTCTAACATGGTTCCTGCTATGGAACTTCACGATAAACTTCCTTCCAATTCATCCGTTAGCGGCTGGGCTGATAATTTGGTTGCCCACAACGCTAATTATCATCAGACTTGCTGATCCCCGAGAATAGCGGGATAATCGCTTCAGGAACTTCAATGCTAATCCGCCACTTACTGTAATTATGGAAACCGCTTTTTACTTGGCGGACCAAATGTACTGCTTATGAACAAGTCTGTATCCATCCTTGGCTTTGCGGGCAGCCTGAGAAAGGGCTCATACAACAAAGCTCTGTTGCGTGCTGCTTCAGAGTTGTTGCCCAAAGACGCCAAGCTTGAAATCTTCGACTTGAAAGGTATCCCACCCTACAATCAAGATTTGGAGACTCGCATGCCCGCAAAGGTCAAGGAGTTTAAGACCAAGATCAAGGCGGCAGATGCCATACTTATCGCGACGCCCGAGTACAATTATTCGGTATCTGGCGTCCTGAAAAACGCAATTGACTGGGCTTCGCGTCCTTACGGCGACAACTCTTTTGACGACAAACCCGTAGCAATCATGAGCGCATCGATCGGCATGCTCGGCGGCGCCAGAGCACAATATCATCTGAGACAAACCTTTGTCTTCCTCAACATGCGTCCCCTCAACAGTCCAGAGGTAATTGTAACCTTCGCAGGCGACAAAATCGACGAAAACGGCAGAGTAAAAGACCCGACGACCAAGAAACTAATCAAGGAACTACTCGAGAGACTAGTTGCTTGGACTCGAACGCTGAAGCAAGAATAAGCCACACAAAGAGCCACTTATGTCAGAAATCATAAATGCATAACCACCTAACAGTCTAAGCGATAACCATGAAGCCAAAATTCACCTATGTTGGAATCCGCGTAAAAAATCTGCAGAAATCCATCGACTTCTACACAAAACTGCTCGGCATGAAAGTTGTGGGTCGCGGCAAAGTGAAAGAGACTAGGGGAGAAACCGTTGCTATGGTGAGCCAAGAAGGCGGTTTCGTTCTAGAAATAAACCACTACGAAAAAGGCAGCCCCTATAACGCAAAGTACACTGTAGGGGAAGGGTTGGACCATCTTGCATTCGGAGTTGACGACTTGGACAAAGCCTTGAAGGAAGCCAAATCAGCCGGATACCCAACCGTTCTAGAAATGAAAGTGGAAGGCGGCAGATGGGCATACATCGAAGACCCAAATGGAATCTGGATCGAGCTATTCAAAGCGACCGATGCCTAGCACGGCTTCACATGAACTGCAGCGTGAATACAGCCTCTGTCAATGGCACCATTTTCCCATCCAACCCAAGGGACCATGGATGACAAAATCCCATGACGCTATCATAATCTGCGTGCTAGTTTCAGTCTTGACAGCTCATCCCAGCTTATCTTCCATCAGCGCTAGAACTTCCGAGTCTAACGGCTTTGAGCCAGTCTTCCAAAAAGGCATGACGTACAGACATCAACCATTTCCCTACGACAGTTCCTTTTCAAACGAGTCTCTCGAACGTATGGCGGCAACAAACACAGAGTACGTGGCAATCACTGTTTGGTGGCTGCAGGAAAACATTACTGCTACGCAAATTTACCGCAAAACCAACTGGACCGCCACAGACAAAGCGCTCGCAATCGCTATCGCCAAGGCTCATGAGCTCGGCATAAATGTCATGTTGAAACCAATGGTTGACCCCGAAGACGTATACACTCAATTCAGAGGCGAGATTCCAAGCAGCCCAGAATGGTTCAAAAGTTACATGGCTTTCATCAGCTCATACGCCGCATTCGCCCAAGAAAACAACATTGATCTCCTCTGCATCGGATGCGAGTTCAGGAATACTGAAAGAGATGAAGCAAGCTGGCGACAAGTCATCGATGAAGTGAAAAAGCGTTACACTGGACCGTTGACCTACGCTGCAACATTCGACAGTTTTCAAAGCATCACATGGTGGGATCGCCTTGACTACATTGGCATAGACGCCTATTTCCCACTAACCAGCAAGAACCACCCATCCCTAGACGAATTGAAAGAGGCTTGGAACCGCATGGCAAACGCCCTCGAAAACTGGGCCTCAACAGTCAATAAACCCATTATCTTCACTGAAATAGGTTGCCGAAGCGGCGATGGCAACAACATCGAACCAGGCAACTGGATAGCACCACTGCGCCCTGATTTGAAGGAACAACTAGACAGTTACTCGGCTGTTTTCCAGACGCTGTGGAACAGGCCATGGTTCTACGGTCTCTACTGGTGGATCTGGGAAACAAACCCAAGCGCAGGAGGACTGAACGACACCGACTTCACGCCCCAGAACAAGCCAGCAGAAACCTTGCTTACAAACTGGTATTCCCAGCAACGACACATTGAACAGACAACCGACTTTCCAAGGCTGATCGTGTACCTCGGATTACCCGCAGCGATCTTGACATGCGCAGTCCTCTTGCTAACCCGCAAATTCACAAACCGAGACAACGAAACAATCAAGGCTAACGCTTCTGACACAGAGAACTGATTACAGCTGCTCCCAAAACAAGGAGGCTTGCCGGCCACGTTCCATTGATGATTAGGAGACCAGCAGCAACTACGCCTCTAACACTTGCCAGCCCCAGTCGCTCTTTCTTAACGTTCCAGTAACAGGTTAGGCACAGAATTGCAGCACTGAAATAGACGGCGACCTCAAGCAGGAAACTTGGCATGGCGGTTAAGAAGACGCTGAGGAAAACATACCGTTCAACTGCCAAATACAAAGGTGAAAGAAACCCAACCACAACGCCGAAAAGAAATATCAGTCCAACTGCCTCAAGCATTTGCTGACGGTAGACCTCAAAAAAGCTCAAACTCATCACGGTATCGAAATTGCTTGGCAATGTATTAAAGACTTCCGCGATTTGGTACACGCACCGTCTCTCCTATATACCTGAATGCCAACACAAATCGCCACTGAGGCATCCAAATGTTTGTGCACACAAGCATTCGAACCAGCAACTTGGCCAAGTCAATTGACTTCTACCAGAGACTAATGGGACTCAAGCTTATAAGGTGCCGCGAAATCCCCCAGAACAACGCTGAAATCGCCTTTCTACAGGACCCAGAGGGCAAAGGATCCAAACTTGAACTGACCTTCTACAGAAAACAGCGGAAATTCATCCAAGCTGAATATGAAGACCGAGTGTTTGATCACATCGCCTTTGAAATCAAAGACATGAAGAAAACCATTGCAGCACTCAGAAAGGAGAAAGTCACAATAACTGACGAACCATTCAAGCTCGGACCAACAGGACCTTTGATAGCTTTTATCGAAGATCCAGACGGAACTCTTATCGAATTAATCAAGAGAAGATGAGACTGTTGAGAAACGCATAAAAAGAAACTCTGGTTAAACCAATCGTTCGGTTGACTTTCATGGTTGAAGAACGCGTTAAGGATTTGTACAGAGTTGGGCTTATCCTTTTTGTTGCTCCTTTGCTAATCTCGCTTATCCTGACGATTCTTGGTCGAAAAGTGGATTTAGATGACGTTTCAACCTCTTTGAGTTTTTACACGCCTATCCTTGCAGGTTTGTTGCTCATGCTCTATCTATCAATGAAATACTATTACAGAGAGGGAAAACTTGGAAACTAACACATTCTCTGGAGTTGCAGCAATTCCTGTTCGCTGAACAGCGTTACAGTGATTTCGTCGCCTTTGTTAATGTTGGTTCCTTCTTTAACGATCGTAAAGCCGTTTGGACCAACTATCGTACTTAGAGAACTTGAGCCACCGTGAATAGGCTCTGCAACCAAGCTGCCTTTGATTCGGTGCACATGCACCCGCAAGAACGTCTTAATGCCAGGCTTTGCCTTAACCTTTCCACTCACTTTTGCATTTACTCTAAGCGGTCGGAGAACATCTTGTCCAATGAAAAGACCAATAATCGGAGCCACAAACAGATAAAAGCCAGCTACAGTGGACACGATGTGTCCCGGCAACATAACTAGAGGCTTGCCCTTGACAACGCCAAATCCAGCAACTTTACCCGGGCTTATCTTAATCCCGTGCACGATCACTCCTGGATTCCCTATTGCATT
>Ga0209323_10002665_pt1 | contig 11858 bp, 12 predicted proteins | sample Rifsed19ft2_FD_184014 | JGI IMG/M metagenome (GOLD analysis project Ga0209323, IMG submission 184014) | Soil microbial communities from Rifle, Colorado, USA - sediment 19ft 2 (version 2) | ecosystem: Environmental > Terrestrial > Deep subsurface > Rock core/Sediment | place: Rifle, Colorado...
ATGGGGATCAACTGGGTGGAGCCAGGAGGAGAATGCGAGTCCGAACGCCCCACGTTACACCTGCCTGAAGATCAGGCGCATTGTGCCGAGTGAGATACGGTCCCCGTCTTTCAGCGTCGCCGTGCGACCCGGCTCCAGGCGTTGATCGTTGAGGTAGGTCAGGTTGACGCTGTTGAGGTCTTCGAGCGTATACGTGCCGCCGGTGCGCGTAAGCCGCGCATGGTGGCGCGACACGCCGTAGCGCTCGGCCCCATGCGGCGCGAGATCGATTCCCGGCTTCTCGCCGCTGAGCGGATCTTCACGGCCGACGACACTTTCGGATTGGTCCGGCAACGCCACACGCCAGCCGGTCTCTTCGAGGATGATCAACACGGGCGGCGGCAGAGCCGCGCCGCATTCATCGCAAAAGCGATCGCCGGGCAAGGGGTTCGCGCCGCAGCGCGGGCAGGCCGGCCCGGCCGCGTCTGCCAAACGCGATCCGCACGACAGACAGAATCGGGCCGCAGGTTGATTGAGCGTGCCGCAGGCCGGGCAGTAGAGAGTGGTCATACGTCGCCCAGTGCATCGATTTGAACCAAGACGGCGGTGATGTTGTCCGCTCCACCGGCTGCGTTCGCCGCATCGATCAGGTGCTGGCAGGCCTCTTGGGGTGACGACGACGAACGAATGATCTGGAGCATCTCGATATCGTCCACGTAGCCGCACAGGCCATCCGAGCACAACAGCAGCCGATCACTGGGAGCCAGGGCGACGCGTTGAAGGTCCGGCTCCACTTTGGGCCGATCGCCGATCATCTTGTAGATCACGTTGCGGTTCTCGTGCGTGCGCGCTTCTTCCGGCTTGATCTGGCCGGTATCGACCAGGCGCTGCACCAGCGAGTGATCGACGGTGAGCTGCTTGATGCCGGCCTCGTTGATCAAGTAGGCCCGGCTGTCGCCGACGTGCGCGATGTGCGCCTCGCCGTCGAGGATGATTGCCATCACCAGCACCGTGCCCATGTCGGTGCGGGCCACCGCGCGCTGGCGGTGCACGGCCTCGTTCGCCGACTGGACCGCGCTGCGCATCCAACTGGCGACATCGATGCCGGGCGGCGCTTCGGCGATCTGCTGCGGGAACAGGTTCTCCAGCGCCTGGCGTGCGATGGTGCGGATGGCGATGCCGCTGGCGACATCACCCGCCGCGTGCCCGCCCGCGCCGTCGGCTACCACGTACAGGCCGATGGGGCGACTGACCGATCGATGCACCTGGCCTGCTTCCAGCGTGAGCAGCGAATCCTCGTTTAATTGCCGGATGTGCCCCACGTCGGTCAGGCGCCCGACGCGAATATCGTACGACGACGGGCGGCGCACTTCGGCCAGCGCGCTGCGCAGGCGATCGGCGAGCGCGGCGGCCGTCGTCAGCTGGCCGGCGAAAACGTCGGCGAAGGTCTGGCTCAGGCTGGGCGGCTCCAGCACGACGCGCGGCGAGTACATCTGCCCGGTCAGCAGCACGAAGAGCGACGCGGCCAGAGTCGCCACGTCTTCTTTGAACCAGGTGCGCGCTTCGACCCCGGGCGTGACGATGCGGGCCGATGTGAAATCGAACCAGCGCGCCATCTTGTTCTCGAACGAAATGTGCGACAAGTCCGCCGCGCCCAGCACGATATTGCGTTGGTGCAGAAAGGCCAGGCTCTCGGACAGCATCACGCCCCACTGCAGCACGTCGAGCAGTTCCTGCGGCGCGGCCAGCGATTCGCCGGTAGACGGCGACGGCTCCGGCAGCACCACATAGTAGCGGCGCGTGCCGGCGATCGTTTCCGAGAACGTATCGACGGGCAGCATCGCGCCGCCGTGGTGCAGGCGCAGGTCGGCCAGCCGCCGCTCGACGGCGATGGCGTCCGCCGCGATGCTCTCCTTGACGGTGAAGCGCGGATGGTGCGGCTCGATGCCGGCCAGCAGCGCGCCGCACTGCTGGCAGTATTCGTCACCGAACGTGTTACGGTTGAACGCGCACGATCGGCAGCGGATGCGCTTGCGTCGATCTTGGGCCGCGTAGATGTTCACGACGCTGTCCGTGTTGATCGCGCTGAGAATCTCATAAGGCAGGCTCCCCACCAGGGCGCCGATGGGCAGGGTCTCGAACAAGAATCGGGGGCGCGGCAGGGGCTGAGTGTCGTCGAGGCTCGTCGGCTGTTCCTGAACAACCGGCTCGGCCTCATTGAGCGGCCGCGTGCCGAGGGTCGGCGTTTCAAAAGGATGCGTGCCGAGTGCGTCGTCGTCGGACAGCGGCGCGGTGGTCATTTCGCCGACCGGCGCCGGTTGCGAAGCGTTCACTTTAGCTTCGCGCGGCAGCGCCGCGCTGCACCGGCGGCAGAAGCGCGCCTCGGTCGGGTTGTACGTTCCGCACACCTCGCACTTCATGAGACGCTCCTGGCCGCGCCGCTCGATTCGGCCTGGCGATAGACGAACTCGACCGTGCCGAGGGATACGCGGTAACCTTCACGCAGCAGATTGCGGTGCGTGATCAGCCCGTTGACGCGGATGCCGTTCTCCGAGCCGAGGTCTTCGACGACGTGTTCGGTATCTTCGCGGCGGATTTGTGCGTGGCGGCGCGAGACGGTCAGTGCGCCGGGCACTTCGGGCGCGATGCGGATGTCGCTTTCTTCGCCGCGCCCGATGATCATCACCGGCCTGTGCAGCGCGTAAATGCGCGGGCCGTCATCTTCGCCGATGCGCTCCAGCAAGGCGATCGATTCCGGCGGCGCGGCCGGGGGTGGCGCAGGCCGCCGGCGGATCAGAGTAAGGGCAATGGCGACGACCATCAGAAGTGCCACCACGCCCAACGCGAGCGTAATCGTATCGGAAGGATTCACCGTGCGCTCCACGGGTGCAGTTGATGGGAATTATAGCCACAAATCGGCAGGGCCGGAAATAGGCGGGTTGTGGGTGATTGACGATCCCGACTGGACACGTTACACTTGCGCGCATGCCCGCCCGCCTGCCATGTCGGTTTTTCGGCCGCCCGACGCTGATCGTCGCGCGCGAGCTGCTGGGTTGCCGATTGGTGCGCCGGTTCGAGGGGCGGCGTGTGTCGGGCCGCATCGTCGAGGCCGAGGCGTACATCGGCGAGGGCGACCTGGCCTGTCATGGCCGCTTCGGGCGCACGTCGCGTAACGCGGTGATGTTCGGCAAGCCGGGCGTGGCTTACGTGTACTTCACTTACGGCATGCACTGGATGTTCAACATCGTCACCGAGCGCGAAGGCTTCGCCGCCGCCGTGCTGATCCGCGCGCTGGAGCCGGTGGAGGGTATCGGTGTGATGCAGCAGCGCCGGGGACGCCGCGCCCTTTCGGCGTTGTGCAGCGGCCCGGCGAAGCTGACGCAGGCGCTGCGCATCGACAAGGCAGTGAACGGTGTTGATCTATGTGCGCGCGGCTCGAGCCTCTGGCTGGAAGCGGGTGAGCCTTTGGCTTCAAGCCAGGTTGGCCGCAGTCCGCGTATCGGCGTCGATTTCGCGCCGGAGCCGTGGTGTAGCAAGCCCTGGCGCTTTTTCATCAAAGACAGCCCGTTCGTCTCGAAGTAATTCGGTAGCCAGTGATCAGTGGAGCAGTTGCCAGTCACCAGTGAAACAGTTGCCAGTCATCAGTGGAGCAGTTGCCAGTGATCAGTGGAGCAGTTGCCAGTCATCAGTGGAGCAGTTGTCAGTCATCAGTGGAGCAGTTGTCAGTAGTCACTGCTCACTGAATCACTGTTCACTGATTACTGTTCACTGCTCACCGATTACTGATCACTGACCACTGACAGGAGGAATTCCATGGGACTACTCGACGGCAGGAAGGCACTCATCTTCGGCGTGGCGAACAAGGATTCCATCGCGTGGGGCATCGCACGGATGCTTCATCAGCATGGCGCAACGGTTGGCTTCTCGTCGATCGCCGACCTGATCGATCGGCGCGTGCGCCCGTTGGCCGAGTCGATCGGATCGACCTTCATCGAGCCGTGCGACGTGCAGAGCGACGAGCAGATCGCGGCCGTGTTTGAGAAGTGGAAGGCGAGACACGGCGACCTCGACATCCTGGTGCATGCGCTGGCCTTCGCCAACCGCGAGGACATCACCGGATCGTTTGTCGACACCTCCCGCGATGGCTTCAAGCTGGCGCTCGACATCAGCGCGTACTCGCTGGTGGCGCTGGTCAAAGCCGCGCAGGCTGTGCTGCGCACCGGGTCGAGCGTGATCACGATGACGTACTACGGTTCGGAAAAAGCAGTTCCGCACTACAACGTGATGGGCGTGGCGAAAGCGGCGCTGGAAGCGTGCGTGCGCTACCTGGCCGTCGACCTCGGCCCGCGCGGCGTCCGCGTCAATGCGATCAGCGCCGGGCCGGTGCGGACGCTGGCCGCTACCGGGATTGCCGGATTCAAGGACATGTATCGGCACTTCAAGGATGTCGCGCCGCTGCGGCAGAACATCACGCAAGAGGACGTAGGCAAGACGGCGGTGTGGCTCGCCAGCGACCTGTCGAGCAACGTGACGGGCGAAGTGATCTTCGTCGATGGGGGGGTGAATGTGCTGGCGCTGGCCGTCGCGCCGGACTCCGGCCCTTCGGCCTGACTACTTTTCCAGCAGGCGCTTCAATTCCTCCAGCCGCTCCTTCCAGTGTCTCTTCATCCGCTCGGCTTTCGTCGCGTTGGGTAGATAGCCGTGTTGAATGGTCACCTGGGTTTTTGTGTCGCCCTTTGGATAAAAGGCTACGTCTAAACGGCCTCCGTCCTCGCCCCAGCGAATGTGGAGTGATTTGTTGCGCGCCGCCGTGCTGATCGTGAAACTCGCGTCCGCCAGCCAGCGGCGGCGCACTTTTGCGTCGGCCCACGCCTTGTACAATGCTGATACGGGCGCGGCGATCGTCTTGCTCGCGCTGACCTGAAAGCCGTCTGGCCTCTCGTGCTTCTGGCGTAGGCCGCGCTGCTGCTCGTAGGTGACGGTGACCATCTGCTGCCACCACGGGCCGACGCCGTGCGTCTCCACCAAATAGGCTGCGATCTGCTTGTGGTTCATCTTCTTCGCGCCCGCCGCGTCGAGAACCTCGAACCACTCGGCCCACGTTTTGCCCGTCGCAGCGGCGACGGCCTCGTCGCTGATCATTTTCGGTTTGCTGCGCATCGTTGTTCTCCTCACGAATGGCTTGATTATAGGTGACCGGCACTTTTGGAAGTGCCGGTCACCTGACATCTTTTCAGACAGGTTCTTTTGGACAGGCTCATCCTGGAATCTCAACGAACTTCACGTCGTCGGTGGCGAGATCGATCAGGCAGCCGGAGCGTGGTTGGTAGCGCGGGCCGCTCAGCGCGCCGGGGTTGATGATGCGCGTCCGGCCCTGGCGCTCGTCGCGGCGGCGCAGCGTGTGGCCGTGGAAGATGTAGTCGAACTCGCGCGACTTGGCCCACTGGTTGACCAGAGCCATATCCTCGCCCCGGCACAGGCCGATGCGCTTGGCTTCGAGCATCACCGTCATGTGCGTCGGCAGCGACGACTGGAGCCGCGCTTTTTGCAGCGCCTGCTCGATGATCGGCCAGTCGCGCTCGCGCTCGCCGCGCACGATGTACACCTGCCACGGCTTGAGCAGCTCGACCATCTCGACCGCGCCGAGGCCGCCGCAGTGGAACAGCCAGCGCGCCCCGCCAACCAACAGCCTATCGAGCAAGAGTTTGAGGCCTTCGCGGTTGTCGCGCGTGTCGGACACGACGCCGATTTTCATATTCGCGCCTCATCCCTCCTGATTTGCTCTGGTCCAAAGCTCCGGAAAGTATGAAGTTACCTTATCATGTAAACCGTAGTTCCGATTATCGCGGAGAGGCTCCAAACGAAAACGCTCTGATGACCAAAGCGCTGCCCGTGCCAAAGGGTAATGCTTCAGTTGACCGCCGGACTCGCCATACCATTCAAAGAGGATGCCGTTGGAATCATAACCTGCCAAGTGTCTGGCTCTTGACTGGTAACCTCTCTTGTCGACTTGTGGAAAACTCCATGCCAATTCACCTCGCCTGGGCATTTCCAGCGAAAACTGATGCAACTGATACTCGCCGGCTTTGTTCCATGACAGTGTCAGATATGAGCTGTGAGTTAGATCGACGTTGCCACCCTGAGCAAGACTGACCTCGTTGTGCCATTGCTTAACCAACTCGATCAGCGCATCTCCGACATCCTGTGGGCGGCTCTTGTAGTTTCGCTGATGTATCCCTTTGGTTCTGAGATGATCCCAGAACTTCCCCGCCGAGTTTGACAACTCCAGTGTGACGCGACCGTCCCTCTCGATTCGGTCCAGTTCGCGCCGCATCTTGCATGATAATCCGTACTTCACATCAAGCCGATCCGGGCTTGGCAACAATACATCGAAGATGGCCTTGTTCTCCTGAGCCTGGCCGCCGAGAGCAAGAGCAACAGCGCGTTCAAAATCACGCCAGCCCGGTAGCGCTCTGCCGCCTTTGAGGGCGAGCATTCCCGAGCCGTCCTGGTACGTACTCAAGATAAGACGGAGCCTTTCCACTTCGCGCGGTGTCGGATGCTTAACCTTTTGATCCATCGTCCAGGTCCAACTTATCCTTCAATAACTGGTCTGTGGTAACGCCGAACAGGTTCGCCACCTTGAGTACGAACTCCACTGTAGGCATTTTCTTTCCAGCCTCCAATTCGCTTATGTGCCCATGTGCAATGTACCCCAATGCAGCAGCCAGTTCTTTCAATGTCAAACCTCGCCTGGTTCGCAGCTTGCGTAGTTTCTCACCGAAGCGCTGTATGTTCTGTTCTTGTGATCGTGGAGTTGACAGCTTTCGGGTCATGTGTTATAATGTCTCTAGTAGAGACAGGGTTATGGCACCTAGCCGACTGATACTTGGGAAACTCACATGGCGACCACGAGCAAAAAAGATACCGCCTACAAGATGCTGAACAGCCCTTTCAAGTGGGTCGGCGGCAAATCGCGCCTTCGCAAGCCGATTATTGACTTGTTGCCTCCGCACACTTGCTATGTCGAGCCATTCGCCGGGGCTGCCTGGGTCCTGTTCGGAAAGCCGCCCAGCGATGTTGAAATCCTGAACGACATCGATCAAGAATTGATCGCTTTTTTCCGGGTAGTCAAAGAAAAGCCGGAAGAGCTAATCGCTTCTTTCGAGTGGGAACTGGCCTCACGTGCGGAATTCAACCGTCTTGCGAATCTAGATTCATCGCAACTCACCGATGTGCAGCGTGCCCATCGTTTCTACTACCTGATTATGGCTGGGTGGGGCGGTGAACTCAACTACCCTCGCTTCCAAACCAGCATCACCGATGGCGGGCACGGTAACCGACTGATTGGGGCCTTGAAAACGCTGCGCGAGCGTCTTCAGCCGGTTCACGAGCGTCTGCGTACAGTGATCATTGAGAACCTGAATTGGCAAGAATGCCTTGATCGGTATGATCGATCTGGCACAGCGATGTATCTCGACCCGCCATATCCCGACAATGGAGCCAACTATGCGCATAACATGCGTGAGTGGGCAGCACACCGCGAATTAGCAGAACGGCTTAAGCATACGCAATGCAAGTGGATTCTGTCTTCTTACGACATCCCTGAAATACGCGAGATGTTTGGGAAGCACTTCATCATCTCTGTACAATCGTCATCAGGCATGAGCGTGAAGAAGAATGACAACTCACGTGTGCCGAATAAGGAAGTCCTTGTCACTAACTTCGCCCCGCCCAAGCATCTCCCTCATGGGCAAATCAGACCTTATCAACTTGCGCTGGATTTGGAACACCCCGTCAAAGAACGCAGGTTAGTCTATAAGCGGAATCCATAGCCCTTCATCCGCGCCCTATGTCTCCCTGCTCCAACTTAATGACACGCAATCGATCAGTAGCCAGATCGAGGATGGCGAACGAGCGCGATTCGTGGCGCACACCGCCGAGCGCGCCGGGGTTGATCACGCGCGTCTTGCCGATGCGCTCGTCGCGGCGGCGATGCGTGTGGCCGTGAAAGACGTAGTCGTATAAACCGCTGTGAATGGTCTCGATCAGCCGGTCGGTGAGATGGCCGTGCAGCATGGCGATGGACTTGCCGTCGATCGTGGCCGCGTACTCCAGCCCGAACGTGCTGCCGTTGCCCAACCGCTCGACGGCGCGGCGCAGGTCACCGGGATCGGGATCGACGTTGCCTTCCACCAGGTGCACTTCTAACCCGCTGAGCAGCGGGATCAGCGCGGCATCGGTCACGTCGCCGCAAAACATCACCACGCGGATCGATTCCTTCTCCAGAATCTTCAGCGCTTCGATCAGCCTGTCCCGGTCGGTGTGTGTATCGGAGAGAATGGCGATGTTCATGTTCGCTATCGCCGCGCGCTGGGTTTCCGTTTACCTCGACCGGCCGCCTTGCGCTTAGCCTTCGGCGAGGCGCGCTTGGGCGATGCGAGCCTGCCTGGCCGGGCCGGGGCCGGCCGCGCCTTCGCCTGCTCGCTCAGCCACTCGACCGCGCCCGGCGTGCGCCGCCAGTGGTTCAGGAAGTCGGCGGCATACGCGATCGCTTCGTTCTCGTCGCCCAGGCCGATGTAAGCGGGCAGGCGATTGGGGATACGCTTCTTGCCGGTCAGGTACGCCGGCACGTGTGGATTCTGTTCGAGCGCCTCGTTCAGCGCTTTGCGCGCTTTGGCCGACGCGCCCCCACGGCGGAACTCCAGCAGTGCGCGCGTGTAGGTCCACACGGATGACCAATCGTCGCGATACTTGCGGAGCAGCTGCGCCGCTTCCTCGTCACGCTCAAGGTGCAGCAGCAGGTCGAGCAGCACGTAACGGATACCCTGATTGTCATTCGGGTTCAGGCCCAGCAGTTCGCGGTAGTGCTCGATCGCTTCTTCTCGGCGGTTCAACCGCCACAGGGTATCGGCCAGCCCGTGGCGCGCGCGCATGTACGGGCGCGTTTCCAGCAGGCCCCAGAACTCACCGGCAAAGCGGCGAAAGTATTCCGGGCCGAGCGCGCGCTCTCCGGCGGCCACGGCCTGCTGGTACAATTCCAGGGCGCGGCCCACCGAGCCGGCTTCCTCCTCGGCCAACAGCACGTAAGCATCGGCGCAGTTGGCCGAGATTGACAGGGCCTTGTGTGCCAGCGCGATGCGCTTGGCCGGATTGGATTCTTCCCACGCCTTGTACATCAATTCTTGTGCCCGGTCGAGTTCGGGATCAGGCGATCCGGTTTCGCCACCCATTTGCCCTGCGATCTGCGCCATCATGCCTTCCATCGCCCGGCGATCGAAGAAGGGAGCCTCTTCCTCCTCGTCCTCCTCATCGGACCAGTCAATGTCTTGAACCGGACGTTGGGCCAAAGGCAATTCGCCGGCGGGGTACTTCACGTCGACCCTGAGCGGGCCGGTGTGCGTCGTGATTTCGATCGACATTTCGACCGGCAGGTAGTCGCCGCGCCCATCCGGCTTGAGATACTCGCGCACGAGCCAGGGAATCACTCGCAGCGCAGCCTCGTACCACAGCATGTCGATCAATTCCGGGCGGCGCGCACCGGTCTTCTTGTCGATGACGATCGGGATCGGGTAGGCTTCTTCACCGGCTACGTCCCAGCCGTATTTCTCCATTGCCTCGACATCGTCGAATGCCATCCGGCTGATTCGGTCATAGAACAGTGAATGTGCGCCCACATCGGGGAGGGCCTCCATCGGGTTGTCGGCCTCCATGTGCGATCGGACGACGTCCTCCCAGCGCAGGTAAGTCGCCAGCCCGTACTCGACGCCGCCGTTTCCCATCACCACGGCGTAGCGATGTTTCGGCTCGGCCGGGTGGCGTATGGCGATCACCTGCGAGTTGTTCAAGTATATCCACGGCGCGGCGCGATAGTAATCGGCGGCGGCGGCAAAGACACTCCCGACCACCGCTGGCGTCACGCCGGTCACCGATAGAAGGCCGGGCTGCTCCGGCCCCTCGCCGCGCAAGTGCGATTCGAGATCGTGGACGATGTTCCAGAACTCGTCGGGTGGTTCCCGTTCGATGATCGCCATCTCCAGGTTGGTCTCGGCCAGCGACTGGACCAGTCCCAGGGCCAGGGCGGGCGGGACGATGAGGGTTTCGGGCCGGCGCGGTGGGCCGGCTTCGCGAGCCGGTTTAGATATGGCTCTGAACAGCGCATCACGCACCCGCTCTGGCGTGGGTGCAGACTCGACCAGGTCCGCGTTCAAGATCGCGCCGTCGTCCATGTTTAAGATAAAGATGGCGTATGGGCGGTATGGGGTTTCATCCGGCTGTGTGATCCAGGTGCGGAGTTGAGCGATGGCGATGAGCCAGGTCTCGGACGTTTGAGGCAGCCTGGCGATCGAGCGCGACGATGGAATGCGCGGCATAGACAACCCTTTCTATTGGGGTCTGAATCGGCGGCGCTATGATTATAAGCCATCCGGGATGACTTGTCATCTGAGTGGATGGGCCTTAGAGGGGGATGCCGGGCGACAGAGATGCTATAATCACTTGACTATGGAACTCTCCCACTTCATCCAAATTGCGCGTGGCGACGCGCCTGCCGACCTGGTGCTCAAGGGTGGCAAGGTCGTGAATGTCTTCAGCGGCGAAGTGTACGAGGCCGACGTCGCCATCGCCGACGGCCACATTGTTGGCCTGGGAACGTACGCTGCCCAAGAGACGATTGATGTGTCGGGCAAATTCCTCGCGCCCGGTTTCATCGACGCGCACGTCCACATCGAATCGAGCATGGTGCCGCCGCCGCAGTTCGCGCGGGCGGTCGTGCCACGCGGGACGACGACGGTGGTCATCGACCCACACGAGATCGGCAACGTGCTCGGCCTCGACGGTATCCGCTACATGTTCGACACGGCCAAGTACAACCCGCTCAGTATCTTTGTGATGATGCCATCGTGCGTGCCGGCGACGGGCATGGAGACGGCGGGCGCGGTGCTGCACTGGTACGACATCGCGCCGTACCAGAACGATCCGTGGGTGCTGGGTCTGGCCGAGATGATGAACTTCCCCGGCGTGGTGCACGGCGCGGAAGACGTGCTCGACAAGCTGCGTGCGTTCGAGAAGAGTGTGCGCGATGGGCACGCGCCCGGCCTGAGAGGGCACACGCTGAATGCCTACGTCGCAGCAGGCATCGGCTCTGACCACGAGAGCACCACCGTCGAAGAGGCGCGAGAGAAACTACGGCTGGGCATGGTCGTCTTCATCCGCGAGGCGACGAACGCGCGCAACCTGGAGACACTGCTGCCCTTGATCACGCCTGCGAACGTGCGCCGCATCTGCTGGTGCACCGACGACCGCCAGCCTGCCGACCTGCTCGATCAAGGCCACATCGATTATCTGATCCGCCGCGCGATCGCGCTCGGCCTCGATCCGATCACGGCCATCCGCATCGGCACGCTCAATCCCGCCGAATACTTCCGCCTGCACGATCGCGGCGCGATCGCGCCGGGCCGCCGCGCCGACATTGCCGTGCTCGACGATTTACGCACGGTGCGCGTGTCGATAGTGTTTCGAGGCGGGAGACTCGTCGCCCGTGACGGCGACCTGATCCCTTACGAGCGGCCTCCGCGCAGCATCTTTGTCCGTTCGTCGATGAACGTGCGTTGGGACAAGGTCAACTTCAAAATCGAGGCGAAAGGTCGCAAGGCGCACGTCATCGGCGCGATTCCGGATCAGATCATCACCGAGCATCTCATCGAAGACGTGACGATTGAGAACGGCGAGGCCGTGCAGGATGTGGGACTCGATCTGCTCAAGATTGCCGTCGTCGAGCGGCACACGCACAGCGGCAACCACGCGGTCGGGTTCGTGAAAGGCATCGGCCTGCGCCGGGGCGCGATCGCCTCATCGGTCGCGCACGACCATCACAATAT
>Ga0209323_10002668_pt1 | contig 11854 bp, 11 predicted proteins | sample Rifsed19ft2_FD_184014 | JGI IMG/M metagenome (GOLD analysis project Ga0209323, IMG submission 184014) | Soil microbial communities from Rifle, Colorado, USA - sediment 19ft 2 (version 2) | ecosystem: Environmental > Terrestrial > Deep subsurface > Rock core/Sediment | place: Rifle, Colorado...
AACGGCTTTAGAGGCGATGGCAGCAAAAACGCCGGTTGTAGTTTCGGACACCGGAGGCTTAGCGGAAATCGTGGAACACGACAAAACAGGCGTCAAAGTGTATGCAGGCAATGCGGATTCGTTGGCTTGGGGCATAACCAGAGTTCTCCTTGATTCACGCTATGCTGAATGGATTAAGTCAAACGCCTACTCTAAAGCTAAAGAAGTTTATAATTGGAAAAGAATAGCCATGGATACTAAAGCATTGTATGAGAGAATCTATCGTGAATATGAGGCTGGTTCTTGGAAACCTACGTGAAACCGCACGTTTTTGATATTTCATTGATGTTTTCTCTTGCTTTTGAGCAGCAGAATGTGGATCGGTCTAACCAGTCTTTGCTTCCCCACCAGAAGTTGTCGCTTGACTCGGCGAGCATAAGCCATTTCCAAGCTTGCTGGATAACTGTTTTAGCTTTTTGAGAGCAATCATTACCTGCGGCTTTGACTTTCTCGTCAACTTCGTGCAGTTGTTTGCTTGTTTCTAGAATGTCACTCCATGTTTTCTGCCTATCATCTCCACCGGTCCACTTTAGAAATCTTCCATCGTCAGAGGTGTCTGGAACGTTCCAGCTTCCATCTTCCACAGTGACCGTGTCTTTGGGAGGATGTTCTTTAAGATAGTCGTCGATGCTTGTCAGTTCAATATGCTTGTAATCCGGATTATTCTTTAACAAGTGTAAGAGGGGTTCGAAGAACCATCCCCAGAAGCCTGCGTTTTCCCCTGAGTGGCGGAACCAGCCGTTTTCTCCATCTGTGGCAACTGTTAGCAAAAAGTCTCCGTCATTGTTAGGTTGGATTCTCTGTTCGATCTCCTTTTTCATCCAAGCTGGCTCATAACCGCTTTGCTGGGCTATGCTGATGATTCTGTCTCTTGGAATCACGATTATTCGTTTGCCATTACACTCCACGTAGTGAGGCTTATACATGAGCATGTTTCTGTCCATTTCCTTGTTAGCGTTTAAAACGTGAGGGCTGTCTGTAATCGTCCATTTTATTCCCATCTCTGCTAGGACAGGTATCACTTTCATGCTGAAAGCGAGTTCTGGAAGCCAAAAGCCAGTCGGTTTGCCTCCGAATGTTTTCTCAAAAATTTTAAGGTGCATCTCAATCTGTTTTCGGCGATCTTCTTCTGGTATGAGTGGAAATATGGGATGGAAATAGCCGCAGCCTGTGAAATTGGCTCTTCCCAGTTTCATAGTTTCTATGTACCTGTCCCACAATCCATTCAGTCTGGAATCAAAGCCAGCATCGCGAAGTTCATTCAATTGTTCAATGAGGCTGCCTGTGAAGTTTAACGTTACTTTCGCATTCTCATATTTTTTAAGAATCTCTGCCGGATAAGTGTATGGGTGAAGCGTTTGGTTGAAAACATCCCGGGCCATTTCTGACTCATGTACCGGTCCAGTCAGGTTATATCGGGGTTGATGCATGTGCAAAACTACTGCAAAATAAAGCCTTTGCTTTTCCATTAAATCGCCCTTTTTCAACCTAAATACTTAAGCCAAGTAGATAAAAGCTATTACTGTAAAATGTGATAATACAAAACCGGAGGTGAGCGTTATGTCCAACCTAACAGAAGATCAAATCATAATCCTGAAAACAATTCATGAGATTAGAAAAGCTACTCCAGTACAGCTTGCCCAGAAACTGGGCGACCCCTACACAGTTGGAGATCTAAGTGCCTATTTGAAAGCGCTTGAACATGAAAACCTGTTAAATAAGGTTCAAGAATATCCATTAACATACGAATTATCCATCCTTGGTCTCGTAGCCATTGGGCGTTTACCTGAAAAAGCGAAAAGCCTCGTCTCCTCAGTGCCTTCCGACAAGTGTTTCCTCTTTTACACTGGAATAGGGCCGGACAAGTTTACAAAGATTTCAGCTTGCAGTCTTTCAGATTTCAGAGAGAAGCTTAAGAAAGTAGATGCGAAATCCCTAGAATTTCACATTCCTAGAGGCGACATGGAAAAGTGGGTTAGCGATGTGCTGGAAGATGGAGAGCTTGCGAAAGAAATTGAACGTGTCAAGTCGTTGAGGCTTAACGGTGAGGCGCTTAGAACTCGGATTTTGAAGGTGATAGATTCTCGGATCACCCAGCTAAAATCCACTGTTTAAGCATGCTTTGTGATTGCTGATGCGCGTACTGATCTTGACTTCTGAGTATCCGCCTAAACGTTTGGGCAACGTATCCGACCATGTCAGCACCCTTGCTCATGAACTGGTCAAGCGAAAACACGAAGTGGAACTCGTTGTCTTGGATGATTTGCGGCAAGAATTTGAAGACGTCTCTGGGGTTCATGTTCACAGAGTAGCCAACCCAATCAAGACGCATCCAATGGCCAGCGTGCTTACCTACGCCGTTACAGCATCCGTGCCAGTCGAAGCTGAAAGCTCAAACATCATTTATTTTTACAGGCAACAGCAAAAAAGCATTGATGTTGTGCATGCGCATGAGTGGCCTATGATTTATCCGGCGATCAGTCTGAAACATGCCTTCTATATACCTTTTGTTTTGACTTTTCATTCAATAGAAGGTCACAGGTGTCATGACTCTTTCAGTGCAGTGAGCATTGCGATAAAAGAGATTGAAGATATGGGTATGTGGGAGTCTAATGAGGTGATCGCGAACTCGGGCTGGTTGAAAGATGAACTTTTGAGGTACTATGGCGGTGGACACTGGGGAAAGATGAATGTTGTTTGGCCTGTTGGGAAAGATTGGGTTGATCAGGTGATCTCTATTTACCAGAAGGTTGCTAGGTGAGCCGTATGCGTGTGCTTCATCTCTCTTGGGAATTTCCGCCGAAAGTAATAGGAGGTATAGCTTCACACGTTTTCGACTTGTCACGCGCTTTGGTTCGCAGAGGAATTGATGTTCATGTGGTGACCTGTAACTTTCCAGGCGCGAAAGAATACGAGAACATAGATGGCGTGAACGTCTGCAGGGTGGAAAGTTACGCGGCAGGGGACTCTTTTCTCAGTTGGGCTTTGCGCATGCAGAAGAATATGGAGAGAAGCAGTTGTGATCTTATCAACTTCATCAAGGGTGTCGATTTGATTCATGCTCACGATTGGCTTTCAGGAGTTGCTGGCATCGGATTGAAGCATTTGTACAGAAAACCGTTGATCACAACGATGCACAGCACAGAATATGGGCGAAGGATTGGCATTCACACTGATCTGCAGGCTTCTATCCATGAGATTGAAAATTGGCTGTGTTATGAATCTTGGCGGGTTATTACGTGCTCATATTACATGCGGGATCATGTTGCTCGGCTTCTTCATGTTCCTGAAAACAAAATCTGTGTAATACCGAATGGGGTGGATGTTAACAAGTTTAATTTTGGTTTTGACTATTGGCAAGTCAGAAACAGGTTTGCTCGCGGATCAGAAAAAATTCTTTTGTTTGTTGGAAGGCTTGTTCCTGAGAAAGGTTTGGACACGTTAATCGCGGCGCTCCCTGAGATATTGGGGAATGGCGTTGATGCGAAGGTAGTTGCGGTTGGAGATGGGCCTCAATTGGAAGAGTTTCGGCGAATGGCGAATGAGTATGGGTTAGCCAACAAAGTAATGTTTGTGGGGCATGTTGACGATTGGACGTTGAGGGCTTTGTATCGTGTGGCAGACGTGACCGTGGTTCCTTCCAAATTCGAGCCTTTCGGCATTGTAGCGTTGGAGGCGATGGCTGCCCATTGCCCACTAGTGGTGAGCGCTGTAGGCGGATTAAACGAAATTGTAGATCATGAAGGCACGGGAATGAAGGTTCCAATAAACAACCCTCACGCCTTGGCAGGGGCGATATTGAGGATAATAAGAGATTCTGGATTCAGAAACTGGATAGTGAACAACGCGTATCAGAAATGTTTGTGGAATTATAATTGGAATAATATAGCTGAATGGACGGCTGGCGTTTATGGTGCCGTTTTGCACGAGTATGACATGGGCTCTTGGAAACCCACTTAACCAAGACTGATTGTGGATATTGGCAAGTTAGCGAAATCAACAAGGTATAAGTCAAGATTATTAGTTCGATGTTCAAATAGGAGCGGGCCCGCTGGGATTTGAACCCAGGTTCTCCGGCTTTCTCTCGCAAAGCGCCCGGAGGCTTGCGCATCCCTAACGGGTGATTCGGCGCCTTAATCCGTACTGGGCAACGGGCCCGTGATAGAGTAGGGCGTGATCCCAATTAATTCTTATCCATTGCTCTTGGCAATGATGTGGTTCAATCTATAAATAAGGGAGGGGCTAGAGCCTTCGGAGGATAAGCTTCATGTTTCGATGAGTTCTTCGTTTATCCACCATGCTTTTTTCTTACCTGACTTCTCGCCAGAATAATATTCTATAGCGGACTTTCCAAGTTGTTTCATTGACGTTTTCTCTATTCTTCTAAGCCTGTTCAGAACCAGCCACCTGTTTGTTTTAAGGTACTCAGCAAGTTCAGGCGTGGTTGCGCCTTTGTAATGCATGAGATAATCCATTATTTTCTGGTCTGTCTCGTCCATGCAGAACGAGTGAGGGTCTATCTTTCCCCGATTATATGTAAGAAGCTCCAAATCCGCAAGATACTTCCTTACTTCAGAAAGCTCCTTCTCCATCTTGCCGACTCTTTGCTCCAACTCCAGAACTCTGTCAGGCTTCGGCGTTTTCTGAAGCTTCTCAGCAATGGCGTCCCGAACAAAGTTGCTCCTGTCGCCTTCTGGAACACGCAAAATCATCTCCTTATAGACTTCATCCGGAACCTTTGCAGAAATAACCCTTAACTCGCCCATCCAAACTTTCCTCGCTAACGGGTTATAGCCTTCTTATTATTTCACGATTTCCCCGTTCATGATTGACGTGGGAATAGTCTGCATCTGACCATGAAGGGATAGAACATATAACTCTACAGCGAACTCTAGGAAACTTGCGGAACGATTTAGACATCCATGGAAGCTATCTAGTTTGCCTAAAGGGAACCTAAGTTTTTCTTGTCTTATCCAGTTCCTCGAATCGGTTCTTCACGATTTCGCGGAATTTGCTGCGCAAATCTTCTCCACGCATTTTTTGTTCTCTGATCAGCAAGGTTTTCCTAGCCAATTCCACATCGCCCATACTCATGAACCATGCTTCAAAATCTCCACGGTAAATGTGAAACTCGATCGCTCCCACATCAACTTTTGGAATTTTGTCGCAGAAATCTTGGAGGCTAGCCGCGTGAATTCCCAAGGGCTTTCCCATGTCTGCGTAAAAACGAAAAGACTTTTCTAAAGGCAGATATGCAAGAATCTCTGCGGCTTTTTCTTTGTCGATTTCCGGAAAACCAAGAGCCTTCTTCCCGTTCCTAGTTATGGTATAATAGCCTTTTTCCGGAGATTCAGCAAAACCCATACGTGTCAGCCCTATAATGTGCATCATAGCTGTAGGAAAACCTAGTCCCGTTTCTTTTGCTATATCCATAGCCTTAGTAGGCTTGTCAAGTACCCACATTGTTTCTAGAATTAACCTTTTAAGGTGTGAAACACTCATGCTATACACTCACTTTCTAGTCTATTATATGTACCTAATATGCTTTTCAAATTTTCCTTTCCTGAACTAACCCAAAGATGAATCAACGTCGCTTGCGAAACGGCTTTGAGTCTACTGCAATAGCAATGTGCACCCTCTCTCGCTTCACTCTGTTATTGCTCGCTTTGCATTGAGCCGCCACGAAAATTAGGAAACCTAAATAAGCAATGCTTCTGTAAGCAATAGAACCACTTAGGCTATTCGGAGATTTGGGAAAAAATGAAGATGGCTGTACTCGTCTACGAATATCCACCGAAAATTGTCGGCGGCTTAGGAACTTATGCTGCTGAGATAACGCGGAAGTTTGTTTTGATGGATCATGATGTTACGGTATTCACCATGAACGATGATGCTGGTGATTTGCCCACGCGAGAGATCTGGAGAGGTATAGAAATCCACCGTCCGCTTCATATTGATGTTTCTGACTCGCTTCCGAACGTGGTTGCTGAAGACATAAGAAAATGGGGAAGAGGCATACATCTTTTCTCGAAAATTCTTGTCTACAACTATCTAAGCGCTTCAAAACTCGTTAATGAACTGATAAGAAAAGAGAATTTCAAATATGATGTTGTAATTGCTCACGATTGGCTTTCAGCCATAGGCGGAATAACAATCAAGAAAGAGGCTGATTTGCCTTTTGCATTTCATGTCCACTCTACGGAGAAGGGAAGAACCCTTGGAAACGGTTCAGAAGTTGTAAGCAATATTGAGCTTCAAGCAGGAAAAACGGCAGACATGGTTGTTACGGTTTCTTACGCCATGAAAGATGAACTTACAAAGCTTGGCTTTCCAAAAGAGAAAATCCAAGTCTCCTATAACGGGGTTGACCCGCAGAAATACAGCCCAGAAGCCGTGACTCCTAACCAGATTAAGAAAACCCGAGAGCACTATGGGCTAAAAGACGACGACCTTATGATTCTCTTCGTCGGAAGACTTGTCGGCATCAAAGGCGTTGATAAACTCATCATGGCTATGCCTCATATTCTGCAGAAAATACCCAACGCAAAGCTTGTAGTTGTCGGACTTGGTGACTTGCAGGATTATCTGATTAATCTGGTCAAAGCCACGAAAATGAGCGATTTCGTAAAGTTCCGCTTCGAATTCATACCTGAAGAGGAGCGCATTATCCACTATGCTGCTTGTGATCTTGGAGTCTTTCCAAGCCTCTATGAACCTTTTGGAATAGTTGCTCTTGAAGCAATGAGCATGGAGAAGCCGGTTGTGGTCGGAGGTGCAGGTGTAAGTGGGATGCGAGAAATAGTCATATGTTGCGGTGAAGAACAGTGTGGCTATCATATAGACCCGGATAATCCTTCAGACATCGCTTGGGGGATAACGAGCGCTTTGGAAAGCGCTGATAAGAGAAAGTGGCTTGGGAAAAATGGCAGACGCCGGGTTTTGGAAGAGTTCACTTGGGACAAGATAGCTGAAAGAACTGTTGAATTGTATGGACAAATGATTAAACGTTGATTCTAAGGCTCAGAGAAAAGCCATAAACGCGTTCTCCGCTTCTCAAGTTTTGAGACGCCTTAAATAGAGGCTTCTCCATAAATTAAGATGAAGATACACTGACAATCAGTCGAAGGTGAAACACTTGGAATTCGAGAGAGACAATTTCAAGAAGATGTTTCCAAACCTAGCTAAAGAATTGGGATCTGACGAAAACAAGGTGGGCATAAACTCGGTGCGGGGAGACGATCAATCTGGAGAAAAGGCAGCAGCAGACAGGTTCTCTCACTATACACCTGATGTGATAGATTTTATTCGGCGGTGCGAGACCGAAGAGCAGGCGGAAGAAATAGTAGCTTATACGGAAAAGAAAGGCGAAATAGAAAAGCACTACGCAGAGAAGCTCAGGAAACAGCTTAAAGACAAAGGCGTGAGAAGTTTCGGGTCGAAAAAAGAAGACAATTACTATCTCAAGCACGGCGAACTGTGAAAGCGCGCGCGGCACATCAGACTGTTTTCCCGTAGGCTTAAGCGGCTTTTGCAACATCAACTATGTTTATCTGAGACTTTGGCTATTGTTTTTTCTCTTCCACCAACTTTCTAAATGAGGGATTTTTGATGTGTTCAAGCAAGAATGGGGGGAGACGGATGTCACGAGTGTTTTTTTCCGAAGTTTATACAAATCAGGGTCAGATCAAGTATGTTGATTTCATTGTCTCCGTTTTGATCCGCCATAGGATCCCACCTTGGATGCCCAGGGTACGACCCAAAGGCTTGAGCCGCAAGAGCAACATCTCCTATATCAATTGTGCTGTCATTATTCATGTCGCCTTGGATTCTAACCTTTACGTAGCTTTCTCGTATGTTGTCTGCGGGGTTAATGTCGAATGGAATTCCTGCCACAGCTATTATCGTGTAATTATGGCAGTAGGGCACTCTGGACGTATTCCATGCAAATGTTAGAGTCTGGTTTTCGCTTGGATTGAGATTTGTGGTGTCATTGCCTACTTCTTCGTTTGCCGTTATGTTGCAATATAGTCTCAATTCTACCAGTTCGGTGAAATTGCCTTTGTTTGTTACGGTTACGGTTATGTTGAGAATCTGTCCTTGATAGACCCAATCATGATAAGGAGTAACCTCGGTCACTGCTACATCATGCCCTTCATATCTATACACATTGATAAACTTCCAAACTGTATCGTTTAAACCTTGAGAATCTGTTACAGTCAATGTTACGTTGTGGTTTCCCTCATGAGCGAAAGCCTGTGTCACAATCGGATTTACAGTTGTAAGGTTGTTGCCTTCACCGAAATCCCAAAAGTAACTGACAATCGTTCCATGACCAGGAATCGAACTAGTAGCATCGAATGTTGTTGTCTGATTCACTATTGGAGGTGTGGGCGAATATGTGAAGTTGGCTTTGGGGGGCGGGAGTACAATTTCAACTGTTCCAGCAGATAAGAAATTGTTGTCTCTATCAATTTCATTCGGCACCTCACTCGTCTCTGCAGTAATGTTGTATATGTGCCATGGAGAAAATCCGGTAGTGTTCCAACTCAAACTCAGTCCAACTTCTTCTTCTGGTGGTAGTCCTGCAACCAATTGTCTACTAATGACGAGGTTATCAGCATAGATTGTAACATTGAAGGTTTCCAATACGTCCCCAAGGTTTTCCGCCCCGACCGTTATGCTCACAACTTCTCCAGCATAAACTTTGGGTGGGAACGAGTAAGCATAGGATATCGCGACATCTTCTGGAGGCGGAGGTCGAGGTCCAGGATGCACAGTTCTTTCCACATATATTGTGACATAAAAGCTTCCGGGATAGCCACAATGCGAGGTGACGTAAGGGGTGCCGATGATATTAGTAATACTACTGATATCGAGTGTAGTAAGGGGGAGAGTTTGATCGGGAATACCTAGAACGCAATTGATCCAGAAATCATTGAAATCGAACTCGAGCTCAAAATTCACGTTGAATTTTGTGAAGTAATACTTGAAATCAGAAAGAATAAGCCTGCTGTAGTTTGTTGTCGAGTCGTACTCATCAGCATTAACCAAAAAATCCAAGGTTTGATTATACTCTGACCAATTTAGGTCTGCTCCTTTGACAACGCGAGCATCACCAATTGCACTTGCTTTCGCAGTTATCTGATTGGAACCAAAGGTGAGTTGCGCTATCAAGTAGGGCACGACAGCAAGTGAAATCCAATCTATTGCTGTTTTCAGGTCAGGATCAGGATAAACTTTCTTGATGATATCAAAGATGTTTAACCTTAATGGAAGAAACAGAGGCTCACTACGTGATCCTAAAGGCGTGATGAAAGTCTGACTTCCATCAATATCTGGTCCCAAAAGAACCGTTCGAGGAATACTTAAGCTACCTATATTCGCTTCAGCCCATATGTTTGCTTTGCAAGTCAGCAGCATTTCATCAAAGTCCGGCTTGTCTGCGGGATTCAATGTTGCACGAATAGTGTAGTTGTTTCCAATGACCATTTGCTCCGGGTATTCCATTGTGACGTTTATTGGAAGTCTGAGTCCGAACCGGATATCAATGTCAACGCCAACTGCAAGAAACCACGTGATTTTCCACTTGCCAATTGTAATACCTCCCTCCAAACTCCATTGTTCTTGCCAGTAGGCTAGTGTATAGGTGAAACCCAACATCATCTGCTGTCTTAATACAGTTGTTTGCGTTGTGTTCACATAGTTTATGGGTTTATCTGCGGATGTCAATAATACCGAATTTGCTCTTCTTTCTGAAGCCAGAGCCCCAGACAAGAGGGTAGTCACCGATTGATCCACTTCGTTTGCAGTGGTCAATAGTTCAGATGTCTTCTTGATGAAAGTTTCTGCAATGCAATTCCGTGTTCCGTTCTCGTAGTCAGTGATCATTTCCCTTGTTCCGTTTTTAAAGTCGACCACTTGAACTGTTGCCTTGTTAGATGACGGTTCCAGTGCTTCGGTTGCTCTTACACCAAATATCAGGGGTAACATACTCGCCAGAATCAACACTAGCAACATCCCTGAGATTAATCTCCTCATTCCCTTCTCCCGTTATATTAATTGATCGCATTGGCTCTTTAGCCTTTCTGCATCAAATTACAGAACAAAGTTCTACGTTCTTTTCTGATCAAAGAAAGAAGCAAGTTTGCATGAAACCTCGCTAATAGAAAGCGCGCTTAGATCTGTTCCTTCGGTACCTTCTGTGGCGAATGAGCTGTAAAATGCTTTAATCCGTGTTTTTGCACTCTCCTAATTACGTGAGGGTATAGGATTAGTTCTTCGATCTCAAGCTCCTTGGCTAAGTCTGGACTGATTTGCTTGAGTTTTCGGATGAGTTTCTGCTGGTTTTTCTTTTGCGAGAAGGAGATCATGGCGGATGGGTGGCAACTGACTTTAGCATCTTTTAAGTTTTGTAGCGCCTCTAATTGTAATGCGAATCCTTCTGGTTTGGCTCCAGTGAGTGTTGAGAATTCTTCTTCGTTGCAACCTTTTAATGAGACTCTGACATGAACGAACCTATATTTTGAAAGGCTTTCGGCGTAGCTCTCGTCATAGGCTATGGGTATGCCGTTTGTTTCCAGAATAAAATGATGTCCATTGTCTTGAAGCGCCTCGAGCAGCTGAAGCAAATGCTGCTTGCCTATTGTGGGTTCTCCACCGCTGATCCTCAGCTGCCTCAAGCCGTGTCTTCTACCCAGCGAAACCAAACTTTCCGCAACCTCTATAGAGATGTAGAATACTCCCACATCAGCAGGATGGAGCATCACGCTGTCTGACACCCAGCAAAACTTACACAGTAAACCGCAACCGACACAGTCTGCTGTAACTATGCCGCCGTACCATCTTGCGGGTCTGATACGGTAATATTTCTTCTCCTGCCCTCTAGATCCTTGCCGAGTGACTAGTTTTTCGATCGCAGTATGCCTCTCAACGGGATCATACAATGTCAAGAAAGTGTCCATCCGTCATTTTAAATGCATAAAACCTAGCTTATAGGTTCAGGAGTTATTGAACATTATGTAACGCAGATGGGTAAGTTTGGAGTCCTATGAACGTTGAGGGCTGTCATCCAATCGCGCTAAACCAATATAGCGTGCGTTATTCAGAGCTTGCTGACACATGAGTACGCAAAGTATTTGATGAAAGGCGTAACAATGATGCCTGTGAACCCATTTGGAGCAGAGATTCAAGGTGATCATCGTGTGGCTTATACTGGATGGGAAAACAGAGAAAGCCCTGCATTTGCTTGCTGAAAAATACGGCGTAGATGCGCCCAAGTTAGAGGTTGGTTTGCCTAAACGCCACAAAAGGAGGTCTTTGGGATGTTACAACGGAAAAAACAAGACCATTTCAGTGCTGGACAGCGAGGTCTTTAAGAACCCTTTTGTAATTTTGCATGAATTCTACCATCATTTGAGAACAAACCTCGACTCAAAACATAAAGGAACCGAGAAGTACGCAAACGAATTTGCCGAGGAATTCATCCAAGCTTACAAATTCGTTGCAGCAAGAGACATGCGAAACAATCAATAGAAAAGAACCCAGAAGACCAGTATTCCCTCAATACTATAACAAATTTTCTTAAAAACGCGTATTTTTCAGCAGATGAATTTCAAGTCAGCCGGCTCCTTGCAGATTTTTGGATTCCGCATAATGCCGCGCCTAATGCGCCGGTGAACTGCGGATTTGGAGCGACGCGAAGCCGACAATGCAATGCTTGTTCCAAAGCGCGCGCCATGCCGGGTTGCAATGCCACGCCGCCTGTGAAATAGACGGGCGCAACTACAGAACGGCCCATAAGTACTGAAACCCTTGT
>Ga0209323_10002673_pt1 | contig 11845 bp, 6 predicted proteins | sample Rifsed19ft2_FD_184014 | JGI IMG/M metagenome (GOLD analysis project Ga0209323, IMG submission 184014) | Soil microbial communities from Rifle, Colorado, USA - sediment 19ft 2 (version 2) | ecosystem: Environmental > Terrestrial > Deep subsurface > Rock core/Sediment | place: Rifle, Colorado...
GATTGTGGTCATGGTAATCCTGCTTGGGGTCTATGGGACATCAACTGTCTACCGCAACATGGTCTGGGGGGATAGTGTCGGGTTATGGAAGGACACAGTGGAAAAGGCGCCACGCTCCGGACTCGCCTATGCAGGACTGGCAAATGCCTACAGGGAACGGGGTGATCTTTTTCTTTCCGTTGAGATCGCAGAGAAAGGGGTTTCCATTGATCCTGACAATTATTTTATCCGGATCAATCTTGGCCGGACTTATCAGGTATTGGGGAAGACGGACCAGGCTATAGCGGAATATGAAAAGGCCCTCAGGATTGAACCGGCGAAGGCCATAATCTGGAATGACCTTGCAATCCTCTATAGCCAGAAGGGTGATCTTGAGCATACTGAGATGTATCTGAAGAAGGCGGCGAAGGAGTGGGACGATCTGCCGCACATCCATTTCAATCTTGCCGTTGTAATGGCGGGACGGGGGAAACTGGAAGAGGCGGAGGGAGAGTTTCTCAAGGCCATCCGCCTCCATCCAGGCTATATCCAGGCAAGGTACGAACTGGGCGAGACTCTTGAGAGACTCGGTAAGTCTATTGAGGCTGAAGAACAGTACCGGGAAATTATCAGGATCAGTTCCGGCGGCCCTGATCACTGGTCATCCATATTGGGTGATGATAGAAGATTAGCGGAGAATATCGTAGCTAAGGCCAGGCGCGGTCTTGCCCGTATCAGCAGGTCACAATAGAGGCATGTCTACCAGGGAATGACAATACCATGAATCTCGGGATGGAATGGATAAGGAGATGGCGGTATCGGGATCTACTGGTCCTGTGCCTGTTTGTCCTGGCAGGTATAACTATCTATGTGAACAGCCTCGGCAACCCATTCCACTATGATGATCAACACTATATTGAAGATAACCGGAATATCCGGACGCTCGAAAATATCCCGCGATTCTTTACGAACCCCAGGACGATAGCTGCAGATCCTCAGAAGGCGGGCCATTACCGTCCTTTAGTGGTCACGAGTTATGCCATTAATTATGCCATCGGCGGTCTTAATCCGATGGGCTATCACCTTGTTAATCTGGCTTTTCATGCGGGGTCTGCGTTTCTGGTGTTTCTGATAGTGCAGTCCCTATCCCTCCACCTCTACGCAGCCCTTGCTGCCGGCCTCATCTTCCTCGTCCATCCCTTCAACTCCGAGGTGGTGAACTATCTAACAGCCCGGTCCAGCGTGATGAGCGGATTCTTTTATCTCATGGGCTTTTACTGCTGGGTGAGGTTCAGGGAACAGACTTCGGGCAACTACAGATCTGCCGTCTTCTATATGGCTTCCATCTTTGCCTTTGCATTGGGGATGCTGAGTAAGGAGGTGGTGATTACCCTGCCCATAGTATTATGGTTGTATGACCTTTACTTCGGGGAACGCAGGCACACTTTACTTAACTGGCGTAAGTATATTCCCTATCTCCCATTTATACTCATTGTGGCGATCCCTTATCTGATCATGAGAACCTCATCCTTTGGAGGAGTGCTTACACATTTCAGACGTGGAATAGGGACTCAGATCTTCACGGAATTGCCTGTACTGGTAAAATATTGGAAACTCTTTATCCTCCCCACCGGACTTAATATTGATCACTATGTAGAAACATATAGAACCTTTTTTACCCTGCCGGTAACAGGTTCCGCCATAGTGCTTATTTTATTAATCGCCGTGGCCCTGCTCTCCTGCAGATCAAAGGCCAAAGAATGGAAAATGATATCTTTCTTTACCATATGGTTTTTTGTCGTCATGCTTCCCACAACCCTGATACCACTAAATGCCATATTACAGGAAAACAGGGGATATCTTGCAGTCGTAACCTTTTCTGTATTTGCAGGGATCATGCTGAGTAAACTTGAAATCCCTTCATCAAAGGGCCGTTTGCCCTTAGCCGCAATCATAATACTCTTGCTTATTTATGGCAGTGCAACAGTATATAGAAATAGTATCTGGAAGGATGGTTTGACCCTCTGGGGTGACGCTGCCAGGAAGTCGCCGGGATCGCCACGGGCCTACAGCAACCTGGGAACGGCATTAGCGAGGTCAGGAGAGAATGACATGGCTGCCAGGAGTTTTATCCGGGCACTGGAGCTTGCAAACCCTGAATCCGGCGTTGACCCTCTCAATATTCACTATAACCTGGGGAGTGTATACCAGCAGATGGGAAGACCGGAACTGGCTGTCAGGGAATACAGGGTAGTCACTGAACTTAATCCTGATGACTCACGTCCTTATTACAACCTCGGTGTCATATACCAGCAACGGAATGAGCCGGCGGCCGCTATTGAGGCGTACAAAAAAGTGCTTGAAAGAAATCCTTCTGATTTCAGGACCTATCACAACCTTGGACTTCTTTATCAAAACAGAAGGGATTTCGTACTTGCTGTCGAGTCCTATAAGAATGCCATCAGACTCAACCCTGATTATGAGAAGTCCCGGTTCAACCTCGGAGTAATTTATGAGATGGGAGGAGATTCAGAATCAGCGAGAGATGCGTATATCGCCACTTTAAAACTGAACCCTGACTACCTGCCGGCATACTATAATCTGGGGATGATCTATGAGAAAGAAGGCAATCTGGATATGGCGATAAACGTTTATAAGGAAGCGGCCAAAAGATCCCCTGTGAATCAGACATTCTCCGGGCGTATAAAAAGTCTTGAGGTGGAAAGAGATAAACGGAGATGATTGTTCTATGAAGATAAAAGCGGCATGGATTCTTTGTCTATTCCTTGTCATAGGCGCTCTGGTCTATGGCAATAGTTTCTCAAACCCGTTTCACTATGATGATGCAGTCACGGTGGTGAGAAATAATAACATCCGGACCCTCAGGAATATCCCCCGGTTCTTTACAGACCCACAGACGGCTACTGCAACCTGGCTTCCATCGGAAGCGGGTCACTACAGGCCTCTGGTTGTGATGAGCTATGCCATTAATTATGCCGCAAGCGGTCTTGATCCGGTTGGTTATCACCTGCTCAATCTGCTCTTTCATGTGGGGGCGGCGTTTCTGGTGTTTCTGATAGTGCAGGCCATGTTCACCCCCACCCTATCCCTCCCCCGTGAAGGGGGAGGGAAAAAGGGAGGGGGCACCTCCTCATCTGTTACCTGCGCAGCCCTTGCAGCCGGCCTCATCTTCCTTGTCCACCCATTCAACTCAGAGGCGGTGAACTACATTACGGCCAGGTCCAGCCTGATGAGCGGCTTCTTCTATCTCCTGGGCTTTTACTTCTGGGTGAGATTCAGAGAGCAGGCTTCCGGCAACTACAGTTCTGCCGTCTTCTATATTGCTTCCCTCTTTGCCTTTATGGGAGGTATGCTGAGTAAAGAGGTAGTTATAACTCTACCGATCATGTTGTGGCTATACGATCTTTATTTCCCGAATATTCCGCACTCCGCACTTCGCACTCTGCATTCAGCACTGACCACTTTACTTGACTGGCGCACCTATATCCCCTATCTCCCTTTTATACTCATCGTGGCGATCCCTTATATGATAATCAGAACCTCTTCTTTTGGCGAAGTGGTTCCACATTTCCAAAGAGATCTGTGGACCCAGATATTTACAGAACTTCCGGTGCTGGTTGGACACTGGAAGCTATTCTTATGGCCGGAAGGACTAAGTCTGATGCATGATGCAGAGATCTACCATTCTATAGCCCGGCCGGTAATGCTATCAGGGTCCCTGGTACTCACTTACGCCGGTGTGTCATTATATCTTGCATTTCTTAAACAGTCCCGGTGGCGAATCATCTCATTCTTCATGCTCTGGTTTTTTATTGTCCTCTTACCCACAACAATCATCCCACTGAATATTATTTTTCAGGAAAACAGGGGTTATCTGACCGTTGTGAGTTTTGCCGTAATTGCAGGTTTGGTCATAGAGAAAGTGTTCAGGAAGTGGGGTTGGAAAATATCAGCGGGGGTGATTCTAATCTTGCTGGCAGTTTACTCCGTTGCCACTTTCCATCGTAACACGGTATGGGGAGATGACTTACGTTTATGGAAGGACACCCTCGAAAAGGCTCCGCGCACAACTGATGCCTATGTAGGTTTAGCAGGCGCCTACAAAGAGCGGCGTGACCTGTTTCTCTCCCTGGAGACGACGAGGAAAGGAATCGCAGTGAACCCCGATGATTTTTATCTATGGCTCAACCTTGGCCAGATTCATGAGATCCTGGGAGATACTGATCAGGCTGTCCTGGATTACAAAAAGGCCCTTGAAGTGGATCCCAAACAGGCATACATCTGGAAGGACCTGGCCATGATATACAGTAAGAAGGGGGATATGGAACAAAGCGAGTTATCTCTCAGAGAGGCCTTAAAGTTACGTAATGATGATCCATCCTTTTATTATCACTTGGGCAAGGTAATTGCTAAGAGGGGAAGGCCGGCTGAGGCTGTTGATATGCTTGAGAAGGCTGTCACTCTTCATCCCAGATATATAGTGGCCCGGTTTGAGCTTGGCATGACACTTGAAAAAATGGGAAGGACTGGTGAGGCAATTATGCAGTACCAGGAAATTATCCGGTTAGGTTCGGCAAGAAGGAGATCTCAGCCCCTTATGTCCGGGGAGGATAAGGAGCCAACGCCAGTGGAAAATACTATAGAAGAGACCCGACAACGGCTAAAGGAGCTAACAGCACGATGAAGTTTGAGATGGAATGGATAAGGAGATGGCGGTATCGGGATCTACTGGTCTTTTGCCTGTTTGTCCTGGTAGGTGCAGCGATCTATGAGAACAGTCTCGGCAACCCATTCCATTATGATGATCGGCTCTCTGTTGAAGATAACCGGAATATCCGGGCGATCGGGAACATCCCAGGGTTCTTTACGGACCCCGGGACGATGACTGCAGATCCATCCAAGGCCGGTCATTACCGTCCTTTAGTGGTCACGAGCTATGCCATTAATTATGCCATTGGCGGTCTTAATCCGGTGGGTTATCACATTACTAATCTGGCCTTTCATGTGGGATCGGCGTTTCTTGTCTTTCTGATAATGCGGGCAATGTTAAGGGGTATGGATCAAGTGGTATTGGCGGCGCCGGCTGCCGGCCTCATCTTCCTTGTCCACCCCTTCAACTCCGAGGCGGTGAATTACATTACTGCCCGGTCAAGTGTGATGAGCGGGTTTTTCTATCTGCTGGGCTTTTACTGCTGGGTGAGATTCAGGGAGGGGAAACCTCTTACTTCTATCTTCTATCTTACTTCCCTCCTTGCATTTATGGCCGGTATGCTGAGCAAGGAGGTGGTGATTACCCTGCCGTTCGTATTATGGCTGTATGACCTTTACTTCGGGGAACGCAGGCGCACTTTACTTAACTGGCGCACGTACATCCACTATCTCCCATTTGTCTTTATAGTAGTTATTCCCTATATCGTCTTATGGGTTTCTTCTTTTGGCGGCGCGCTCCCCCCGTTCAATCGCAGCATATGGACACAGATTTTCACCGCGTTGCCCGTCCTTATCCTGCACTGGAAGATGTTCCTGATGCCCCTCCATCTGACACCGGTTCACTATGTAGAGGTATATAAGACCTTCTGGTCTTTTTCTGTAATCCACTCAACCTTTATGCTGATAATTTATGTGGCTATTGCCATCCTTCTTTACCGTATTTTATCCCGTCCGTGCAGGTTGGTCTCCTTCTTCATGCTGTGGTTTCTTATAGTATTATCACCAACAACTATTATACCGCTAAATGCCATATTTCAGGAAAACAGGGGGTATCTGGCTGTGGTAAGCTTTGTAATCCCGGCAGGAGTGATAATGGGAGAACTATGGAACACCGGAATAAAAAAGTTGGTTCTCGCGGGACTTGTCCTCATTATGATTTTCTACTCTGCAGAAGTTGTTCAGCGAAACATGGTATGGAGAGATGATATAACATTATGGAGTGATGCCGCGAAGAAAGCGCCGGAAATTCCCATAACTTACTCGTCCCTGGGGTCAGCTTACAGGAAAGCCGGGATGTATGATCAGGCGATCGGGGCCTACAAAAAGGCGCAGGCTGTGGGAGGGCCGGCATATTATGCCGCCCGCTACAATCTTGCACAAGTTTATATTGCGCAGGAGAGATGGAATCTGGCCGCCCTGGAGCTGGAAAAGGTTAAGGAGGCCCTTCTTGATAATTCACAGAGTCGTGACCGTGATGACCTGGTAACTGTCTATAATGACCTTGAAATGGTCTATGGTAAGTCTGGGCAGTCAGAACTCGCGGAGAAGATATCCAAAGAGGCACAGCGGCGTTTGGGAAAGGTGCCATAGCAGGAGTGCGCAGGAGTGAAATGACAAGCCGGTGCGAAAAAAGTATATGGAGATATATATGGATCCTTGTAATACTCCTGTTTATAGTAAGCGTTAGCGGGACATATTTCAAAGAATATTTTGAGAGGTTAGATCCTGAATATTATACGAGACATTTTCAGATGGGTAGCTACTATTTAAAGGAGGGTGTTTTTGACTTAGCTTCCCGGGAGTTTCAGAAAGCCGTGAAGGCGAGGGCAGAGAGTGTTGACGGCCATTATGGGTTAGCGATAGCTTATCTCAGGCAAGGGAAACTGGAGGAGGCGAGTCAATCTTTTGAGAAGGCACTTGAAATTGCGCCGGGGCATCCGGACATCAGGTATTTCCTGGGGAACACCTATCAACGTATGGGAAAGCTGGAACGGGCTCTGGAGGAGTATCGCGTATTGATAGAGAAAGGTTCTGATTCTTCTGAGGTATTCAACAACATGGGAATGATTCATCTGAAGCTGGGAAATCGTGATAAGGCGCTTCAGGCCTTTAAGCAAGCACTGGAATTGAAGCCCGATGATTATCCGGTCCGCTTTAACCTGGCCAATCTCTACGAGGCGGAAGGGAAGATCGAACTTGCGTCAAACGAGTATAAGTTTATTAAAGAGAATGCCTCCGGCAAGCCTGAGACAGAAAAATTTGCGAGGGATGCTGCACAGCGCCTGGCTAAATTGAAAAAATAGGGTTCATTCGTATCGGCCGGGACCGCTGGAGGTTAAACCTGTCTCGTATAATCCGATTTGCGCCCGAAGGGAGTTCGCCAGTGCAATGTTGGATTGGGCGGAGGCTAATTGCAGGGCTTGCCGGGCAGCCGTCACCGCTTCGGAAAACCGCCCGGCTGCTGCATAGGCGGCGGCCAGTGTCCCGATGATGACCGGGTTCATCCCACCGGAGAGCCGGTCCGCCTGCTGGGCCAGCGCAATAGCCTCACGCACCCGTCCCCTCTGGATAAGTATATTGGCAAGGTTGTTACAGGCACCGGCATCGTCGGGCTGGAGTTCGAGAGACCTCTGAAAGTGTGCAATCGCCTCATCTAACATCCCCTTTTGGTGAAGAGTAAATGCAAGGTTGTTATGGGCATTCACGAAGCCGGGTTGAATTTCGAGGGCCCTTTCGAAATGTACAATCGCCTCATCCACACGCCCCATCTGGCGTAAGACGCTTCCAAAGCTATTGTGGGCCTTTGCATGGTCGGGTTGAATTTCGAGGGCCCTTTCGAAATGGACAATCGCTTCATCTGCACGCCCCATCTGCCGAAGGGCATTGCCGAGGTTGTTATGGGCATTCACGTGTTCGGGTTCGATTTCGAGGGCCTTTTGGAAGTGAGTAATTGCCTCGTGCGTTTGCCCCTTTTCAAGGAGAATGCCGCCGAGATTGTTGTAGACCATAGGGCTGTCGGGATTCCCGGCAAGGGTCGTCCGCCACAGCATTTCTACGTCGGTGTACATTCCGCATTGACGCCACGTCAATCCCCCGAGCATTATCAGCAGAATCCCGCATATCACCGGCGCCAACAACGGTTTTCTTTCCCCAAAAGATCGCAATCCAATGGTAATCCCGGCAGCTATCAGCGCGATGGGTCCGATAATCGAAAAATACTGCCAGTGGTCTGCTACCATAGAATAACGCATGAAATAGATGTTCAGGAACCCGAGTACCGGCAGGAGCATCACCACAAAATAACCGAGGCCTGACAGCCATGCTTTTCCCCACCGCCTCCGGTAATGGAAGCAGACCAAAAAAACCATCGTTGCCAAAAATACCGGTACATACGACAGCAGATTTGCTGCGTCAATCTTCCACCTCGGATAAACGAAGAGCAGATTCAGCGGGATCACCGCCTTGTAGAGATAGAACCAGACTGCCCATCCGGCCCCGGCGAGCCGGGAAAAGAAACTGTCGTCCCGCACAATTTCAGAGCCGATGGATAGATGATATTGAAACCAGACAGTGATCAGAGCCATGACTGTTGCCGCTCCGAAAAAAGGAATGCTGTGCAGCAGGTCCCGTCGTTCCACCTTCCCCTGCCGCCACCAGGCAAGGCCCAGAAGCACAAACGGAAGAGGAGCCACCGCCGTCTTGCTCAACAGGGCAAGGACGAAAGCACCCGCGGCAACGCAGTACCACAGTCTTCGGCCCGTATCCTTAAATCTCAGATACCAGAGGAGTGTCAATACGAAAAAGAACATCGCCAGCGTATTCTTCCGTTCCGTGATCCAGGCTACCGATTCGACGTTGACCGGATGCACGGCAAAAAGTGCTGCCGCGAGCCAGGCCCCCGGAATTTTAAGCCTCACCAACACCCGCCACCATAGGAGCGAACTGAGAGCGTGTAAAAACAGATTGACCAGATGGTAGCCGAGAGGGTTCTTTCCCCACAGCCGCCATTCGAACCACAACGTTGAGGAGGTGGCCGGGAAGTAATCAGGAGATGAAGCGGTGAACCAGAACCGGTACAAACCATCCGGCATACGGATCAGGGGATTCTCGAGCAGAAATTTATCATCGTCCCAGATGAATCCGGCATGCCACACCGGAAGGTATGCTGTTACTGTGATTGCCACGAGGAAAACCCCCCAAAGCCAGGGCTGATTCCACGAAGAAAAGCCGGTCCTGCCTCCGGCCGCTGCTCCGGTACCCGGCACGAGCCCGAATCTCATGATTCAACCTCCAGAGCACGACACACCTCAGCGAAGACCTGATCAACGGTGATGGCCTGCATGCATAGGTTATTAAGGCATGGCGATTGACGATTGTTGTATGCATTGACGCATGGGCTGCACACAATACCCGCCCAGAGAACGGTGTTCCGCGGCGTACGCGCAGCAAATAATGCCGGTGTTTCCGGGCCGAACAACGTGACAACACGAACCGGCGTGAGCGTCGCGAAATGCGCCGGGCCGCTGTCATTCGTGACGAGGACTTCGGACAGAGTGTAGAGGACGAGCAATTGACGCAGTGTTGTCTTGCCGGCCAGAGAGAAACAGCGGTCCGAGGCAACCTGTCTGACCAGTTCAGCAGCAGCTTCCGCCTCTGCAGGAGCTCCCGTAATCGCGACATAAATTTCCGGGTATTTCGCCACCAGCCTGCGCGCCAATGCCAGGTACCGGTCATTCGGCCACCGTCGCAGTGGCAGAAGATCGCTGGCATTGGGGTTGATCAAAATCAGCAACGGGTTTGCGTCAGCCTCACGGCACAGTATTTCCCTGACCTCCGCTACTTCACCGGGGAGCGGCACAAACGGCTCCGGTTCATCCATCGCTGTCGGCGGCGGGAGATCTAACGCAGGCAGTATCGCCGGATCGCGAAGAACGGCTTCAACCAGAGTCAGAAAAGTCTGGCTGGTGTGGATATGTGAATTGTAGAGGAGCCGGTGCGTCATCAGATCTCCGCGGTACGGACCGGCTCCGAAAAAGGGGTGAAAACCAGCGCGGCTACGCGCACTACTCAGAAAAGCCAGCGCTGCTGAACCACGCGAAAAGAATTCCATATCTACAGCGGCGTCGAGTTTCAATTCGCGAAGACGCCTGATGGCCGAAAGTCCACCGAGGACTATTCCCGACAAATTTTTGAAAGAAACCGTGATGACGTTCTGTTCCGGGATGATGCCGAGCAGATCGAGGATGAACCGGTTATCATCAAGCGTGATAAAGTATACGTTCTCGCGGCCCGCGATCTCGACTGCCCGACGCAAGGCCAGGGATGCCAGTACCGTTGATCCCTGTTCGGCCAGTTTTACGAAAAGAATTCTCCGCGGTGGGAGAAAGCAAACCGGCGGCCGGCGGCCGAAGATAACACGCACTACGGTGAGCACGAAGCAGAGTGGAACACCCAACCACCGGTCAATCAGTTGAAGAGCCCTGACATTCATAGATGAGGTGTTTCTGATGCCTGCTGCCGGCACAGCACACAGGATTCCGTGCAGAATGGCCAGACCTCTCCGTACGCACTGAGAATTTGCTTCATTTAAGTTAAGATAACAGAATGATATTTAGCCGTCAACAGGAATGTAACTCGTTTTTTATTCGATCCTTGATCGTACATGGCGATTACCCTATAATGTTTCCACAGTAGAGATGGATTTGTAATCTGTCAGGGAAGGAAGGGTCATGGCCACATGTTTGATGAATAAGGACTTCTGGAAATCTATGGCGCTGATCCTTTTTCTGACGGTGGCAGGATACGGTTTTCTCTGGGAACCGGGTAAGACACCTTACTCCCCGCATTCCGATTTCATTGCCGAGCATGTCTCAACCAAACAGGTCCTCTACGACTCCATCCATCAGGGCCAGGGGATCCCCTTCTGGCGAAACGATCAATTTTCCGGTTACGCCGGACTGATCAATCCCATATCCCAATTCACCTATCCTCTCCACTTTCTGTTCTATCTGATGCCTCCACTGGCGGCGGTGGGGGGGACCTTCTTTCTCCACTTCTTAGTCTCCGCGCTGGCTTACTATGCCGTCGGAGCGTCAATGGGGCTGGGGTTCTGGCCGCGTCTGATGATGGCAGCGGCGGGACTGTTCAGTTTCAAGCTGATTGTCGCCGTCTATGCCGGATGGCTCCCCAACATCCCGGTGATCGTCTGCCTGCCGTTGCTATTTGCGGCGGTATTTTATCTAGTGAGGAAGCCGTCCCTCGCTTCATCACTGATACTGGCCGCCGCCGGCGGACTTTGCCTTCACACCGGCCACCTGCAACTCCTCTACTACGCTTTCTGGTTCCTGCTGGCCTGGCTTCTGATCCACGTGGTCAGGCAAGTTCGGACAAAAAATACCGGAGCGCTGGGGCCACTGGGTTTGTATCTGACGATTGGCGCTGTCCTGGCAGTCGGCTTCTCCGCTTATCTCCTCTGGCCGCTGGCGGCTGAGGCTACGCTGATCTCCCGCAGCCAGACCGACTATCTTTTCTTCCTCGGCGGTCATTCTATTGAACCCCGGCATCTCCTCACGTTTTTCTTTCCAGAGGTGCTGGGAACGCCTCTGGACGGGAGCTACCAACGCCGGGAGTTATGGGAAGACGCCGCCTATTTCGGCCTGATTCCTCTGCTACTGGCAGTAGTGGGGACAGTATTGGGGTGGAGACGGGCGGACACGAAGTATCTGGCGGTGAGTTTCGCGGCTACTGTGCTCCTGTCAATGGATAGCCCGGTCATTCACTTAATTTATGACTATCTGCCCGGATTCAAGCTCTTCCGCATCCCCGGACGGTTTCTTTTCCTCAACACGTTTTTTGGCATAGCTCTGGCTGGCATCGGCCTGGAGGCGCTCATGGAGCGGCTGAAGCGGAAAATAGCAGGATTCAAACTTGCTCCCCTCCTGTCCGTCATGATAATCACCCTGATATCCTTCGAGGGGATAAGCTACGCTTGGCGATACCTCACGATGGTTCCGCACGAAACGGCGGTGCCGCACACCGCATACCAGAGATACCTGTCTCAGGACCGCTCCCTCTTCCGGGTCGCGCCGCTTTTCCGTCCGACCGTCTCCTACGGCTGGGCTGCGCCAATGGGGCT
>Ga0209323_10002675_pt1 | contig 11842 bp, 12 predicted proteins | sample Rifsed19ft2_FD_184014 | JGI IMG/M metagenome (GOLD analysis project Ga0209323, IMG submission 184014) | Soil microbial communities from Rifle, Colorado, USA - sediment 19ft 2 (version 2) | ecosystem: Environmental > Terrestrial > Deep subsurface > Rock core/Sediment | place: Rifle, Colorado...
GGCACGTCATACTGGACAACCCGGGCGCAAAGCACGTCGACGCCATGGCGGATTCGGTGGAGAGGGTGGGCAGGCTCGACGAGGCTGCCATGACATTCAAAACGCTCGGCTTTCTCCGCTCCATCGGCATGATACCCATGGGCATCAAATTGGAGCTGCACGGGAAGATGCCGCATCCGTATTTACTTCCCCAGATAGAGAAGATAGACGAGGTCAGGAAGATATACGGCGAGATGGACAGGAAGGCCGGGAGAAAGCCGCGGAAGAAAGAGGAGTAGGGGATTGGCGAAACTCAGATACGCGTATTATCCGGGCTGTGTCTCCCAGCACATGACAAGGGAGACGGACGACTCCACGAGGCTCGTCGCAAAGATGCTCGGCATAGAGCTCCATGAGATGCCCAAGGCCAGCTGCTGCGGCGCGGGGCTTCTTACGGACTACGACTATCCGCTCTATATAGCGCTCAACGCCCGCATTTTCGCCGAGGCGGAAGCGATGGGCATGGACATCCTTACCATCTGCTCGACCTGCCTCATGGTGATGTCCACCGCGAACAGGGACCTTAAGAGAGACCCGAAGCTCCTCGATGAGACAAACGGGGTGCTCTCCAGGACAGGCCTCGTATACAGCGGAAAGGTGGAAGTAAAACAGCTCCTCTGGGTGCTCGCCGGGGACTACGGCCTTGAGAACCTGAAGCGTCAGGTCAAGAGGCCGCTCCACTGGATCAAGGCCGCGCCCTTCTACGGCTGCCACAGCCTGAGGCCTTCCGACGCCCTCGGCTTCGACGACCCCGAAAAACCATGGTCGCTCGAGGCGACGATAAAGGCGCTGGGAGCGGAGCCTGTCGAGTACAGGGGCAAGACCAAGTGCTGCGGCTTTCAGGTGGATCTGGTCGCCGAGAAGACGGCGGAGAAGATGACCGCGGTGAGACTGCTGGACGGGAAATCAAAGGGCGCAAACTGCTTTGTCACCCCGTGCCCGTTCTGCCATATAAACCTCGACAACTACCAGAGGCTCGCGGAGAAGACCGTGGACAAGAAGATAGAGATGCCTGTATTCCACCTCTCGCAGCTCGTCGGCCTTGCGCTGGGTCTTACCCCCGGGGCCCTCGGCCTCGGAAGGCACCTGGTCTCGCCCGAGAAGGTCGTAAGATAGTTATCTGTTTTGATTTAAACGCGAGGCAAAATCTTCTGAGTTGGCAACTCTGTTTTTTCTTTGCTTCTTTCTTTTTTTCAAAAAAGAGAGAAGAGCCTTACCTTTGGAAGACCCCCGTGAGCCTCGTCTCGGCGAGCACGTGCCCCCTTACGGCGCGCTCCACCTCGCTTTTCTTCGCGCCGTCCGGCAGTCCCAGTGACGGCACGTCAATGGCCTTCAAAACGAAGTTGTATCTATGCCTGCCGTGGCCCTTTGGAGGGCAGGGGCCCCCGTAGCCCGTCTGCCCGAAGTCAGTAAGGCCCTGCTTTATGCCGTTGGAGCCCGAGCCGTTGCCTATGCCCCTTTCAAGCTCCCTTACATCCGAAGGAAGGTCGAATACCACCCAGTGCACGAACGTGCCCATGGGCGCGTCAGGGTCCTCCACCACGAGCGCGTAGCTCTTCGTGCCTTCGGGCGGCTCCCCCCATTTTATGAGGGGAGAGAGGTTGTCGCCCTCGCAGGTGAACTTCTTCGGTATGGGGCCGCCTTCCTTGAAATCCGGGCTCTCTATCCGGAACACGCCTTCACCTCCATGTGAGTCGAATATCCAGATTAGCAAAAAACCGATGATCAGAAAGGCTCTCTTCATAGAGTTCCCACGCCTGAATATAGATTTTATCGGCAGATGCGCTTTTTGCAACTGTACCATGTGACAGGACTGGCAGGTCGTGGAACGCGACTTGGGCGGCGGAAAAGTCCCGGGAAGGACTTTTGTTCTTGAATCGCCTCCTTCATCCAAATTATTATAATCATTATACCGGAATACCGGAGGCTCAGGGTGAAGGTACGTTTCATAATCAATTCGCATGCAGGCCGCTCAGGCAAGTTGAGGCGTCTTTCCGAGGCCGTAAGAAAGACGCTGCAGCACGAGTCCGGCATATTCGAGATAAAGGCCGCGGCTGACAGGGAGCATGCGGCGAGGCTGTCGGCCGAGGCGGCCGAGAAAAATTACGAGGTCGTATTCGCCTGCGGCGGCGACGGGACCATAAACAGCATCGCCGGGCCGCTTGTGGGCACCGAGACCGCTCTCGGCATACTGCCCGCGGGATCGGGCAACGCCCTTGCCGCCTCGCTCGACATTCCATTTGACCTGGACGGCGCCATCGGCCTATTGAAGTCAGGGAGAATAAGGGCGATGGACGCTGGCTTGGCGTGCGGCAGGTATTTCTTCTCCACCGCGGGCTTCGCGTTCGAGGCCCATCTCAGCAGGCGATATGACGATGGCCGCCTTTCGAGCAGGATAAGGGGCATAGCGCCATATTTTCCGCTCGCTTTGCTTGAATACTTCCGCTTCAGGCCTGGCGAGGTCGTCCTCACGGTCGACGGCAGCGCCATAGAGGGCACCCCGCTTCTCCTTACGGCGGCGAATACGGGGCATTTCGGCGGCAACGCGGTCATAGCCCCTCAAGCCCGCATGGACGACGGGCTCCTGGATTTCGTCTTTATTCCGAAGACCAATATCCTCGGCGCCCTCTCCCTCGGGTTGAAGCTCTACAGAGGCGCCATAGCCAGCCACAAGGGCCTCAGGAGCGTGCGCGGCAAAAAGGCCCTCATCAGGGGCAGGAACATGGGCGCGGTACACGTGGACGGAGAGCCCTTTGAATGGGAGGGCGACATCGAAGTTTCCATCCTCCCGGGGATGATAAGGGTGCTGACGCCCTGACTTCTGTAACCCTGCGTTTTTCCTTGAATTTTTTAGAGCAAAGTAGTTGAAGTGAGTTCCCCTTTGCGGTATCATGTGCCCATGATACCGCTTGACCTCAAGAGGGAGCGCCCGGTCCTAAAGGTAAAGGAGGCGCTCCGGGGGCGCTCTTTCTCAGAGCTGCCCGAGAACGAGAAGCTCCTTGTGGCGTACAGGCACTTGGAGGAGCTCCGCCAGATAAACGGCGGCTACGTGGCGTCCGACTACTGCGGAGACAAGGGCGGGGACAGGTACAACGTCTTCTGGCTCCGCGACATCATGTATGCCACGTATGCCAACGAGTACGTAGGCGCCTATGACAAGCTCATCGAGAGCTACAGGCTCATCATAAGGATATTCCAGAAGTACAGGCACAAGATAACGAGCGGCGCGAGGAAGCGCCATTACCTCGGGAGCTGCGCAACAGAGGCCATACACGCCCGTATACACCCGGTGACCCTCGAGGAGATAACAAGTGAATGGGGCCACCACCAGCTCGACATCTTCGGCCTCTTCCTCTACAAGACCGGAGACCTCATCAAGAAGGGCCACAACGTAATCCCCACCGACCAGACCGAGATACAGATACTGCTGCGCGATATAGTCCTTTATCTAACGACCGTAAGATGGCACTCGGACCCTGACTTCGGGGTCTGGGAGGAGGGGCCGGAGCAGCACGCCTCGAGCATCGGCGCCGTGCTCGCCGGCCTTACCATGTGGCACGACGACGGGTACTACCATTACAAGTACAAGAGCCACATCCCCATACACCACTACCTGCCGGTGCCGCAGGAGTTCATAGAGCAGGGGAGAAGCACGCTTGAGCGCCTCCTGCCCTCCGAGTCCGCCTCGCGCCCGGTGGACCTTGCCCAGCTGAGCCTTATATGGCCTTATTATATTATATCCGACAGCCAGGCCCTGCAGGTCATCGCGAGCGTAGAGAAGGACCTGGTGAGAAAGAACGGCGTCATAAGGTACGCCGGGGACCTCTATTACAACTCGGACAGGACCAGCCCCCTTGGCAACGAGGCCGAGTGGCCCCTGGGGTTCGCGTGGCTCTCGATAGTATATTCGCAGCTTGCCATAAAGGCGTTGAAGACGGGCGCGATATTCGGCCCGCCCATTGAGTACATCGTAAGGGCCGAGCAGTATTTGAAGAGGCTTGAACAGGTCATGACCGCCGAAGGGCTCGTGCCCGAGCTATACACAGCGGGCAGGCCGAACTACAACGTGCCGCTCGCGTGGGCCCAGAGCTTCTACGTCGTCGCGCGCCAGAATCTTAACAGGGTGCGCGAGAAGATGGGCCACCGTTAAGGGGTCCGCCCTGTTTTGCCTCGCGTCCATTGATCCGGAATGAACCCTATAGCTTTCAGGGCTACTCTTATAAATATCGTGGGCAACACGGGCCTCTTTGCATTGAAGCTCGCGGCAGGCCTCGCCTCGGGCTCTATCGCCCTCATTTCCGACGCCCTCAACTCTCTTAACGACATAGCCGCGTCCATCGCCGTCTTCGTCTGCGTCCGGATATCCGATACACAGGCGGACGAGGGGCACCCGTTCGGCCACAGCAGGGCAGAGCCCATAGCGGGCCTCATAATAGCCGTGCTCGCCGGTATTCTCGGTTTCGAGGTCATAAGGGCGGCCGTGGAGAGGATAATGGAGGGCACGAGCGCGCAGGTCGGGACATTTGCGCTCGCCGTGCCTGTCATCACCATGATAGCAAAGGGTGTCATGTCCTGGCACTTCAGGAGGGTCGGCAAGATGTTCAACAGCCCGGCCCTGAACGCCACGGCGGTAGACTCCCTCATGGACGTGGTCATCGCCTTTGCCGCCCTCGTCGGTCTCGTCGGGGCGAAAGTCGGACTTGGCTGGCTCGACCCCGTCGCCGGTTTCGTGATAAGCATCTGGATAATCTACACCGGATACAGGATAGGCATGGAGAACATCGCCTATCTCATGGGGCAGGCCCCTGAGCCGCATCTCCTGAAGGCGATCAAAGAGGCGGCGCTCGCGGTACCTGGCGTGAAGGGGCTTGGCGGCGTCAAGGCCCATTATGTCGGCCCGTTCATACACGTCGAGATACAGATACGGGTCGACAAGGAGCTCCCGACGGTAGAGTCCCACGCGATAGGAGAGGCGGTCTCGAACAGCGTTGAGAGCATAAGCACCATCGAGAAATCCTTTGTCCACATAGACCCGCTCTGATATCATCGCCGCATGACCCCCGCCCTTGACAGCTCGCAATTCAAGGCCGTTGCCTCGAACGCAAGGTGCCTGCTCGTCGTGGCAGGGCCAGGCAGCGGCAAGACCAGGGTCCTCTCTGCCCGCTTTGTGCGCCTTGTAAAGGAAGGCGCGGACCCGGGCCGCATACTCGCCGTCACCTTTACCAACAGGGCGGCCCGGGAGATGAAGGAGCGCATCTCTACCGAGCTTGGCGGGAGAGCCCCTCTCAACATATCCACATTCCATTCGCTTGCCTTGAGAATCCTGAGAAGACAGAGGCCTGATCTCAGGCTCATAACGCGCGTTGAGGCAAGGGCGCTCCTGAAGGAGCTCGGCGCTTTAGAGCCCGACAAGGCGCTCGACAGGATATCCGCCTTCAAGAACGGGATGCGCGGAGAGGGCGGGATGGACCGTCCGCTCTTCGATTCATATTCACAGAGGCTCAAAGATAGCAGGGCCCTCGACTTCGACGACCTTGTGCCCGAGGCAGCCAGGCTCATCGAGCGGCAGGGCAACCCGCCGTTCGACCACGTCATGATAGACGAGTACCAGGACATCAATCCCATGCAGGCCGCGTTCGTAAAGGCGCTCTCAATAGGGGTCAAAAGCCTCATGGCAATAGGCGACCCTGACCAGGCCATATACTCCTTCAGGGGCTCTTCCATAAGGTGTTTTCTCGACTTTGAGCGGGAATACGAGGACGCGGAGCGCGTATGCCTCTCGAGGAACTACCGTTCGGGCCGTACGATAGTCGAGGCCTCGAGGGCGCTTATCTCAAATAACAAAGAGAGGCTTGATAACGACATAAGGCCCGAGATGGAAGGCGGGTCTATCACCGGCATCGAGTTCGGAGACGAAAGGGAGGAGGCGGCCTTTATCATAAGAGAGGTCGAGAGGCTCATGGGAGGCCTCACGAGCCTCACTGCCTCTTACGATACCGGACACAGGTTCTCTGATTTCGCCGTGCTCTGCCGCACAAACAGGCTCTCAGAGCATATCGCCGGGGAGTTCGGCCGCTCGGCGATCCCCTTTCACCTTGTGAAGCCTCCGGGCCCGGCATTAGCGGGATTCTTGCGGTCGATGAGGGGCCGCGAGCTGCCGGAAGGCGTCGAGGCTGTTCATTTTTTGAAGGAAGAGGGCCTGAAGGCCGGCATCGAAGGGGAGTGGCTTGAAGGCATATCGCCTGGAGCAGGCGAGGAGACTTCCCTGGACGCCATCGTCGACGAGCTCATGCTATCCATTCCATCCGACAATATCGATATCAAGGCCGACAAGGTCAACATAATGACCCTGCACTCTGCAAAGGGGCTTGAATGGCGGTGCGTCTTTCTCGCCGGCGTCGAGGACGGCCTTGTCCCAATGAGGCTCAAGGGCGATTGCGACATCGAAGAGGAGAGAAGGCTCTTCTACGTGGGCATGACCCGCGCGAAGGAGCGGCTTTTTATCTCGCGCGCCAGGACGAGGCGCGTATGGGGCGAGCAGAGGGAGGGGAAGTGGTCGCCATTCATCGACGAGATACCGGCGGCGCTGATGGATAGGAGGTCGGTTGAAAAGAAGATGCCTCAGCGGAGGCCCGTGCAGAAGGGGCTGTTTGAATAAAGCTCTTGACAACACAGGCAGTTTTGAAGTATATAAGCATATACTTATATGGATGCCATGAAAAAATCAGCCGAGCTCTTCAAGCTCCTTTCAGTCGACAAGAGGATAGAGATTATAGAACTCCTGAAGAAGAAAGATTCGTGCGTGAACGGAATTGCTGAGGCGCTTGGCGTCACCCAGTCTGCCGTATCTCAGCACCTCAGGGTCCTGAAGTCCGCCGGGCTCGTCATTAACAAAAAGGACGGCTATTACGTCTATTATTCGCTGAACAGGGACGCACTGGAGGCATGCAGGCAGCGGCTCAACAGGATATGCGCGTGCGGCTGCCTTGAGGGCGGCAAGACCGGAAAATCATCAAAGTGCTCATGAGTTTTTTTGTGATTTATATAAGTATATAAGCAAATACTTATGGAGGTGGCGTCATGGAGCTGGAAAAATCGGATGGAGCGGTCGAAGAAATAAGCGTCGCGACAGGGGACAGGCAGCCATTGGCCGGCGCGTGCTGCTGCCCGCCCCTTGCCCGTGTAAAGGATGATTGCCCGGTGGAGCCAAAGGAGGGCGGGAGATGAACTGGATTGGGCAGTTTTTGCTCTGGTTCCATGCTGCTTCCGCGATAGTTTGGATAGGAGGCATTTTTTTCATGATGGCAGTTGCCGTTCCTCTGGCCGGTCCGCCGGTGGCGGGCGCTCTCGGCAAGAAGTTTTCCGGCATTGCGGACTGGTGCATCGCTTCTCTTGTCATTACCGGAGCTGCGGCTGTCTTTTTTGAGGGCTATTTCTACGCCCCTGTTCAGCCGCTTCCGCTGGTGAAGCTCTTAATGGCGACGGTTATGATTTCGGTGCATTACTACAGGGGAAAGGTGCTGGGTCCTGAAATTTCTAAGGCCGGCGATGCACAAACTGCCCGGCTGAAGCGCCTTTCGGCTAACCTGGCATGGTTCAACCTTGCGCTGGGCTTTATTGTCGTATTCGTAAGCATGGTGTTGGCTAAATCTTAGCCAACACCCCCTTGTTGACCTCCTCGACCTTCCTCTTCCCAAAGATCGCCTCAACCAGCCTGAACGCGAACTCCATCGCGGTACCCGGCCCCTGGCTCGTGATGATGTTGCCGTCCATCACGACCCGTTCGTCGGAGAGTATCTCGTTTTTAAGCTCATGCCGCACAGACGGGTGGCTCGTTACTGTCCTGCCCCTTGTTACGCCTATTGCCGAGAGCACCGTCGGCGCGGCGCATATGGCGGTCACCAGCTTCGACCTTCTCATTAGCTCCTCCACGGCTGCCTTCACGAACTGGTTCTTCTTGAGGTTCTCTGTCCCAACGGCACCGCCGGGAAGGAATATCACGTCATAGTCCACGCCGGCGTTGTCCATCACTGTCTCAGGCAGGACCTTTATCCTGCTCCTGCCCTCTATTGGTCCGGGCACGGTTCCGGCTACGACGACGTCAGCCCCGGCCCTCCTCAGTATGTCGACGACGGTAAGGGCCTCTATCTCTTCAAAGCCAGGCGCAAGCGGCACAAGGACCTTCGGCATATTTCGGCTCCTTTGGGGCGGATTATTTACGGAGATTATACAATCGTTTCATGAATCGGTCAAAATACGAAAACGGGTCGTTCTTAACTGTTTTTTCCTTGCTTCTTTCTTTTTTTAAAAAGAAAGGAGGGGCTTGCGGTTTAATCCAATTGGGATAAGATTTTAATAGGAAAGGAGCGTCTTATGGCCAACCATGTAAACCATCTCAAGGACCAGAAGAGCCCTTATCTGAAGCAGCACGCGATGAACCCGGTCGACTGGTATCCCTGGGGCGCCGAGGCCTTGCGCAAGGCCAGGGACGAGGACAGGCCCCTCATCATAAGCATCGGGTACTCCTCATGCCACTGGTGCCACGTTATGGAGAGGGAGTCCTTTGAGGACGGCGAGACCGCCAGGATAATGAACGAGAACTTCGTCAGCATCAAGGTCGACAGGGAGGAGAGGCCTGACCTCGACAGCCTTTACATAAAGGCGGTGCAGGCCATGACAGGGCGCGCGGGCTGGCCGCTTACGGTATTCGCCACGCCCGAGGGCGTGCCTTTCTACGGCGGCTCGTATTTTCCTCTGGAAGAGAGCTTCGGCATGCCTTCCTTCAAGAAGGTGCTCCTCGCGACGAGCCTCGCCTACAGGAAGAACAGGAAGAAAATAGAGACCGTTACCGCTGACGTGGAAAGGATATTGAGCAGCAGGGGCGTGATCGCCCCCATAGAGCTCAAATCCGAGATATCGGACATCGCGTTCGACGCGGCCAGGCTGTATTTCGACTCCATAAACGGCGGCTTCGGCAGGGGCACGAAGTTCCCCCACGCCATGTTTCTGAAATTTCTCCTGAGCTACCAGAAGAGGACAGGCAGGACTGAGGCCGGCCAGATGGCCAGGAAGAGCCTCTCGGCGATGTCTATGGGCGCGGTCTACGACCACCTGGGCGGAGGCTTTCACAGGTACTCGGTGACCGAGAACTGGGACCTGCCGCATTTCGAGAAGATGCTCTACGACAACGCGCTCCTGGCTGAAGTATACACCGTTGCCTACGAGGAGACCGGCATCGAATTCTACAGGGACACCGCGATAGAGACAATAGGCTATATGCTCCGCGAGATGAGGGGAGAGATGGGCGGCTTCTTCTCCTCAGAGGACGCCGACGTCGCCGGACAGGAGGGCGCGTACTACCTCTGGACAGCCGACGAGATAAGAAAGGCGCTCGGTAACTACGCGCCGGCCTTCATGGAGTTCTTCTCGGTCACGGAAGAGGGCAACTACGAGGGCAGGAACACCTTGAGGATAGACAGGAACGCGAAGGGCGAAGACGGGAGAGTGCCGGACGATATGAAGCGGATGAGGGCGCGCCTCTTCGAGGAGAGGAAAAAGAGGGAGGCCCCGCAGAAGGACAGGAAGATAATAACCGCCTGGAACGGGCTTGCGATATCCGCCTTATCGAGGGCCGGGCGCGCGTTCAGGAGAAAGGACTTCGGGGACGAGGCGAAGCGCGCCGCGAGGTTTCTCCTTGCTTCGCTCAGGGACGGGAACGGGCGCGTCTCGAGGTACTTCCTCGACGGCTCGGGCGAGGTGAAGGGGATGCTCGAGGATTACGCGCTCCTTGCGACGGGGCTCATGTCCATCCACGAGAGCACCGGCGAGGACGAATGGCTCCAGGAGGGCAGGAGGATAGTCGACAAGGCTATCGAGCTCTTCTACGACGAGACGAAGGAGCTTTTTTACGATATCGGGAGCGACCAGGAGCAGCTCTTTGTGCGCGAAAGGGACCTCTATGACAACGACGTGCCCTCGGGCAACTCGGCCGCGGCAGCGGTGCTCCTCAAGCTCGGTCGCCTCACGGACAACCCGGAATACATAGCCCTCTCGGAGGGGATACTGAGGTCGATCGAGGGGGTGATGGACGAGCCGGTCTCCTACGGCAACTTCCTCACGGTACTCGAGAGCTTCCTCGCCGGAAAGGAGGAGAGGCCGCACTGACAGGATGTTGAAAAAGTCCATCCATGGCTTTTTCAACTACGGTTTGGCCGAAGAGAATCCGGCCAAACCTCACAAATTGCTCGTCCTAACAGGTCTCGCAATTTGGCAATTCATCCCTGGATTGCCTTAGCAGGGTGTCTTTCAACACCCTGCTAAGTCAGAGCTTGTTGTCCTCCTCCACCACGGCCTTGAGCCGCTCGAGTATGCCCGGCGTGGCGGATATCACGCGGTTCCAGTTGGGTATCATGGGCGCGCCGAGCGGGTTCTCCATTATGGTCCTCGCGGCCTCTATTATGGAGCGCGTGAAGGCGTCCACCATCATCGCCTCCTCGTGCCTGTCGTAGATGAGGCCGTTTATGGCGGCGTCGCTCTCGTACTTCACTATGCTGTCCTCGGCCATCTTCAAATAGGCGGCCATGAGCGACTTGAAGAACCCGTCCGAGAATACCATGCCCTCCGAGGCGAGGCTCCTGAATATCGACTTGGCGATGTCTATGCTCATCTTCATGAGGCCCGTGGACGTGTCCTCGGCCGAGAGGGATTGGTGCTTGTGCTCGTAGTTCTCGGCTATGTCGACCTGGCATATCCGCTTGGTCGAGTAGTTCCTGTAGACCTCTGAGAGCATCCCGACCTCGAGCCCCCAGTCCCAGGGTATCCTGTTTATCCGGGCGACGTCCATGGCCATCGAGAACTCGCCTGAGAGCGGGTACCTGAACGAATCGAGGAAATCAAGGAAGGGGTGGTGCAGGGCCATCCTGTGCAGGGCCTTCACGAGCGGCGATAGAAAGAGGCGCGTGACCCTGCCGTGCATCCTGTCGGTGACGCGCGCGTAGAAGCCCTTGCAGAAGACGTAGTCGAGCGTGGGGCTCGCGACCGGGTAGCACAGGCGGCCCAGGAGGTCGAGGTTGTAGTTCTGTATGTCGCAGTCGTGCAGGGCTATCATGCTCGACCTGCTGCTTGAGAGCACGTAGCCGTAGGCAGTCCACGCCGAGCGCCCCTTGCCGTTCTGTCCGGGGCTCACCCCCCTGTCCTCGAGCGTCCTGTAGAGCTCCTGTATCCTCCTGCCCCCCGTGTGGACGATCGTGGTCTCCTGCGGAAGGACGGACATGAACTCCTTTACGTTTCTGAACTCATCGTCTGTAGCAGGGCCCAGCGAGAGCACTATCTGCCTTATGAAGCGGGCCTGCCCCAAGGCCTCCCTTATGCCCCTCATGGCCTCGCTCATGACATCCGAGTAAAGGGCGGGGAGCACGAGGGCGATGGGGCGGACGAGGCTGTAGAGCTCGAGCTCTGCCAGAAGGCGCTCTGGCTTTGGCTTGCCCAGCCTGTGGAGCGTGGTAATAGCGCCGGCATGGTGGAAATCAGCCATAGTTGCCCCCTGCGGGTATTATAGAGGGTAGTCTACGATATGGGGGCTGTCAAGGAATGGGGGCTACTGCTGTTTGATGTGGATGGTCCTCGTGGGGATGGGGAACTCTATGCCTTCCGCCTTGAACCGTTCGAAGATGCGCTTTCTCAGCTCGTGCTGGACAAGGTACTGGTCGACGTAGCTGGCGACCTGGCAGATGAGGGTGAAGTCAAGGGAGTGGTCGCCGAAGCCGGGAATGAACCTCACGAAGGGCGGACTGGGGTCGCCGAG
>Ga0209323_10002676_pt1 | contig 11841 bp, 10 predicted proteins | sample Rifsed19ft2_FD_184014 | JGI IMG/M metagenome (GOLD analysis project Ga0209323, IMG submission 184014) | Soil microbial communities from Rifle, Colorado, USA - sediment 19ft 2 (version 2) | ecosystem: Environmental > Terrestrial > Deep subsurface > Rock core/Sediment | place: Rifle, Colorado...
TTATGCTAAAAGTGTGGGTGCACTTAAGTCAAGGGCGAAATCCTTGCCTCAGCTTGCAGCGTGATATCATTGACACCCTTCAAGAATCGATGCTTCTTGTCGCACGCAAAAACCTGTTCTCGGAGCCGACGCGCCTCTTCATCTCCGTCGGGGGCGTCGCCCTTTCGGTGTTCCTTTAAGTCGCAGCCGAAGCAGTTGAGCGGCGGCGAGGAGCAGCGGGTTGCCATCGCCCGCGCGCTTGCGAACAACCCCGACCTCATACTGACGGACGAGCCGACGGCGAACCTCGACTCGAAACGGGGACGCGAAGTGATGTTACTCCTTCGTCAGATCGCCCGGGAGATGCAGAAAGCGGTTGTCATCGTCAGCCACGATCACCGTACCCGCGAGATCGCGAGCCGCATCGCCTGGCTGGAGGACGGCACCTTTCGTCCCGACGTGCTCACTGATCGTGATCCGGTGTATCGCCGGGTTGTGGAGGTCCAGGGCTCTCCCAACATCAGCTATGCCAGCCGTCAGTACTACTTCTGCTCCGACCAGTGCGCAACTTCTTTCAGGCGGAGCCTGACCGCTTTGCTGCTGCGGCACCAGAGTAGGCGCTGATTGCCCGCAGCCTTGTGCTAAGCTGACTGCTAGGGTCAGCCGCGATGACGATCACTCGTGACGGCCGGGACGGAGCTGCGGCCGCCGCCTTCCTCGAGGGCGCGCCTGTGCCCGCGCTTGCCTCCAACATCAACACAGCGGAGCGTCAGTTCGCCCGCCATCGCGAGCGCATGCGTGCGCTTGCGGAACAGCTACAGGAGGCGTTTGCTTCGGTCCGCACCGGCGGCGGCAAGGAGACGATCGAGCGGCATCGCTCCCGGGGCAAGTTGACCGCCCGCGAGCGAGTCGACCGGCTCCTCGACCCCGCAACGGCCTTTCTGGAACTAAGCCCGCTCGCCGCGTGGGAGATGTACGACGACGAGGCGCCAGCCGCCGGTATCGTAAGCGGAGTTGGCCGCGTCTGCGGGCGTGAAGTCGTCATGGTCGCGAACGACGCGACGGTCAAGGGCGGGACGTACTATCCGCTGACCGTCAAGAAGCACCTCCGCGCCCAGGAGGTCGCGGAGCAGAACCACCTTCCGTGTGTGTACCTGGTGGACTCTGGTGGAGCCTTCCTTCCTCTTCAAGCGGACGTGTTCCCGGACCGCGAGCACTTCGGGCGCATCTTCTATAACCAAGCGCGCATGTCGGCCAAGGGGATCCCTCAGATCGCCGCCGTAATGGGGTCCTGCACGGCTGGCGGCGCTTACGTCCCGGCGATGAGCGACGAGACGGTCATCGTCGAAGGCACCGGCACGATCTTCCTGGGCGGGCCGCCACTCGTGAAGGCGGCCACCAGCGAGGAGGTGACCGCCGAAGAGCTCGGAGGCGCGCAGGTGCACACCCAAATCTCCGGCGTCGCCGATCACTTCGCCGCCGATGACGAAGAGGCGCTCGCCATCGTCCGCAGCATCGTCGCGAATCTGGGCCAGACGCCGAAACCGCTACCGTGGGAGCTGGCGCCGCCGGAGGAACCACTACACGATCCGGCCGACTTCTACGGCATCGTCCCCGCGGACTCTCGACACTCCTTCGACGTGCGAGAGGTAATTGCGCGTATCATAGACGGCAGCCGCTTCCATGAATTCAAGGCCACTTACGGCGCAACGCTCGTCTGCGGCTTCGCGCGCATCATGGGCTACCCTGTTGGCATCGTTGCTAACAACGGCATCCTTTTCTCGGAGAGCGCGCTCAAGGGCACCCACTTCATCGAGATGTGCGCCAGGCGCAAAATCCCGCTCGTTTTCCTTCAGAACATCACCGGCTTCATGGTCGGCAAGAAGTACGAGCACGAGGGCATAGCCAAGCACGGCGCGAAGATGGTTACAGCCGTCGCCTGCGCCGAGGTCCCGAAGTTCACCGTCATCATCGGTGGCTCGTTCGGAGCGGGAAACTACGCGATGTGCGGCCGCGCCTACTCCCCGCGGTTCCTCTGGCTCTGGCCCAATGCGCAGACCTCCGTCATGGGCGGCCAGCAGGCCGCCAACGTGCTCCTGACGGTGCGGCTGGACAACATGCGCGCCGAGGGGCACGACATGACGAAGGAAGAGCAGGACGAGTTCATGGCGCCCACGCTCGAGAAATACGAGCGCGAAGGGAGCGCCTACTACAGCACCGCCCGCCTCTGGGACGACGGCATAATCGACCCGATCGACACGCGAATGTACCTGGCGCTGGGCCTCAGCGCCGCGCTGAACGCACCGATCCCCGACACGACGTTCGGCGTGTTTCGAATGTAATGGCCACACGGGGATACGCGGGCCATTGGCTGACACGGCGCGTAAAGATGGCGCCTGGCGAGGCGGTTCTTAAGTCATCCGAAGCCTTCCGCTTCGCATCGTTGGGATTCTACTCTTTTGGCGTCCTGACTCTGACCAGTCAGCGTCTCATCTGGTCACCGATGGTAATACCTTACTTTTGGGATTTTTTGCCATGGTCTACGACGAAACAAGACCTGCGAAGAGCCTCCGTCCATCGGCTCCCATCAGTCTTGTATCCGTTCCATAGATGGGCAGTGCAAATCGAGGCAACTGATAAGACTAAGCGGTTCGGATTCGGTGCCGTAGCCTGGGCGAACGAATGGCTAGAATCAATCCAGCAATGGACGAACTAGTTCTCGTTACTCACGTCGGCCCCGTCTCCACGGTCACGATGGCGCGCCCCGAGGTCCACAACGCCTTCAACGAGCACCTCATCGCCGACCTTCACGATGCTTTTCGTTCGCTCGCAAACGATGACAGCGTCCGCGTCGTCGTCCTCGCCGGCGAGGGGAAGTCCTTCAGCGCCGGCGCGGACCTCGACTGGATGCGCCATGCCGCCGCCTTCAGCGAGGAGGAGAATCTTCGCGATGCAGCCGCAGCGGCCGCCCTCTGGCGGACGATCGCGGAGTTTCCGCGCCCGGTCGTCGCGCGGGTGCACGGCAACGCCTTCGGAGGCGGCGCCGGGCTCGTCGCCACCTCAGACATCGCCATCGCCTCTGAGCAGGCGATGTTCGGGTTCACGGAAGTGCGCCTCGGGCTCGTGCCCGCCACCGTCGCTCCACACGTCGTCGAGAAGATCGGGCCGGGCCGCGCGCTGCCGCTGTTCCTGACCGGGGAGCGGTTCAACGGGTTGAGGGCGCTCGAAATCGGGCTCGTCCATCAGGTCGTCGAGGCAAGCCAGCTGGACGTCGCCGTCGGGGCCGTCGTCGATTCGTTACTTTCCGGTGGGCCCGACGCGCAGGCGGCTTGCAAGCAGCTGGTGCGCCACGTTGCCTATGCGGAGCCGTCGGAAGTGGACGGCTATACCGCCGCGATGATCGCGAGGGCCCGCGCTGGCGAAGAGGGCCGCGAGGGCATTGCCGCGTTCCTCGAGAAGCGAAAGCCCAACTGGGCGGCAGCACCGGACCGCTGATGTTCCGCCGCATCCTCATCGCGAACCGAGGCGAGATCGCCGTTCGCATCATGCGCACCTGCCGCGATCTCGGCATAGAGACGGTCGCGGTGTACTCCGACGCGGACCGCCGCGCGCTGCATGTGCTGGAAGCAGACAGCGCCGTCTACATCGGCCCGTCGCCCGCCAGCGAGAGCTACCTACGCATCGATACCGTTGTGCAGGCGGCCGTGGACAGCGGCGCCGAAGCGCTGCACCCCGGCTACGGTCTGCTGTCCGAAAACCCCGCGCTCGCGGAGGCTTGCGCCGAGGCCGGCATCGTCTTCGTCGGCCCCCCGGCGCAGGCGATCCGCACGATGGGCGATAAGTCCGCAGCGCGCGACCTGGCGGAGTCGGTCGGCGTGCCCACCGTGCCGGGCTACCACGGACAGGAACAGACCCTAGACGTACTCCAAGCCGAAGCGGAGAAGATCGGCTACCCGCTCATGATCAAGGCGGCGCTGGGCGGCGGCGGCCGTGGCATGCGCCTCGTGGATTCTCGAGAGGAGCTAGAATCCGCGATCGAAAGCGGCAGCCGTGAGGCGGAACGCGCTTTTGGCGACGGCCGGCTGCTACTCGAGCGCGCCATCACCGGCGCGCGCCACGTGGAGGTGCAGGTTCTCGCCGATTCCTTCGGCAACGTCGTCCAACTCGGCGAACGCGACTGTTCCGTGCAGCGCCGGCATCAGAAGGTGATTGAAGAAACGCCCTCACCCGCAGTTAGAGAAGACCTCCGCCGACGAATGGGTGAGGCTGCCATTCGTCTGACGGAGGCCGTTAGCTACGAGAGCGCCGGCACCGTCGAGCTGCTCCTGGGCGCCGACCGCGAGTTCTACTTCCTTGAAATGAACACCCGCCTCCAGGTAGAACACGGAGTGACCGAGCTGGTGACCGGCCTCGACATCGTCGCGCTCCAGCTCGCGATCGCAGCAGGTGAGCGTCTTCCGTTCCAACAAGACGGCATCACCTTCAATGGACACGCCATCGAGTGCCGCGTTTACGCTGAGGACCCGCTGAAGCACTACCTGCCCAGCGCCGGTCGCATCGCGACCCTGGAACTGCCCACTGGCGAAGGCATCCGGAACGACGCTGGAACGTACGAAGGGGATGAGATCAGCACCTACTACGACCCGCTGCTGGGGAAGGTGCTGGTTTGGGGGAAAGACCGTGGCGAGGCTCTCCATCGCATGGAAGGCGCGCTCGCCGACTATCGCGTCGAGGGTGTGCATACCAACCTGCCGTTGCTGCGCGCCATCGTTAGCCATCCCGAGTTCCGCTCCGGCGAGGCGACAACGGAGTTCCTGGAGTCGCGACTGAGTCCAGAGGCGATGGTTCCGGCGCCTTCGGAAGAGGCGCTCATCGCGGTGTTCGGCGCGCTGGCGCTGGGTGTTGGCGCGGGCACGGACCCCTGGCTGACGGCCGGCCCCCGCCGAGCCGGTAGCCGGCTAAAGATCGCTCTGCGGTACGAAGGAGTGGCCCTGACAGTCGAAGGGCAGCGCGTCGTTGGCGCCGACCAGGAGTGGCTCGTGTTGGTGCAGGATCGCGAGCGGTGCGTACGGTTCACAACCGCCGGGCCGCAACGCCTCATCGCCGAGCTCGACGGCATGGCGTGGCCTGCGGAAGTGCTCAGGACATCAACCGGCATCGACATTGGCGCGGCCGGGCGCTCATGGCGCTTCCAGTGGTCAGCCGGCGAACGGCATCTCGCCGCCGTCGATTCCCACCGTCAGCGCGGGCTTACCTCTCCCATGCCTGGTCTCGTCCTGAAGGTCCTCGTCCGGCCGGGTGAGAAGGTACGCGCACATCAGACGCTCATCGTCCTTGAAGCGATGAAGATGGAACACAACATTGAAGCGCCGTACGACGGCACCGTCAAGAACGTAAACTGCGCCGAAGGTGGGCGGGTGGCCGAAGGAGTCGTTCTCATCGAGTTGGAGCAGGAGACTGCGCGGTGAGAGTGCCGTGTAGCGTCACGATAACGGAGGTCGGGCCCCGCGATGGCCTTCAGAATGAGAGCCGCACGATACCGCTCGATCAGAAGATCGCGCTCGTGGATGCGCTCTCCGCGACGGGCCTCACCCGCATAGAGGCAGCATCGTTTGTGAGCCCGAAGGCGATTCCACAGATGGCCAACGCAGCCGAGGTAATGGCCGGCGTAACACGCGGCGAGGGCGTGACGTATATCGGCCTAGTGCCTAACGAGGTAGGCGCCCGCAACGCCATCGAGGCCCACGTCGATGAGATCGCTGTCGTCGTATCTGCCAGCGAATCGCACAACCTCGCGAACGTGAATCGCAGCATCCACGAGTCGCTAGATTCCATCCGAGGCGTCGCTTCGTTATGTCGCGAAGCGGGCATCCCCTGGAGCGGCTACGTCTCGACGGCCTTCGGTTGTCCTTACGAGGGCGCGGTCGACCCCGCTCACGTGCTGGGAATCGCGGCGACTATGATGGACGCCGGGGCGGAGGCGATTGCCCTCGGTGACACGATCGGCATCGGTAATCCGCGGCAAGTGTTCGCGCTTGTCTCAGACCTTTTCCGCAAGCTACCCAACACGCCCCTGCGCCTCCATTTCCACGACACGCGCGGCATGGCGTTGGCGAACGTCGTCGCCGCTATGGAAGCGGGCGCAACCCAGTTCGACGGCTCCACCGGTGGTCTAGGCGGCTGCCCGTACGCCCCCGGCGCTTCCGGCAACGTCGCGTCCGAAGACCTCATCGCGATGCTTCACGCAATGGGTATCGAGACCGGCGTCGATCTGGACACGCTGCTTGAGGCTGCCTGGCTGGCCGAAGAGATCGTCGGCAGGCCACTGGACGGTCGTGTGAAACGCGCGTTTCCCCGGCCGGCGGCAAAGGATTTCGCGTCGGACACTTCTCTTGTCCCCTGATCTGAACGAGGAATCCGAGCAAAGTACTTACAGAGAGGCCGGCGACCTGGCAGCGGGATTGCGCCGCCGGGAGCCGCTGGCTATGGATGTACTCAGCCGCCAGGCCTTCGGTCTTGCCTATCGCATCAGGGAAGACGTTCGTCGGCGCCTACTTCGTCGGCGTGAAAGGAACCGTGCACCAGACGCTGGCGCTAGGGCTTGTCGTAGCCACGACGCACACCATCGGCGTACTGGCCATCGACCTCGTCACGCCGTGGGCTCGCAATACATCTTTGCCGGAGAAGCCCCTATCTGAGCCTCGCCTCCGGGCTTATGATCCTCGCTCTCGGGGTGCGGGCTCATTGTCCTTCTGGCTGCTGTTTCGCTGGACCGCAGCGGGCTCGGGTTGCTGCTGATAGTCGCCTTCAGCGTTGGCCTCGCCACCGTGCTGACGCTGGTGTCCCTGGCTCTTCTCTACGTCAGGCGCTTTCTGCAATGGCTCGCCGAACGGAAGGGCTTCCGGGGGCGAGCCCTCAGGGCGGTTGGATCACGACTGGGGGGTCGGCTGCGCTCCTCCACCTGGCGCCGCTTGGTGGGGCCATGGCGTTGATCGCGGTGGGAGCGATGCTAATGACGCGCGCGCTGGCAGCGCCGGGACTGGCCCTCTCTTAGTCCCTCGCGTCTCCCTTGACCATGCTGGAGTCGACGCAGCGGGCGACGCCTCTTCCAGCTCGTCGATGTCGAACGGCTTTATCTGAATCAGCACTCCGCGACGGCTACAGGTTCGCTGTGATAAATTGGCTGGCGCACGAACATTCTCAAAGGAAGCTGGTATGCCAACCGATTCCAGAAGCGACGAGACGATACTTTACGAACGAGATGGCCCCGTCCTCTGCCTGACCTTGAACCGGCCGGACAAACTGAACGCATGGAACGCCACCATGGAGGAAGAGTTCATCCATGCGCTTGATACCGCCTCCGCTGATCCCGATGTCCACGCAATCGTTGTCACCGGCGCCGGCCGCGCCTTCTGCGCAGGGGGGGACATCAGCGCCTGGTCTCAGGACCTGACCGGGGCCGCGAAGCGCGCTCGCCCGTCGCCGTTGCTCGCCCGCGACGGCAGCCCTGAGGTGCCGATCACCCTCGCCCGGAGCAAGCCGGTGATCGCCGCCATCAACGGACACGCCGTCGGCATTGGCCTCACAGTGACGCTAGCCTGTGACATCCGTATCGCCTCGGAGCGCGCCCAGTTCTCCGCCCGCTTCGTGAAAGTCGGCCTCACGCCTGAGTGTGGCAGTACGAGGTACCTCCCGCTCGTCGCTGGCGTCGGCAACGCTCTCTATATGGCGCTTACGGGACGGATCATCGATGCCACTGAGGCAAAGGAGCGCGGCATCGTGGACCGCGTCGTCCCCCACGACTCGCTGTTAGAAGAAGCAATGGCCCTGGCGCAGGAGATCGCATCGAATCCACCTTCAGCCGTCTGGTTCGCCAAGCGTCTGATACACGAGAACGCGAATGAAAGCGATATCCGGCGCGTCGTCACCGCCGAAGGTTTCGCCATCCGCGAAGCGCGCCGACTGCCGGACCACGCCGAAGCCGTGCAGGCCTTCGTGGAGAAGCGGCCCCCGAAGTTTGGAAGCTAGCGATGCAGCGCTGGGGGATGACCTACCCACTCGAGGGAATCCCACTCTCTGAGCACAGGGAGGTCCTGCAAACCGCTGAAGACCTCGGCTACACGGACGCCTGGAGCGCCGAGGTCAACGCGAACGATGCCTTCACACCCCTGGCGGCCTTTGCAACTTGGACCAGGAGAACCCGTCTCGGTTGCGCCATCGCCAACATCTACACGCGGACGCCGACCCTTCTCGCGCAGTCCGCCTCCGCCATAGCAGACCTCGCACCTGGCCGTTTCTGCCTTGGCATCGGCACGAGTTCGCCGGCGATCGTCGAGAATTGGAACGGAGTGAAACTAGAGCGGCCGGTAGCCCGCATGCGTGAGACTATCGCTTTCCTTAAGCAGGCACTTACTGGTGAGAAAACGGGAGCGACGGTTGGCCCATATAACGTTAAGGGCTTCCGCCTCGGGCGCCCACCTCAACCACCTCCCCCCATCTACGTGGGTGCCCTCCGCGAGAAGATGTTGCGCATCGGGGCGAGCGAAGCAGACGGGGTGATCACCAATTACATCTCGCCGGAAGACGCACGCAAGGTGTCGACGGTTGCCAATGAAGCGGCAAAGGCTGTCGGGAAGGCGGCGCCGGATGTCGCTTGCCGAATTTTCGTTATCGCCACTGAGGAACGGCAAGTCGCCCAGATGGTCGGCCGGTACGCGATCTCGGCTTACTTGACTACGCCGTTCTACTATGCCTTTCACGAGTGGCTGGGTCGCGGGGATCTGCTCGCGCCGATGATGCAGGCCTGGCAAGCAGGCGACAGGCCGCAGGCGCTGGGGTTGGTGCCGGAAGGTGTCGTCGATGATATCTTCGTGTTCGGCAGCGCGGAAGAATGCCGCGAAAGAATCAAGCTCTATTGTGACATGGGGATCACGACGCCCATCCTCAACATCATTCCTACCGAGCGAGACCCGAAAGCCCAGGCACAACAGTGCCTGCGATGGCTTAAGGACCTCGCGCCCCGTTAAGGAGGACCCAATGCCCGACCTAGCGATGACCCCCGAAATCAGAGAGATGCGCCAACGCGTGCGCACGTTCATGGACGAGCACATCTATCCGAATGAAGAGGCGCTCTCCGAGCATAACGGAGACTCCGAGGCGCTAATGAAGGACCTTCAGGCCAGGGCCAAGTCCACCGGCATCTGGGCGCTGCACCTGCCCGCGGAGGCGGGAGGCGCCGGCATCGGCTTCATGCCTTACGTCTACGTCAACGAGATTCTCGGCCGCAGCCCCTACGCCCCAAGGGCTTTCGGCTCGCAGGCGCCGGATTCCGGCAACGCCGAGATCCTCTGGCAATTCGGCACCGATGAACAGAAAGAACGCTGGCTCAAACCGCTCGTCAACGGCGACATCCGCTCGTGCTTCTCGATGACTGAGCCGGAGGTCTCCGGCGCCGACCCGACCGGCCTGCAGACGCGCGCCGTGCGCGACGGCGACGAGTGGGTGATCAACGGGCACAAGTGGTTTACAAGCGGCGCTATCGGCGCATCCTTCGCCATTGTCATGTGCGTGACAGACCCCGACGGGAACCCCCACCGGCGTATGAGCCAGATCATCGTCCCGACCGACACGCCGGGATTCGACATGGTCCGCCCTGTCCCTGTTATGGGTGAGACCGCAGGCGCCCACTGCGAGATCCTTTACGGCGACTGCCGGGTTCCGGTCACCCAGACGCTAGGCCAGCCGGGCGACGGCTTCCTCATCGCGCAGAAGCGGCTCGGCCCCGGCCGCATTCACCATTGCATGCGCTGGCTGGGCCAGATGCAACGGGCCTTCGAGCTGATGTGTCAGCGCGCCCTCAGCCGCCGCGCGTTTGGTGGCACCCTGGCCGACAAGCAGACCGTTCAGAACTGGATCGCCGACTCTGTCGCCGAGATCCAGGCGTCCCGCCTTCTAACCCTGCACGCCGCTCAGAAGATCGATAGCGGCGAGGATCCCCGGGTTGAGATCTCGGTTATCAAGTTCTTCGGGGCAAAGGTGCTGCACGACGTGATCGACCGCGCCATCCAGGTACACGGCGCCCTCGGCGTATCCGGTGATACACCCCTTGAATCGATGTACCGTCAGGCCCGCGCGGCCCGCATCTACGACGGGCCGGACGAGGTACACCGGATGGTCGTCGCCCGTCGTGTGCTTCAGGCTTTCTCCCAGGGCCTAGCCTGGGAATTCGAATAGGAAGCAGCCTCCTCGTGCGTCATCTGGATCTATGATGCCGACCCGAGAATTTCGCGGGAAGGTAAAGGAGTGCCTCCAGGCTTCGGGTCTCGCGCCCAGGGCGATGAGTGCCCCCGTTACTGCCCCTCGTCCTCCTCTTCCCCTGCCTGCTGATCCGGGATCGGCTGCCGGCTGTGCCCGTTCGCACGAATGCACGCATGCCCGCTGGCATCCATCGAGACGCCGCAGAGCGGGCACAGTGGGCGACCTCCTCCGATGATTTCGCTCAACTGACCGACCAGCGTGGCGCAGTGGCCGGGTGTGAGACGCACTCGCAACGTCGCCTCCGCTTCCTCCTCTTGCAGCCCTATCTCATAGGTATCAAGCACAAAGTTCCTATTTGATGTGTCGTAACCCAGGCCAATTCGGCCTACTCGGAAATCGTGCTGCGCCGTGGCCGGAAAGTCCCCCAGATCGGTTGGCGCTGGTTTCTGCTCGTAATTCAGTTGGGCCAGCATTTGGGCGAACGCCAGGTTTAGGGCCTGAAACTGCTGCTTCTCCATCCAGAGCGACGCCGACTGATCGCTGCCAGCGACAACGCGCAGCCGGAATGTGCGCTGTCCCGGCTCGCCAAACGTCTGCGCATCCATAGCGCGCGCCACCCCCAGATCGGCTGTCACGCCGGCCCGCCGTGGCTATCGGTTGTGCTATATTCGATCATGGAAACATGAGGAGTGGAGCGGGCGATGGGGATCGAACCCACGACCCTCTGCTTGGAAGGCAGATGCTCTACCACTGAGCTACACCCGCTCACGAAATCATTATAGTCGCAGAGCCCGAACCTCCACGAGGCGTTAGAAAAGTGCAAGAAATATCGAAATGGCATTGCCAAAGGTTCGCCAGCCTGCTAATCTTGTGCCGACATGTTTGAGGCTATGGGTGTTGTCGTCGCCCTGTTCTACGGAGGAATACTCCTATGGGCAGCGACAAGCATTACCCGCCACCTGGTACGGCTAGTGCGACCGACGCGGCCGACTCACTTCGTGGCGCTACATCTGACGGCCGTTTGGAGCGTGGGCACGGTGGCGGCCCTTACCGCTGTCGCCCTCATCCTCTACGGCCTCATGCTGATCGACAACGTTTCTCGATCAAGCTAGCGTCCACTCGGCCACAGCGTCGGCGACGGAACTGCCGGTGGCTTAGGACTTGCGTTTCTTTCGCCTCGGGATACTCTGGTGCTTCCTCTTCCTGCTTGCCAGCTTTGTCCTCTTCGTCGAGTTCGTGGCGGATGTTCCGGGCAACGCGGAGCCCGTGCCAAAGCCAACGCCACCGGCCGAGACGCCCGCACCAAGCCCAATGTCCGCGGCCTACGATCAGTTAATCGATTCCAGATCGAACACTAGGTCGCCGTTGTCATAACGCACCGGCGTGCGCCGCTCGTCGTTCGCATACCACGCCTTCTGCGTGCGGCCGCCCGATCGAATCTCCAACCGCCACGCCTGGAATGTCCCGGCAGGCACCGTGACTTCCTCGGTCTCCTTAACCTTGATCACCACCGGCAGCAGGTCCGGTTTCGCCAAAGAGCAACTGAGCACATCGACATACTTTAGCTCCTGGCCCTCGAAGAAATCTAAGGTGCGCCATAGGAAG